>ERZ835880.393-NODE-393-length-48762-cov-63.522102_pt1 | contig 48762 bp, 42 predicted proteins | sample MGYA00519944_ERZ835880 | MGnify/ENA primary metagenome ERZ835880 (study PRJEB31850, sample SAMEA3708787) | human gut metagenome | biome: human gut; feature: human-associated habitat; material: faeces | place: China | collected 2014 ... | reverse complement strand
CTTGCCCGATTTTTTTGCAGACACAAAAAAGGCCATCTCATTTTGAGACAGCCTCATTTTTTTTGTCTTTAATTGAGTGAGCTTGTCTTTTCAAACGTATATAAGGTAAAAAATATGACAATGAAAAAGGCAATACTTACTTGTGCAGCATGTATGTTGGGAATTCTGGCACATGCTACGTTACCGATTGAACTAAAATTAGCATCTCCCGATAGTACTCATCAAGTTAAATTTTATGGCAGGCAGTCTGTATCGGGTAAAAATCAGTTGTATTATCAAGTGAATTATAAAGGAGTACCTGTCTTGCAAGAATCTCAAGTGGGACTTGACCTTGATAACAGGATCTGGGAATCTGCTTTGGCCCGGAAGATAAAGCAACCGGACTGTTGGATGGATAATCTGGAAATAGATTCTGTATCCTACAGCAGTTGTGATACAGTGTGGCATCCGTTGTATGGTGAGCGAAGTTCCATACGTGATACCTATACAGCTGCAACGTTGTATATGTCAAAGAAAGATGGCTCGAATTATCGTTTAAATATTGAAGTAAGAGCTTATAATGAAGGGGTTGCTTTCCGCTATTTTTTCCCGGAACACCCTCAGGCTATTTTTCATAAGGTAGTCAATGACTTGACTGAATATACTTTTCCCGAGGCGACTAAGGCATGGGCAGAACAGTGGGCACAGGGGCCTTTTGAACATTTAGATGTGAATGCTTTGAAACAACCGGTAGAACGGGCCTTAACCTTGCAGCTTTCCAATGGATTGTGGGTGGCTCTTGCTGATGCCGATACTGATGATTGGTGTCTGACTAAATTCTGCAGTTCGGAAGTTAAACGTAATACATTGACTTCAGTGATGTATAGTCCTGTTGATTTGGTTACTTATTGTGCGACACCTTGGAAAGTCGTGATGGTAGCAGAAAAACCTGGAGATTTGATAACACATAACGATATCATTCAGAATCTGAATCCACCGTGCGAAATTTCCGATACGTCCTGGATAAAACCGGGTAAGATTATGCGTTCGGCAATTTCGACAGAGGCAGGGCTGGCTACTATCGATTATTGTGCAGCACATAATATCCCTTACATGCTGTTTGACTGGCAGTGGTATATGCCATGTACTTCGCACGATGGTGATGCGACAAAAGTCGTTCCACATTTGGACTTGCAGCGCGTAATCGCTTATGGAAAGGAGAAAGGAGTAGGTGTATGGCTTTATGTAAACCAGCATGCTTTACAGAAGCAGATGAGAGAACTGTTCCCATTGCTTCGCAAATGGGGAGTAGTTGGGGTGAAATCTGGATTTGTACAATACGCCAGTCATCGTTGGGCTACATGGTTGCATGATATGGTACGGCTCGCTGCTGAAAATCAGCTGATGATTAATATTCATGACGAATATCGTCCGTCTGGATTTAGCCGCACCTATCCTAATTTGCTTACTCAAGAAGGTATCCGTGGAAATGAAGAGTTTCCTGATGCAACTCATAATACGATTTTGCCCTTTACACGGATGATAAACGGTGCTGCAGATTATACCATATGTTATTTTGATAAGCGACTAAAGAATACTCATGCTCATCAGTTGGCTGCATCATTGATTTTCTACAGCCCTTTGCAGACTATTTTCTGGTATGATTCCCCTGCTTCATACCAGGGGGAACCGGAGATTGAGTGGTTTGAGAATTTGCAGACAGTTTTTGATGAATCGTATGTGCTGTCAGGGGAACCCGCAAAAAATATTGTAATGGCCAGACGTAAAGGAGATGCTTGGTTTGTTGGGGTTATGACCAATAATGAAAGTTCGTTTCAGCAGGTCGACTTGTCTTTCTTGGATAAGAATAAGACGTACGTAGCTTGTATTTATACTGACGGGGGAGATAAGGTGAAAACCCGTACTCAAGTGAAATGTTCGTATTACGAAGTTAAGGCAGAACAGGTTCTGAAGTTTAATTTAAAGCCGCGAGGAGGGGCTGCTGTACATTTGTATCCGTTGGATAAGGACAGTGAACGGAAATATCCAGCATATAGGGGACAGGCATTGTAACCGTGGAAGTCCTTTTCTTGTTGGCAATTACTGGCTGGTATGAAATAAAATGAATTAAGGTTATAAATATAGGTTTATTAATTAAGTGATCAGTTTAAGTTATTCGTATTAATGAAAAACTGGTATGGGTTGAGTAAGGTAGAAAGGAGTTTTCAGGATAAAATCAGCAAAGTAGTTTACAATAAAAATAGACGACTGATGAAAAAATGACAACAATCTTACTTAATGCCAGGTTGTATTAATTGAAGAATATATGAGGACGAATTTGATTGTAACATTAGGACTATGGGCGGGACTGGCAGTGGGAAGTGCTGCCCAGTATCGTTCCGAAGTTTGGACCGGAGACTGTGGTAATGGTTATTACCGCAATCCAATTATTCATGCGGATTATTCAGATCCTGATGTCTGTGTGGTTGGGAAGGATTATTATATGACGGCTTCCAGTTTTCAGTGTACACCAGGACTGCCCATTCTTCATTCTAATGATTTGGTAAACTGGACGATTGTCAATTATGCATTGAAGGAATTGTCTCCTAATGCATTTTATGATTCTCCGCAACATGGGAAGGGAGTTTGGGCTCCTTCCATCCGTTATCATGAAGGTATATACTATATATATTGGGGAGATCCTGATTTTGGTATTTATATGATCAAGACCGATGATCCGTTGGGAGAATGGGAAAAGCCTGTGCTCGTAAAGGCGGGCAAAGGAATGATTGATCCCACTCCTTTGTGGGATGATGATGGTAAGGTTTACCTGATTCATGCTTGGGCGGGAAGTCGGGCTAAACTGAACAGTATTCTTACTGTATGTGAGATGAATGCTGCAGGTACCGCGGTGATATCTTCACCAGTTTTGGTTTATGATGGAAATGATGGAGTAAATCATACCTTGGAAGGTCCGAAATTTTATAAGCGTAATGGATATTATTATATCTTGGCACCTGCGGGTGGGGTTGCAAACGGATGGCAACTGGCTTTACGCTCTAAAAATGTGTATGGGCCTTATGAATCCAGAATCGTTATGCGACAGGGAAATAGCCCAATAAATGGGCCACACCAGGGAGCCTGGGTGGAAACTCCGTATGGGGAATCTTGGTTTATTCACTTTCAAGATAAAGGAGTTTATGGCCGTGTTATCCATCTGAATCCCATGAAATGGGCAGACGGATGGCCAGTCATAGGCATTGATGAAGATGGTGATGGCTGTGGAACCCCTATACTGAAAGGAAAGAAGCCTGTGGCGGATAAGTCTTACCCGGTTATATCTCCTCAAGAAAGTGATGAGTTCAATACTCGTTTCTGGGGGTTACAATGGGAGTGGCATGCAAATTATCAGGATGTGTTCGGCTTTCCGACAGAGAGTGGATATGCCAGAATCTATTCACATATTCTTTCAGACGATTTTCGGAATTGTTGGGAAGTCCCTAATTTATTGTTACAGAAATTTCCTGCAGAATCATTTACGGCTACAACAAAACTGAAGGTTTCAGCTAAGACTGATGGACAGTCTTCTGGACTGATTGTGATGGGGGCAGATTATTGCCGGATTGCATTGGAGAAGCAAGGAGATTCTTTCCTTTTGAAGCAGGTAATTTGTAGGGAGGCTGAGGCAGGAAGTAAAGAGGAAGAAACGTTAGTGGTAAGTTTACCTCCTGCTCGTGTTTATGAAGCAGGACTTTTCCCTAATGCTGAATTAGATGTTTTTCTTCGAGTAAGGGTTACAGCGGGTGGAAAATGTCATTTTGCTTATAGTTTGGATGGAAAAAGTTTTACGGATATACCTCATTCTTTTCAGGCACGACAGGGAAAATGGATTGGAGCAAAAGTTGGCCTATTTAGTGTGGCTCCCCACGGGGCTGAACGTGGCTGGGTAGATGTGGATTGGTTTCATGTAGTAAAATAAAGAAATAATAGTATGATAACACTGAAAAATGTAGGATGTTTAGCCGCATTGGGATTATTGATGGCTTGTGGCGGGCCAAAAAATGGGAAAGTGGACGTTGACAGTGCATTGACTTATTGCGATATGCAAGTTCATCGTTCTTTAAAGTTAATGGCAAATGGAGATTCAATAGATTATACCATGCTCCCTAAAAATATTTTGCAGGGACAGCAGCACTGGAATTGCATAAAGGCAGATAAGGCAGAGTGGACCGGGGGGTTTTGGCCGGGGGTTTTGTGGTATGATTATGAGGTGACGCATAATGACTCTATTCGTCGGGAGGCTGAGAGGTTTACTGAATCTTTGGGCTTTCTGGCAAAGACCCCGGCTTATGATCATGATTTAGGTTTCCTGGTGTTTTGTAGTTATGGGAATGGTTATCGTCTGACAGGCAATTCTGAATATAAGAAAGTGGTACTGGCTGTAGCCGATTCTTTGGCTACTCTTTTCAACCCTACTGTCGGAACTATTCTGTCCTGGCCTCGTAATGTACAGGTGCTGGGTGGTCATAATACAATTATGGACAATATGATTAATCTGGAGATGCTGTTTTGGGCAGCTCGTAACGGAGGAGACAAATTCTTGTATAATGTTGCAGTTTCTCATGCCGACCGAACAATGGAGAACCAGTTCCGTCCGGATTATTCTTCTTATCATGTCGCAGTTTATGATACATTGACCGGAAGTTGTATTCGCAAGTGTACGCATCAAGGTTATGCTGATGAGAGCATGTGGGCACGTGGACAAGCATGGGCCATTTATGGTTTCACTATGGTGTATCGTGAAACAAAGAATAAAAAATATCTTGACTTTGTTCAAAAAGTTGCTGATGCCTATCTGGAGCGTTTGCCGGAGGACTATATACCTTACTGGGATTTCAATGCTCCAGACATACCTGATGCTCCGAGGGATGCTTCTGCTGCATGTGTGGTAGCTTCTGCACTGATAGAGTTATCTCAATATTGTTCTTCGGGAAAAGGTGAAAGCTATTTGAAAGCGGCAGAAAAAATGCTGGCCAGTCTGGGTACAGATTCGTATCGTTCGGGTAGTGTAGCCGATGCTTTTCTGTTACACTCTACTGGACATTGGCCTAACGGAACAGAAATAGATGCCTCTATAATCTATGCGGACTACTATTATATAGAAGCTTTGCTCCGCTTGAAAAGGTTTTATGAGGGGAAAAAGATTATCGGATATTGAGTTTTTAAAGATTAGAGATATGGTAGATTTTTCATTGAAAGGTAAGGTTGCATTGGTAACAGGTGCTTCTTACGGTATTGGTTTTGCAATTGCTGCCGGATTTGCTCAGGCTGGCGCAACTATTGTTTTTAATGACATAAAACAGGAACTAGTAGACAAGGGACTGACAGCTTATAAGGAGATGGGTATCAGAGCTTACGGTTATGTGTGTGATGTGACAGACGAGAACGCGGTTAATAGTATGGTTGCTCAGATTGAGAAAGAGGTTGGTGGAATTGATATACTGGTTAATAATGCAGGTATCATTAAACGGATTCCGATGTGTGATATGTCTGCGGCTGAATTTCGTCAAGTAATCGATGTCGATCTGAATGCTCCGTTTATCGTTTCAAAAGCTGTAATACCAGGTATGGTTAAGAAAGGGCATGGAAAAATTATTAACATTTGTTCCATGATGAGTGAATTAGGACGTGAGACTGTTTCGGCCTATGCTGCAGCTAAGGGTGGACTGAAAATGTTGACCAGAAACATTGCTTCCGAATATGGTGAGTTTAATATTCAGTGTAACGGTATTGGACCGGGATATATTGCTACACCACAGACTGCTCCGTTGCGTGAACGCCAGGCAGACGGTTCCCGCCATCCTTTTGATGCATTTATTGTAGCAAAAACACCGGCTGCCCGTTGGGGAAATCCAGAAGATTTGGTAGGACCTGCAATCTTTTTGGCGTCGGATGCCTCAGATTTTGTCAATGGTCATGTGCTTTACGTGGATGGGGGGATTTTAGCATATATTGGAAAGCAGCCTAAGTAAATGTAGAGTATGTGGAAGATGAATTTTTCCTTTGTCCTGCCGGTACTGTTGGTATTGGCAGGATGTACTTCTACTCCCACGATACAGATAGCTGTGCATAATTCGTCTGAATTATCTCGGGAGAATGAATTGGTAGCTGTTCCTCTAAAGAGTTTGCAAGGTATGCATCTTGGAGCGGATGATTCATTTGTGATACTGAATACAGCCGGAATCCAGATGCCTTATCAGATTACATATGATAGTCTGCTTATTATTCCGGTGACAGTAGAAGCAGGAGCTACGGTAGTCTGTCACATGCAACGAGGGGTACCTGAAGCATTTGATACGGTAAGTTGCGGAAAGTATTATCCGGAACGCTTGGATGATATTGCATGGGAGAATGACAAGGCTGCTTATCGAGCTTATGGACCATCATTGCAACAGAAGGGAGAGAAGGCTTATGGTTATGATGTCTTTACAAAAAGTGTGAATTATCCGGTCGTGGAGAAACGTTATCGTCTTGAAATGACTTCTAAGGCTTGGGTTATGGTTGATTCGTTGCGCGAGGCTGGGAATCTTGTGAAAGCTGACAGTGTAATCCATTCTATTTCGTATCATGTTGATCATGGAAATGGAATGGATTGTTACAGTGTCGGTCCTACTTTGGGAGGAGGTACGTCAGCTCTGCTGGCCGATTCGTCAATCGTGTATCCTTATTGTTATCAGAAATATGAAATTTTGGATAATGGTCCGCTGCGTTTTACTGTTCGGCTGACTTATCCTCCGCTAGCAGTAAAAGGAGATACCGCAGTGGTGGAATCACGTTTGATTTCATTAGATAAAGGATCTTATTTAAATCGCACAGTTGTCCGGTATCATAATTTATCAGTATCAAGACCGGTAGCAACAGGTATTGTGATTCATTCTCAGCATCCTGATGGGTACTTTTGGGATGCTTCTAATCGGTATATTGCTTATGCAGATTCGACAGATAACCCCCAAAATGGGAATGGAGTAATTTATTTGGGAGCAGTCTTTCCTAAACCAGCCGACAAATTGTGTGTACAGTTATTCTCTGAAACTGAACTGCAGAAATACCCGGATGCTTTGGGACATGTATTGGCTGTCAGCAGGTATATGCCGGAAACATTGTATGAATATTATTGGGGGAGTGGCTGGAGTAAAGCAGGTGTAAAGGACGAGCATATGTGGGAAGCCTATTTACGTGATTATGTATATCGTATGGATCATCCCTTGCAGGTAACTATAAGATAGAGATGTAAAATGGGAAAGTAATTTCAGCATATATTGCTTTCCATTTTTGTACGAGGTAATAAAAACATAAATGTGCTTGGATCTTGGATGCGATAATCAGGATAGGAGATGGAGGCTGTATTTCTGGTTAAAGCTTTGTTCCGGCAGAGATTCTTTCTTAACTTTGGCAAGAAAACAAGAAAAAGAAAATTCATATGCCCGTAATAGAAATTACTTCCCTTGAACACCCTGGGGTGGAGATATTCGGAACTTTGACCGAAGCCCAGTTGCGTAACCGTATTGACCCGGAAAGAGGTCTCTTCATCGCTGAGAGTCCGAAGGTTATCCGTGTGGCACTCAATGCCGGCTATGAGCCTCTGGCAATGCTTTGTGAGAAAAAACATATCGAAGGCGATGCGGCAGACATCATTTCCCATATCGGGGATGTACCTGTTTATACTGGAAATCGGGAGTTGCTGGCACAACTTACCGGTTATACGCTGACCCGCGGTGTGCTGTGTGCCATGCGACGTCCTGTGTTGCGTACTCCTGAGGAAGTCTGCCGTGATGCGCGTCGGGTAGCGGTGATTCACGGTGTGGTTGACACGACCAATATCGGTGCTATTTTCCGTTCAGCTGCCGCTCTGGGCATTGACGCAATACTTCTTTCACCCGACTCTTGTGACCCCTTGAACCGTCGGGCCGTACGTGTGTCGATGGGAGCTGTTTTTCTGGTTCCCTGGACATGGGCCACCTGTCCTGTATCTTCATTGCGTGAAATGGGGTTCTGTACGGTGGCTATGGCGTTGACTGACCGTTCCGTTTCCATTGACCATCCTGCACTGAAAGAGATTTCTCGTCTGGCCATCGTGATGGGGACAGAAGGTGACGGACTCCCCAACGAAGTGCTTTCGGAAGCTGATTACGTGGCACGCATTCCAATGTGGCATGGGGTCGACTCACTGAATGTAGCGGCAGCCTCCGCTGTGGCATTTTGGGAACTGAGGGCACGTTGACAGAAAAAATAAGGGGGCTTTCATAGCCCCCTTTATCCTATAATCCGTTTTTTATTTGCCAATATCCATCAGCCATTTGCCGTCAACCTTGGCCATTTTCTGAGTATCTTCCTTGACACTTCCGTCACCGTAGTGCTGTTTGAAAGTTACGACTGCTGAGTTTCCGTCTTCTGCGATTTCTTCAGAAACAATTTCAATTTCCTTGAGTCCGCCCTTTTCATCAAGGGTCTTGGCTCCCTTCTCCTTGATCATTGCAACCAGCCCATCACGTGCCTCTTGTGCCTTAGCGGCATCTGTTTCAGAGAGTTTCACTCCTTCTACGAACTCTTCATAGTCTTTGTCGCTGAGTGCTGACATGTAATGTTTCAGTGCAGCTCCAGGTGTGCTCGGAGTACAAGATACCATGGCAAGAACCGCTACCAGCATCAATCCTAAACGAATCAGTTGTTTCATCATAATGTTTACGTTTTAAAGTTAATAGATATAAAAGATTAAAAAATAGAAGGTCTGAATTTACGGAAAAGCATATTGTATTTTCAACCGTTTGTTAGCGACAATATCGTCGGGCATCAGGTAGGTCCCGCTCATCGAAGGAACATTAATCTGTGTGCGCCTGCCTTCCGAAAGGCAGATACCTGCTTTCTGGTAAGCAAACTCTACAAGTTCGGTACAATACATCCGTAACGTATCGTTCAGGTTGTAGTCATGGTCAAAAAGAATTCCTTTTTGTGACATCTCCCAGGCGATGCGTGCAGCCTTTGAAGCGGCGAGGGTATCCTCCGTGACTCGTGCAATGATGCCGCGGACGGCCCGGTCGTTGGCAAAGAAGCGTGATAGCGAGTCTGCCTTGACACGGTCAACGTCCCCCTCGAAATCAGGTTCGTCGGGAACTGCATGGATGACGAACCATTCATTGTCAATCTTTTTCAGTATTCCCGCATGCGAATACGTCCCGTCGTTGCTGGCAGTGGTTACGATATGGCTCAGGATTCCGGTGCCGCGCCGAAATGCGAGATCTCCGTCCGCCAGTATTCCGACAGGTATCATCCGCTTGCTCTTTACCTTCGTATCGTTACAGGATACGCATAAATAGGGGGCAAGTAGAGTGAGAAATATGTGAATTAGTGTTTTCATATATGAGCAAAGGTAATCATTTAATTTTTTTATCAAAATCTGATAGCTGATTTTGTTTATCTTTTTTATGTATGATGCACTGATTCTTTTGTCTGATGACGGGCAGATTGATGGGCTTTAACGTACTTGTCGGTCCTTGGTTTTATTGAATTTATAGTCTGAATTCTCGATATTGGGATGGCTTGCTTTGTCCGATTGTGTTGTATGTTTTGTATGAAATCGTGATTGCTTGTCGTGAAATTTTAGAATCGTAACTCCTATTTCTTTCCGTGCGGAGAATGACCCATAAACGGAGGCCGCTATAGAATATGTTTTATATGGAAGTGGATAAGGGAGACTATTCATCAGACGAAATGAGTTCATAGCCATTCTGCATCTCTTCTGCTGCCATGAGCATGTCCTCCTCTTCGTTTATGGAGTAGCTGACCGTATGGTCTTTCAAATAAATATGATTAAGCGTATATTCCAGCGAAATAAGAGTTTGTTCTCTTTTTTGAGGTTTTAAATCACATTCCCATATTGTAATGCAGTGCCATCCCATTTGGGCAAGTTCTTTTTGAACTCTTTCATCGCGTGCAATATTACGATTGATTTTGTTTGTCCAGAACTCTGTATTCGATTTGGGGATAACGTAATATTTACACCCTTTATGTCCGTGCCAGAAACAGCCGTTGACGAAAATACAGGTGTGATATTTCCTTAAAACAATATCCGGACGGCCGGGAAGGCGTGGATGGTTCAGCCGGTATCTGAATCCATGGGAAAACAAATACTTTCTGACTATCATTTCCGGTTTAGTGTTGGCTGAGTGTATGGCAGCCATGTTTTTATGTCGCTGGTCTTTAGAAAGAATATCCATCGGGCTATGTTTACTCCTTATTCAGATTTATGGTTATTGTTTCTTATGTTTCTGCTGGTCTTTTATTATAAAATCTGATTAATGGGTAAATATAACGATTATTTGTCTGATATAAAGAAAAATTCTGTTTTTATTAAATGAAGAGATCTTTTGTGTCTGCTGGATGTTATGGTTGAATTTACTTCAGCACGAACGTAATATGTTTTTGTTTTGTTTGGTGGATGTTTCTCGTTATTCCTTGAAGATTGGAATGTCTAAAAATTCTTATGGTTAAAAACTTTGCCGCAGTTACTTTGCTTATACAAGAAAAATGATTCTGATGTAAGCACGGACAACTGCAGTAAAGTTTTCTTATATTTACATAGGTGTTGGATTTTCAGACGGTTACCGGCATATCAGTTTGTTTTCAAGGCACGCATGGCATTGAAAACGGCCAGTACGGTAACCCCTACGTCGGCAAATACTGCCATCCACATTGTGCCGAGTCCGACGGAGGCGAGCACCAGAATGGCAATCTTAATGCCAATGGCAAATCCTACATTTTCACGGGCTATACGTATTGTGCGGCGTGAGATACTGATGGCTGAGGCTATCTTGGAAGGGTTGTCATCCATCAGTACGATGTCGGCTGCTTCTATGGCTGCGTCACTGCCGAGTGCCCCCATGGCAATGCCGATATCTGCACGTTTCAGTACAGGGGCATCGTTGATGCCGTCACCTACAAAAGCAAGGGCCTTGCCCGTACGATTTTCTGCAAGCAGCTGTTCTACGTATTTTACTTTATCTGCAGGCAATAACTCTGCGTACCATCTGTCTATTCCCAGTTTCTCAGCTACATTGGCTGCAACCTCTTTTCTGTCTCCGGTGAGCATGACGGTCTGTTCCACTCCCAGCTTTTTGAGTGAGGGTATTGTCTGAAAACTCTCATCTTTGATGCGGTCGTTGATTACGATATGGCCTGCATATTTCCCGTCGATGGCTACATGAATAATGGTTCCTACACAAGAACAGTTTTTCCATTTTATTCCGATGCGGTTCATCATCTTCGTATTGCCCACATATACGCCTCGTCCGGCTACATTGGCCTTGATGCCCTCGCCGGCGATTTCTTCCACTTCCGTCACTTTGCATCCATCGTTCTTTTCGTCGGGGAATGCCGAGCGGAGAGCTTCTCCGATGGGATGAGTAGAGTAATGCTCTACGTGCGCCGTAAGATGCAGCAGTTCTTTTTCATTGAAATCTTCCGGATGTACGGCTTCTACGGCAAATTCTCCGTGGGTGAGCGTACCGGTCTTGTCAAATACCACGGTGTTTACTTTCGCGAGCACATCCATGTAACTGCTTCCTTTTATGAGAATACCTTCGCGCGAGGCGCCACCCAGTCCGCCGAAGAAAGTGAGAGGTACACTGATGACCAGGGCACAGGGACATGACATAATCAGAAAAATCAGTGCACGGTGCAGCCAGACGGGGAAAACATTCATGAAGGCTGCTGATGTGCACAACGGGGGAACGAAAGCAAGCAGCAGGGCGGCAATTACCACAATCGGGGTATATATTCGGGCGAAGCGGGTGATGAATGATTCGCTTCTTGATTTCCGGGCATCGGCATGCTCTATCAGACCGATGATTTTCGATACGGTACTTTCTCCGAAACTCTTGGTGGTTCTCACGCGGATGACACCGCTCAGGTTGATGCATCCGGACATGACCTCGTCATCGGTTTCTACCGTACGCGGCATGCTTTCTCCGGTCAGCGCAATGGTATTCAGCGAAGAACTGCCTTCTGTTATTACTCCGTCCAGTGGAATCTTTTCTCCGGGGCGGACAACGATGTTTTCTCCTACCTTGACTTCATCAGGAGAGACGGTGAGGAGGCTTCCATTCCGTTCTACGTGGGCTGTATCCGGGCGGATGTCCATCAGATGGGAGATGCTGTCACGGCTTCTGCCTTCTGCATAGTCTTCGAACAGTTCACCAATCTGAAAGAAAAGCATGACGAACACGGCCTCGGGAAATTCCGTTTCAGCCCCTGGGAGAAAGCCGATGCAAAGGGCACCGACGGTGGCCAGGGACATCAGGAAATGTTCATTGAACCAATTGCCTTTGGCGATGCCTTCGCCGGCTTCTCTCAGGGTGTTGTAACCGACAAGCAAATAAGGAACCAGATAGACAGGCAACAATTGTAGGGCTGTCAGGTTACTGTTTTTCTCTATCAGGATTGCTCCCGTAAGCAATAAGGCTGCAACGGCTATGAGCATAATCTTTCCTTTTGATCCGCCATGGCTGTGGTGATGAGTATGGCCATGTGTGTGACGATGATTTTCTGCCATGATTCAATGCTTTAATTGTTTTCTGAAGCAAAGGTAGGATTATCCTCTTGCAACCGGGTTGCATAAGAGCTGTCTGTGGAAATCTGTCTGATAAATCGCCCTGACAAAAAGGGCGTTACCGTCCGGCCGTTACGTTTAACATGGAGGATCGATTTTATTGTAATCCTTAATGTTATTAATAATCGTTACTGCATACATTGTCAGGAGTATGAATAGCACGGCAATGCCCATTAGGTCAAAGGAACTCAGGATAATTTCCTTTCCACCGTAAGAAAGAGGCAGTGTGAAACTGTGCAAGGCATGGCTGTAGATGTAAAGGGTATTGACAAGAATAGCCACTACTCTGAATTCTGTAGGACCCAGTTTGGCATAGGTCAGTTTAAACTCTTTTTTCAGATGTGCATTGATACTTACATTGACGGTGAGCATCAGATAGACGATAAAGAGGAGCATGGACAATTCAAAATGAATGAGTGTGGAGACTCCTAAACCGATGAAGATGAAAAATTCATTTATGATATCCATGGTATGGTCAAGATAATAGCCAAATACAGGGCGTTGTCTGTTTCTTACTCTGGCTAATGTACCGTCGAGTGAATCTCCATACCAGTTGATGACGAATCCCAATGAACTTACCCACAGGTAATTCAGGTTTATCTGTGATAAGATATATCCCAGCGATATAATGATTGCTCCCATCATACCTATCACTGTAAGGATGTTCGATGTCATCCATTTAGGCTGTCGGTTGGCTAAATAGATTAAAGCCTTTTTTTCTACCCCATTAAGAATTGATGTCTGTATTATTGTTGAGGCTTCTTTCTTCTCTTTATTCATAATTCTATTTTAATTTATACACTTTTTCTCTCAGGTAATTCCCGAATTCTTCTATATCCGGATGAGCATCCTGCTGCTCCGGCGTGATGATATCTCCCAAAACAAGCTGTACGGGCTTATCCTTTTTATTGAACAGTTCCGAAGGTAGTTTTAGCAGTCTGATTTTCCAGTTCAATAACCCCAGTCCATAGAACAGAGCTGAATTACCTCCCGGAAATCTTATCGGCAAAATGGGTACGTGCAGTTTTTTTATAAGCCGTATCACGGCTTCCTGCCATTTTCTGTCTTCTACCCGCCATTTCTTCCATTTAAAATCCGAAATAGCTCCTGAAGGAAATATGCCGACAGGATGGCCCGAGGCTACGTGCTTCAATATTGTTTTCACTCCCTGTATACTTTCTTTTTCCGGTTTGATCCGTTTGCCTCCTTTGGGTATTACCTCTATGAAATTATTATCCAATGTGGTAATTCTCTTCAGCACCTTGTTGACCATTATTTTGTAGTCCTCCCTGAAGCGTCCTAGAAAATCGATAAGGACCAGTCCGTCTACACCTCCATAAGGATGATTGCTTATCGTGATAAATGCACCGTCATTCAAGGTACGGATGCTTTCCAGGTTTTTTATTTCATAGGTGATACCCAAATCCTTCAGAATGGCATTCGTGAAGTCCGGGCCTTCCAGAGACTGATGTTTGTCGTACAGCTCATTGATGCTGGATACACATAGAATTTTCATAAGTTCTCTGGCCAAGGCTTCTCCACACTTCCCATTGAAGAGAGTGGAATATTCCTGCAAGTCACTGATTGTCAAAACTGGCATACTCAATCGATTTTTGTTACATGATATGTGAGAATTCCTTTTGTATTACTGAGGGCAAGTCTCAGTGGATACTTTTCCCCTGCATGTATCTTCCTGTTATTGGCGGTTTAATATTTCCATAAACTCATCTCCCGTAATTGTTTCTTTTTCCAGAAGAAATTCAGCCAATTCGTCCATTTTCCTGCGATTGGCTTTGATGATTCCGGTTGCCTTATGGTACGCCGTTTCAATGATCTCCCGTACTTCGCTATCGATATCAGAAGCCGTGGCAGGTGAACATGAAAGCGTGGTGTCCCCTCCCAAATAGGCATTGTTGACCGTTTCAAGTGCCATCATTCCATATTTTTCGCTCATGCCATAGCGTGACACCATGGCTCTTGCAAGACGGGTGGCCTGCTCAATGTCGTTGGAAGCTCCGGTCGTTATTATGTCAAATACAACTTCCTCAGCTGCACGTCCACCTGTATATGTGGTAATTTTATCCAATAGTTCCTGTTTGGACAGAAGAAACTGTTCCTGGCTGTCTACTTGCATGGTATATCCTAATGCGCCGGACGTGCGGGGAATGATCGTAATCTTGTGTACCGGTGCTGAATGTGTCTGCATGGCCGCTACCAAGGCATGTCCGATCTCATGGTAGGCGATGATCTTCTTTTCCCTTTCGGATATTACCATACCTTTTTTCTGGGCACCGGCAATGACAGTTTCTACTGATTCCTCCAAATCTGAAGTGCTTACACGTTTTTTCCCGTTTCTTACGGCACGCAATGCAGCCTCGTTTACAATATTGGCAAGTTCCGCACCGGATGAACCAGCCGTAGCTCTTGCTATCAGACCGACATCTATGGAGTCATGTTTTATGCTTTTCAGATGTACATTAAGTATGGCTTTTCTGCCTTCCAGGTCGGGCAGGTTCATAATGATTCTTCGGTCAAACCGGCCTGGACGGAGCAGGGCATTGTCCAGACTTTCCGGACGGTTGGTCGCAGCCAGAATAACGACTCCTTTTTGTCCGTCAAAACCATCCATTTCGGTTAGTAACTGATTCAAGGTTTGTTCCCTTTCATCATTGCCTCCCATCGGGCCGGAGTTCCTTTTCTTGCCGATAGCGTCTATCTCATCGATAAAGATGATGCAGGGTGCTTTTTCTTTGGCCTGCATGAATAGGTCCCTGACTTTAGCAGCTCCCATGCCGACAAACATCTGTACGAAATCCGATCCCGATATTGCGAAGAACGGGACTTTGGCTTCTCCCGCAACAGCTCTGGCGATTAATGTCTTTCCGGTTCCCGGAGGGCCGACGAGCAGGGCTCCTTTGGGTAATTTTGCTCCAATTGATGCATATTTTGCGGGATTGTGCAAGAAGTCAACGATCTCACTCAGACCTTCTTTGGCTTCTTCCTGGCCGGCTACGTTTGCAAAGGTTGTGTTTACCTCTGAATCGGCATAAATCTTTGCCCCGCCGTTGCCGAAAGACATGAAGTTGCCGGAAGCAGCTCCCATCTTTTTCTGCATCAGGTGACTCATGCCTCTCCAGATCAGGTAAAATACCAGTGCAGGCATAATCCACATCAGGAAAAAATCGGTGAGCGGAGAGTTGTCCTTAGGGATTTGTTTGTTGAAAACGATTTTTCCGCTTTCGTTGTTGCTGCTTGCTTTCAGCAGTCTTTCCACGAGACCGGGATCATCTACGGCACCTGTCTTGAAATAATGCTGCTTTCCGTCTTCTTTCGTCGCAAAATAGATACAATTCTGGTCAATGCTGACCTCCTGCACATTCCCTTTTTCTATGTTTGAGATGAATGTACCGTAGTCTGTCTCAATAATCTTTTTGTTCAGAACATATGGAAAAACGAACGAGTTCAGGATGAGTACAATCATTAACCCGTAAAAAAGTCCGTTCCATGAAGTGATTTTTACTTGTCTCTTTTTCATATTTTTAATGTATTTGGAAACCGATAGCTGGAATATAACCGCGCTACTGGTTATTTGTGTCATGACAACTTATATTGCTTGGGAGACATTCCTGTCAGCCGCTTAAAATATTTTCCAAAAAAGGACGGAGAGGGGAAATTCAGTCTGTAGGCAATTTCCTGTATCGTATATTGGGTATGTTTGATCATTGATTTAGCTTCGAGTATCACATATTCGTCAACCCATTCCACGGCGGTTTTGCCGCTATATTCTTTGATAAGTTTGGAAAGATAATTTGCGGTTATGCCCATTTTCCCGGCGTAGAAACTGAGGCTGCGTTCTGTGGTATGATGTTGGGCAAGGAGTTCTATAAAGTATTCAAAGATTTCTTCGTTGTGTCCTTTGGCCGGTAAATTGGAGTCCGTATCTTGAAAGCGTTGTACGATGCTGTTCAATTTACAGAACAGGGATTGCAGCAGACCTTCTATTATCGCCTCTTTCTGTTCTTCCTTGCTTAGAATGATGTCTTCAAGCAAAAAATAATATTTCTCCAAAGTCATTAACTCTGCATATTCCAATGATACAAAGGGAACTTTCTTTGCGAAGACATAGAGTTTTATCAGATCATTCAACTTGATGTTCATCTTCTTCAAGAAAGAGGATGATATGATAATAGGATGGATTTTCAGGTTTTTCATGTTGCTTATCTGAATGATATTTTCCGGTATATTGAAAGCTAATATACCGGGATACATCCTGTATTTATGGAGATTGATCTGGATGTCGGCTTCACGATTGACGCAAAATACCAGCATAAAGGCATCCAGACGACATGGAGCTTCGAAGAAATTGTCTTTTATTTCTATGTTGCTCGATAAAATGATGTCGTCTTCTAATACATTCATTCCCAGCCCGGAGTCTTTTAATTGTTTGACTGAAATATTTTCAACAGTATTCATAAATCAGTATATTTTTCAGCAAAAATAGCCTTATTGAAGAACTGAATCAAGATGCATTTCTGTCAATTCTTTTAATAGAACATCTTATTCTTTTATGCGGCTATAATTTTTTATGGACTGAAGTTTCTATATAGGGATGGAGAGCAGATTATATATGAAAAAGAAGGGATGATTTTTAAGGGGTATTTGTGATACGGAAATACAGAAATTATTTATTTTTGCGTTTGTATTAATACTGGTTTTCTCCGGACTTTTACAGTTGATGAAAAACAGGGAATCAGTACGTTGGGGAATATGGTCTGGAAGTACGGAAACATTGTGACCGGCATACAAACAGCTCGGGGCTTCCGGAAGATCATTAATGAATACAGACTAAGTTTATAAGATATATTTTATCATTATGCTACGAAAAATAAGATTGACATTGGCTGTCCTCTTTTTTCTGGGAGTCACATTGTTGTTTCTGGATTTCTCCGGAAGCATACATGCGTGGCTGGGATGGATGGCCAAGATTCAGTTCCTGCCTGCTATACTGGCGCTGAACGTGGGAGTTGTCTTGGCACTTGTGGTATTGACTCTTGTGCTGGGACGTGTATATTGTTCGGTTATCTGTCCGCTTGGAGTGATGCAGGATATCATTTCATGGATAAGCGGGAAAAGAAAAAAGAAACAGTACCGCTTTTCTTATTCGCCTGAAAAGAAGGTCTTGCGATATGGCATGTTGGGCGTGTTTGTCGTAGCCTTGCTCTCGGGAGTCGGTTCACTTGCAGCCTTGCTTGCTCCATACAGTTCTTATGGGCGTATTGTACAGAATCTTCTGTCTCCGGTTTATCAATGGGGAAATAACCTGCTTGCCTATTTTGCAGAGAGAATGGACAGTTATGCATTTTATGAGACTGATGTCTGGATGCGCAGTCTGCCGACCTTTGTCATTGCGGCCATTACTTTCATACTTCTTGCAATATTGGCCTGGAGAAACGGTCGGACGTATTGTAATACAATCTGTCCGGTAGGTACGGTCCTCGGCTTTTTGTCACGGTTTTCTTTATTTCGAATCACGATAGACGAAAGCAAATGCAATGCCTGCGGCTTATGTTCACGGAAATGCAAGGCGGCATGTATTGATGGCAAGGAACATCGGGTAGACTACAGCCGTTGTGTGGCATGTATGGACTGTATTGATACCTGCCGGCATCAGGCTATCACTTATCGGTGGGTGAGAAAGAATGAAAAAAATGTGGAAACTGGAAAGAACGATCGGGTAAATACCGGTGGAATAGATGAAACGCGCCGCTCGTTCTTTACGGTTACTGCCGCATTGGCTACTACAGCTGCCTTGAAGGCTCAGGAAAAGAAAGTGGACGGTGGTCTGGCGGTAATCGAAGATAAGAAAATTCCCGAACGGGCTACTGCGATTGTTCCTCCGGGGGCATTGAGTGCCCGCAGTTTTGCTCAGCATTGTACCGCGTGCCAGTTGTGCGTTTCGGTTTGTCCTAATGGCGTACTGCGTCCATCAACTGACTTGACTAAGCTGATGCAGCCTGAAATGTCTTATGAACGCGGTTATTGCCGGCCCGAATGTACCAAATGCAGTGAGGTCTGTCCGGCGGGAGCCATACGTCCCATTACTGTGGCTGAGAAATCATCGATACAAATCGGTCATGCGGTATGGGTAAAAGAAAACTGTGTGCCGTTGACTGATGGGGTTGAATGCGGGAACTGTGCCCGTCATTGTCCTACAGGAGCCATACAGATGGTTGCTTCCGATCCTTCGAATTCAGAATCTCTGAAAATTCCGGTGGTTAATACCGAACGTTGCATTGGTTGCGGTGCTTGTGAGAACCTTTGCCCGGCACGTCCTTTTAGTGCGATTTATGTGGAAGGCCATGAGGCACATCGTATTGTCTGATTAAAAAGATTTGTATATGGAAAAAGATAAGCATAAAGAAATGTCCCGTCGGGATTTTTTCAAAATAGTGGGAAGCGCCGGACTGGTTGTATCTGGGCTTACTGGCTGTAACAGGAAAAAGAGTACGGACGATAAGGCTTCAAAGGCCCAACTGGGGGAGATGACGTATCGTACGAATCCTAAGACTGGGGACAAGGTTTCTCTCCTTGGATATGGGTGTATGCGCTGGCCGACCCTTCCGGGAGGAGATGAGCCGATGGATCAGGAAACCATTAATGCGCTGGTGGATCATGCCATTGCACATGGAGTGAATTATTTTGATACATCTCCTGCTTATTGCAAGGGGCGTTCGGAACGGGCGACTGGTATTGCTCTTGCCCGCCACCCGCGTGACACGTATTTTATCGCTACCAAACTTTCTAACTTTGCTCCTTCCACCTGGAGTCGGGAGGCGTCGATTGCGATGTACCGGAACTCCTTTAAGGAGTTGCAGACGGATTATATTGACTATCTGCTCTTGCATGGAGTCGGTATGGGGGATGATGGGATGGAGACCTTGCGTGCCAGGTATATTGATAACGGGGTGCTTGATTTCTTGCTTGAGGAACGTCGGGCAGGCCGGATCCGTAATCTGGGATTCTCTTATCACGGGGACATAAGGGTGTTTGACTATCTCCTTTCCAAGCAAGAGGAATATCAGTGGGATTTCGTACAGATTCTGCTTAATTATCTGGACTGGCAACATGCAAAGGAGATTAATCCTCGCAACACGAATGCAGAGTACCTGTATGGGGAACTGGCAAAGAGGAATATTCCTGCCATTATTATGGAACCGTTATTGGGAGGACGTTTGTCTAAAGTGCATGATCATATTGTGGCCAGACTCAAGCAGCGGGAACCGGACAGGAGTGTGGCCTCCTGGGCTTTTCGTTTTGCAGGGACGTTCCCCGGGGTGCTGACTGTCTTGAGTGGCATGACATACATGGAGCACCTGCAGGATAACTTGAGCAGTTTTTGTCCGTTGCAGCCGCTAACTGGAGAGGAAATGCAGTTCTTGTATGATACGGCTGATTTGATGATGCAGTTTCCTACCATTCCTTGCAATGACTGTAAGTATTGCATGCCTTGTCCTTATGGTATCGATATTCCGTCCATATTGTTGCATTATAACAAATGTGTGAATGAGGGCCATATGCCGGAGAGTCGTCAGGCTGAAAATTATCGTGAGGCACGCCGTGCTTTTCTAATCGGGTATGACAGAAGTGTTCCCCGGCTGCGCCAGGCTAACCATTGCATCGGTTGTAACCAGTGTGTTCCTCATTGCCCTCAGAATATTCAGATTCCGGAGGAACTGCATCGGATTGATCAGTTTGTAGAAAAATTAAAACAAGGTACGTTGTAAATATGAGGTGAAGCCGGGAACTTAAGTGTCCCGGCTTTTTTTATAATGTGGAAAAACAGGATTTTTGGAAAGCATCCTTAATAGCATCTTAAGTTTCAAATAGAGAAGAATAATATAATAAATAGCTGTGTTAAAATTTTCTGTCGCCGTACGTTGCACATTGATTTGTATTATTTTTGAATTCGATTTATTATTAAGTTTTAATTTATATACCCAATGAAAGCAAGTAATTTTTTGCAAGATTTTAAGGCATTTGCCATGAAAGGAAATGTGATTGATATGGCTGTCGGTGTTATCATCGGTGGAGCTTTCGGAAAAATCGTTTCTTCAATCGTGGCGGATATAATTATGCCTGTGGTTGGTCTGTTGGTAGGAGGAGTGAATTTCGCAGATTTGAAATTGGTGCTGAAACCGGCCGAAGTGGTTGATGGCGTTGAAAAAGCTGCGGTAACATTGAACTATGGGAATTTCCTGCAAGTGACATTTGATTTCGTCGTTATTGCATTTTCCATTTTCTTGTTTGTCAGACTTATTTCAAACTTGAATCGAAAGAAGAAAGTCACTGAAGCCCCTGCACCGGCTCCGGCACCAAGTAAAGAAGTGCTTTTATTATCTGAAATCAGGGACTTATTGAAACAAAATGTTGTAGATAAACAGTCATCTGATAATCAATAGTATATTCTTTGATCACAGACTTGTCCCGCATACAGTCGAGTATACTTGACTGTATGCGGGATTTTTTATTGTTACAAATTTTACTTATAAATGAGAACATATGTGTACTATGACCACATACACAACAGAAGTACAAGCATTATTTTAAATATTCAAACTTGTAGGAATAAAACTTTGCAGTTCGACTGTGAATTGATCAAATAGAAGTATTGAAGAACTTTGTAGGTATTTTGTAAGATTATTAGTACTTTAGCAGATAAACTGTTGTCATGGGGCTAGTGTATAAGTGAAAAAGGAAGTTAAATGCTGTGTATTAATGCATTATTCCTTTTTGTAATTACGGGCTTTGCCTACCTGGCTGATAAAATAGTGGAGACAGTAAAATAAAAATTATGCGATGAATCTTAAGGGAAAAATCTTATGTTTAAACTTATAGATAAAGACACATGGAAAAGAAAACCGTATTTTGATCATTATTTCAGTCAGATACGATGTACATATAGCATTACGGTAAATATTGATATCTCTGAAATCATAGCGTTTAAATATAAAAATCATACGAAGCTCTATCCTCTTTTAATCTATGTATTGACCAAGGTGGTAAATAATCATGATGAGTTTCGGACTGCGATTAATGAACAAGGGGAATTGGGAGTGTGGGATACCCTTTTGCCGTGCTATACCGTTTTTCATAAGGAGAATGAAACCTTTTCCAATTTGTGGACAGAATGGGATGATGATCTGATGACTTTTCTGTCAAATTACGAACGGGACATTGAGATGTTTGGCTGTAATTATGGTATTGATGCCAAACCGGATACTCCTGCCAATACTTTTCCAATATCTTCATTACCTTGGGCTGCGTTTACAGGTTTCAATCTGAATATATTTGCAGATGGGAGCTATTTGTTGCCGATTTTTACTTATGGAAAATATTTTCAGCAAGGTGACAGTTATCTTATCCCTCTTTCCATTCAGGTACATCATGCCGTTTGTGACGGATTTCATGTGTCAAGATTCATTAATGAAGTTCAGCAAATATGTAGTAAGATAAACATGAATATTTGAATGAAACCTGATGTGTAAACAATGTATTGAAAATAGAATAGAAATATCTTAATAAATAAAAAATGAAAAGAAGTATGAAAAAAATAAGTTCATTTGTATTGTGCGCTTTGCTGATGTCTTGTTCTTTCAGCAAAAATGAGAAAGGTGGTGTATCTGATACTGCGGTCAAAGAAGAGGCTGATACTCTCAGGCAGGAGATGGGGCTCAGCAGGAATTTGACATATCCTGGAAGCAAGATTTCCTTTAAGGTAGAAACAAAAGGGGATAGTCTTATTATTCAACCTTCCGGTCTGAGTGTGTCCAACGAAGTTTTATATCATGATATTACCGGATATACGGTTATCAATGCTGAAATTGGAGATTTGAATGTTGACAGCTATCCGGAAGTATTTGTTTATTTGGTTTCGGATGGTAGTGGAAGTTACGGAAAACTTATCGGATACTCTGTAAATAATGGGAAATCGGTAAGTCAGGTGTACTTGCCTGAAATCTCGGAAAATAATGAGGTAAACAAAGGATATATGGGGCATGATGAGATGGCTATTGTAGAAAACACCTTCTGTCAGCGTTTCCCGATTTATAAAGAAGGAGACAGTAATGCCAATCCGACAGGAGGTACTCGGCAGATACAGTATAAACTGGTGGATGGAGAAAGTGGCAGAATATTGAAAATCGATAAGGTAATGGATTTTTAAATGTGAATCTGAACGTAAATGTCTTAATTGGTTAATATATAATGGTATTATTCTATACTTGTCGGGAAAACGTAGGTATTCCCGACAAGTATTTTGCTATTTGAACTTTCCGGAAGGAGTCTTATGTGTCTTCACAGATTCAATAATTTCATAAATGCTGATATCGATTGCGGACGTTCCTTCCTATTAAAACTTATGGCTTTGCCAATGGCATTCCAGGTGGTTTCTGACACTTCATCGGGGCATTTTTCATTTTCGAATTTAAAAGTCGTAGAAGGGGCATCTCTGACCAGCATAAAATACAGGATGGCCCCTAAGGAGTAAATGTCAAAGGCAGGGGAAAAGTCGTGCAGGCTCTGTATCTCGGGAGGGGTATAGCCGTTACTGCGTACCAGCAATAAGCTTGTCTCCGACTTTTCATCCTCATGAAACAAATGTGCCGTACCGAAATCAATTAATACGGCGCGATTATCGTTGTCTTCGTCAATCATGATGTTTGAGGGTTTTACATCCAGATGATTCATGTGGTTTTGGTGCATTATATCCAGTGCCGAGGCAATCTGTGATATGATTTTTAATGCTTCTTTCTCGTCCAAGGTGCAAGACTCGGTCCGTTCCACATACTCTTCGAGTGTACATCCTTCTATGTATTCCATCACATAATAACATGTCTTATGCTCATCAAAGGCATCGTACACATTTACGATATGCGGGGAATCTGTAAATTCCTTTATCCGGTTTGCCTCACCCATGAATTTCCGGAGAGCCTTGCTGATTTCTTCGGTATGATCCAGGGGAGTGATGACATCCAACGTGTTTTCATCCCGTTTCTGTATGTTTTTTAAAAAGAATTCTTTGACGGCTACTTTGGTCTTGATTGTTTTCCGGCTTTCCTGGAGATACCAGGTAGCTCTGTAGGTTTTTCCGAAACCTCCTGATGACAAACTTGATTTTATTTGGTAGGTATGCTCTTTCAGCCAGCATCCCTCCGGTAAAAAGGTCGCTTTGCTTTGCGACAGCAAATCTGGATCATATCCATACGACAGGACCTCATTGCGTATTCTTTTTCTTTTCTCTTCATCGTATAATATTTTCTGGCGTGCAAGGGTCGTTTCATTGTCCGGAACCAGTATATATAGCGAGAGAAACATATTTACGGCATCGAGTGGGGAGTCAAAGTAATTAAAAGAGCTCAGGGGAAAAATTTGCCTGATAAAATAATCCTTATGTAACTCATTTGCCAGATAGCAACTGTCTACCAGGAGGTTGTTGATGTCAAAAGTTTCTCCCAGTTCATAATGCGGCTGTTCCTTCGCTGAAACTCTGTAAAGGCATGGCTGAAATTCATGCTTATTACTCAGATTAGCCACCAGCATATCTTCTCCCTTTTCTCTTGTGGGATTGTTTATGTATGGATTTTTTAAAGGATTATATCTTGTCCAATGTGGTGAAACAAGGTTGGGGGCTGTGTAGTCTAACGGATGATAAGTCAAGATCTCTTTTAATCTTACGAGTCTCATCCCTTTGGTTGCTGAAGGGCGGTACTTTTTACGGAATTCCTCAGCTAAGTCGAGCCGATAATCTTTTTCTTTCAGTTTGTCTGTGTCGAATGTGTATATTCTTGAACTGTTGCGTATGTATTTCTGTAAATCTGGGAGTTTGATCGGTATGTCGTGCATGTCTACCAGCCTGACCATGCTGCTCCACTTTCTTGCCTTATCTATTAATAGCAAAGATTTATTACTTGATAGAATCACGACTCTGTCTACATATCCACTTTTGAAAAGTTGCTCCTTGGTCTCTTTATATACGTTGTAATACCAAAAACCGTTAGAAATGATGCAGGCTGCTTTTCCTTTGTTCTTCAGAAGATCCAGCAAGTCAACAAACACTTTCTTGTAATCTGTTCTTTTACGGGCCGTAATGGCCTGATAGCTTAATGCGTCATTCTTAAAATTGGAGGAGAAGTCTTCGCACCAGATAAGAAACTGGAAGTTTTTAACTTCGGGATATTCCTCCGGGTAGAGAGCATGTGTTGCTTCACTGTGTGCCCAAAGTAGTTGGAACAGATGAAAGTTGATTTTATCACTACTTCCACCTACGAAGGTGCAATTTTCTGGGAGGAAAGAAGGGAAAGCATGAAATCCCAACATTGGATTAAATATGCTGCCATTAGGCTTCATCCAGTTAAGAATAAATTGCAGCAGTACCAGCCGGTCATTATTGCACATCCGGTCGTTCTTGAATATGTCGTTAAACAATTTCTCATTGTGCAGGAGTAATAAACAGAAGTCCTGATAGTATGCTTTCCCGGCAGTCTGGTACAGGCTATTCAACAGGTGAATAATGTGCCTTTCATCTTCCAACAGTCTGTCGGTTACCTCTTCGTTGTCATAGATAAATCTGTTTCTTAACGTTTTAAAATACAGTACAGCATCCATACAAGGAAGGGTTGTGCTGGAATAATATTCTTCTTTCTTGATAGAGGCATTGTCCAGTTTCTCTTCCGATGCCAAATACCATAGGGATATTATATAGCATAGTGCTTCTTTTTTCCGTTCGGTATTGGACAGGTATGAATTGATGTTCTTGAACAACTGTAAGAGAAGGTATTGGATGTCAAGATTAGTTGGGGCAAGTTTATTATCGTTGTTTATCATAGTTGTCTATTTGTTAATAAGCGACACGAAGTTACAATTTAATTTAGAATATTGCCTTTTATAGGAAATTTTTATGAATTCAGTTGAACGTATGTGTATGAAATTAATGGCATTTTATCTTTCCAATGGTTAATTTTGTACAATAAATCAGGAAATTAACCTTACAATTCAATGTTCAGTAAATGATATTAGAGATGAGCCATCCGGCAGTTGCAGGCAAAAGTACTACGAAGGCTTGACTCTGTTTAAAAGATTCTATATATTTAATAAACCTTTGTAGTAGCGGTAGCGTGTTTTTCTTGATATCATCAAACAGACTATAAGACATCTGATTTATTTTATTGCATGAATTGTATAGATATTTTGATGGTTTGTCGCTTAGATAATCGTTATATACAATGAAGAAAGAAGATATTATATTGGGACAGTTTGAAACGTACAAGGCTTCGTCAAAGGTATGGAGCTTCAAGCGGGTAGATGATATTGTGCATGGGTTCAATCTGAAGTTGAGCAATATGGTAGGCTGTTTTCCCTTTGAATATGCAGGACGTGTGTGGAGAGACAGTGAGCGACTGTATCTTTGTGGAGAATTTTCTCATAATACGGAAGCGCACAGACAGATTCAGTCACAGATCCTTTCTGCAAAAAGTGGATATGCAGCAAAACGCTTTTATAAAACTCCGAACAAGAATTCTGTTCGAAGCGATTTTGAGACATTCAAACTTCAGTGGATGTTGCATTGCGTGTGGAAGAAGTGTGAAGGAAATGCAGACTTCAGGAAATTGCTGCTCTCGCTTCCCTCAGATATTATACTAGTGGAAAATACAACGACTGATAACGGGGGAAGTGCCGGGTGCTGGGGATGTAAAAATAAGAAACTGGTAGATGAGCGGAAAGTTGTCGAGAAACAACTCCGGGAGCAATATAAAGGGTTGTCTAAGAAAGGAATCGATTATCTGGTAAACATCGAGACTAATAAAATTGATGACATTGGTGAATGGTCCGGACAAAACAATATCGGTAAGATTCTTATGATATGTAAACATTGTCTGGAGGACGGAAGTCTGCCGGATATTAATTATGATATCCTGAATTCATCGAGAATATACATTTTAGGTGATTTACTTACAATGGATTAGAAAATTCTATTTATTGATATAATTAAGATTTAAAAATATGTTGACAAAAGAAGATATTAGCAGAATTTCAGGTGTTGAGTTGGAACAGCTTGACGGGTATAAGAAAGTTGTTGAACTGTTTGGTGAGGAGGTGGATGCCTTGCCAGCTGGGCTGAACTTTTTGGGGCTCTCTTTGAATGATTGTCCTTTATTGACCCAATTGCCGGATGATTTGCCTATTCAATATATTTCTGTTATGGAATGCCCTAACTTAAAGCATCTGCCGAAGGATTTGGAACTGGCCCATTTATATTTGTTTGATTCCGAAATAGAGGCTATACCTGAAAAATCTTCTTGTTTTGCAGCCCTTGTATTGATTGACTGCCCGTATATCAAGCATTTGCCTGCCGGTTGTACAGCCGTTATGAATGATGTTACTTTGGATAATTGTCCCCATATTGCCACTCTTCCTGATTTGGAGGTTGTACATGGAGAATTCTGTTTAAGAAACACTTCGGTTACTTCACTCCCTGAGGAACTCAAGATCGGGGGGCGTTTGTGGGTTTATGATACTCTGATAGAAACTTTGCCGGCTACTATCAGGGTAGGGGGTGATATTCTGTTGAACGGATGTAAAAAATTGAAGTATTTGCCGAAAGGACTTATGGTGAATGGAGATTTAAACTTATCGGATTCTGCTCTTGAAGAACTTCCTAAGGGATTGATTGTGAAAGGAAATTTAAATATTACTGACACCGCTATCAAAACTTTACCTGAGGATATGATTGTAGGAGGAAACGTGATTGCCTCAGAAGGTATGTCAGAGGGCCTTGCTGTGAATCACGAGGTTCCCGGTAATCTGGCTGAACTGATTTGGAAAGACAGCGGTTATATCTATGCGAACGAACAGTTATACAGAATAATAGCTAAAGAGGACAGGCATTGGAAGGTAGTTTCCTCTTTCATGAATATTTATCTGATACGCTATGGCCATGATGATCTGATTGACCGGAATATACTCTACCTCGTTCCGGATGATAATCCTGAAAGCCATGTGTATGGAGTAGGAAATACTTTGTCTGAGGCTTGTGGGGACTTATGTCTGAAAAAAATGGTTATTTGAGTAAAAAGTCCGAGTAACTGTAAAATGTACTCATCATGGTATCCATTCTTTTCTTTTGTGCAATAGAATCTTCTCCCAGTAATGCCGTGAGAAAATTCCAAAACCTTTTCCTATGGTGAGGAAATTTCAAATGAGCCATTTCATGGAGGATTACGCTATCCATATTTTTCTGCGGCAGAAGAATGATTTTTGGGGATAAAGCAATGGTCTGATAGTCTGTATAGCATTGTCCTAACACACACTTTCGAAGCTTTTTTACAATAATTTTTTTGGCATGCAAACGATGTAGGTTCTCCAGTTCGTGCATTCTTTGCGGCAATACCTTGTTGGCCCTGTCTATAATGTATTCTTTGAGTTTGTCTTTTAGCCATTTTTGCAGTAGTCTGTTTTCCCACTTGTCAATTTCTGCATAGATGAAATGAAGGCTATTTCCATATTTTTGGCAGATAATCAGGTTCCTTCCTTTATGGTAAATGGATGTAGGTTTATGTCGTGATATTTCCATTTGAAGAGTGAACGCATCAATCATGATCCATTCTACCAATAAATAATTTGTTCGTAATCTGAAGTTGGGATTTATGGTATACACAAGTCTATTTCTCATATTTTCCATATTTTGTCTAATATTTTATCGTATTCACAGGATGCCGTACCGATTTGTAATCCGTAGAAACGAACCCCCATTGCTCTTTCCTCATACATTTTAATTGTGGTATTCTTTAAAGGTTTTGGAAATTCAAAATCGCTGATTATCAGTACGTCTGCCAAATTATAGTTTTCTGTTTTAAGTGTTTCAAGTGCGGTTTTAAGCATTTCCTCCCCGTCTGTACCTCCTGAAAGACCATGGGTAAGAAAGTCTTTTAACTTATTCCAATTGGCCGGATGTGCAAGGTCTATTGCTTGAGCTCTTACGGAAAAAGTGATAAGAAAACACTTGCGCTTTTGCTTCTTTGCCATTCTTACCAATTGGATTAATAGCGAAGTTGCTATTTCTTCGGGTTGGCCACACATAGATTTGCTCATGTCAACGGCGACGATAATGGGACCCATTTGCAGACGGGGCTTATTGCAAACCTTTTGTACGGTTTTTTCTTGGCCAAATATCTTCGAACAACATGAAAATAGTTGCAGTCTGCGGGAAGCTAATTTCTGATAAAATATAGCCTCTGTAGCCTTGTCAGACAGCAGGGCTATTTCAGATGGAATCAAGAATTTGAGATCGCTTCCCATGGTGATTCCTTTTACTTCTTCAAAAACAGCATGTCTTGAGATAATCTGAGGTTTGTATTTAAATAAAATATCATCCCGTTCTTCTTTGCTTTCGGGTTGTTCTCTACCTATGGTTTTTATTATTTCAATCAATGCAGGGTATCTGTAAAACTCATGGTCTATCTTCTTGGCACGTTTGTAGTCTTCTATTCCACGGTCACGGATAGACCGTTCCCATTTATCGCTATTTTTTTCTAAAATTTCTTTTTTCATCCGCTTCATGTATTTGTTGTTTGCTTTCTCCCAATCCTTTACAAAGGCTGATAGTACTATCGTTTTACCTTCTTCATCCATTTGCTGCATCTGATTGATATATCCCTCAATATTCACTTCATGTGGCGGATAATATAGTTTAATGGTTTGGCTTACCTTGTACCACATTTTTCGTTTACCGTTCATATCGGCTTCGGTGAATGCATGAATCATTTCACACTGCCTGTCGTGTTCTTTTTCGATAGGTTCGTATAATAACTGTAAAGCTTGTAGAAATCTCATTAAATCTTCTTTTAGCAATTCCGCCCATAGCGGATCTTGACTGTTAAGCTGCGGATTATCAGTGATGACTGATTGTATGTATTCTCCGATCGTATCATTTGCTGGCTTAAAATCAGGGTATCCTTCGGGATCGATATAAAAATCGAAAGTTTCACTATAATATTGCATTCGCTGTGCGATTGCTTCGTTGTTTATCATAATAGCATTTGGGTATTATTGAGTTTGATATACAGTTCATTTAATAACTTATCCGTTATTTTTATTTGTTGGAAAAAGAGTTTTTTGTCATCATTGGGCACAAAGAGATTGGTGCTTTCTGCTATTTTTGCTGACAATGTATTAAATTTGTTACTGACTTCTAAGAAATCCATTTGGAGTTGTTGGAAAGTTGTATTTATTAAGAACTCTTCTTTAAGCAGATTATTTGAAGAAGACACGCCTTTTTTGTCATATGTACATAGAAATGCATATGGGGTGCCGTTTATTACGATACCACCTTTACATTTCCGCAAAGATACTTTCTCTATCTTCATATGCGAACTTACTTTGCAGTCAAAAGGCGTCCCCAGATAAATAGCATGGATAATCCAGTGTTGTATGTTAGGGTCTAAATACACGATGCCATTTGTATCCTGTTCACCTGACAAATGTTTTAAATCCGTTTTGGCAAATAAGCATTTTCCTTTTGGATAATCTTTCAGTACGTAATAGAAGTAGCGCTCTACGACGTAAGTATTGAGATTATCAGACCCGGTCATTTCGCTAGTTGATATATTCGCTGATTTCTCTTTGATGACCTTGTCTATTGCGGCATGAAGTTGGATTATCCGCCGTTCAATATCGAATGTGAAGGCTTTTATTACACATTCTATTGTCGGGGTTATGAACTCTGTCTTATTCCATAGGCAATGTATCAACAACATGCAGTCGGTTTCGTCAATTGCGGATCTTCCGTTCAGCCAAGCAGATGTCCTCATCAGGTGAAAGAGCTTTTTCCAGCGGCGGTCTGATATGTAGAAATCTAAGGCGGTAGTAAACTCATGTTTCTTCTCTTCTTCTTTTAATAACTTGCGGATATTGGAGATGACGGTACATACCTCGTCTGGGACTGTTACATGACTAATGGCCGACTGCCATGCGGCAAATGTTTTATCAGTGAGAAGCAGTTCTTCGGGAATAACAATCTTTGGTAGCCTATGTTGCTTTATCATCTTGAAGAAAGTTTGTTCATCAGAAATACAGTTGGATACCATACGTACCAGGAATCTGTCCCAAAGTGCTTCCAGTCCTTCGTTTTCAGCAGGTAATTCATTGCTGGCTGCAATAAGAATTTTCATTGGTAAGGGTAATGTCTGAGAGCCATTTTTGTAAATACGTTCATTGATAACGGTCAGGAGCATATTCTGTATCGATGGCCCCGCTTTCCATATTTCATCAAGAAAGATCACCTCGCAGTCTGGTAAGTAACTGTCAGTAATTCGTTCATATTTATCTTCGTTCTTTAGTTTGGAGATGGAGACTGGCCCGAATATTTCATCGGGGGTACTGAAGCGTGACATTAAGTATTCAAAAGACTTCGCCTCTTTAAATACAAGTTTTATCCGTCGTGCTACTAAACTCTTTGCAGTCCCTGGAGGTCCCAACAGGAATATGCTTTCTCCTGCCACTGTACATAGTAGTGACATGGCCAGTATGTTTTCCTTCTCAAAGACACCTTCTGACAAGTATTTCAGTAATAAAGAAATGTGCTGTCGGATGCCTTCTTTGTCTAGAATGATTTTTTTTGTCATAAGTTAGAGCATTTTATTCTTATGAGTGCAAAGAAAACGCCGTCCTCTGCCAAATAGTGACAGAGGACGGCGAAAATAGAGTTTCCGGTTTTTAATTTCTTTTATTTCAGATGTTGCCCATATCAAACTTATGGATGTTCATATTATTTTTTGAGATTGCCCAATTCTCTATTTTTTATAATGAGAACTTATGGTATACATAATTTTCATCAGTATCTCTTTAAGTTTATATCTGGAGTAAAGAAACTGGCTTTTCAGCCGACCGTTGTCTTTCCGTTTAAACAACTCGCTGTGTGCAGGAAAGATGGGGAAAAACAATTCAGCGTTTTGCTTGTAGTCTTCATCAGCAAATAGTTGCGCCTCTTCTTTGTTTATTGCCTGAGGGTGATAAAGCCGAATAAATAAGTCAAATGCATAATAGTTCTCACTATTCCAATTGATATAGTCTCTATCGAAGTAGACATCAATAACAATAGTTTTTTTGTCTGCATCAGGAGTTTTAAATTCAAATTTCATGCACGATTTCTCCTTTGGCCATATATCAACGCTCCATCCTAATTTTTTTATAGGTTCTATATTTTCATTATAATCCAGATACAATGACATGGTACGGAGTTCCATTTTGTTACTGTTGTTTCCATTGGCAGATTTTAGTACGATATCGAAATTATTGTCATCCCATACACACCGCTTTGTGCTCATAAACGACCAGATATAAGGATACTTGATAAAATGAAACCGGTGAGAATTTTCATCTGTTTCACGAATATTATTATCAAACTGTGAAGAAAGTTCAGTAATATATTCCGATAATTCAGTATATAAATCTTTGTGAGATTTGAATGCCGGAATAAGCCTTTCTCTCATCAGTTGTTGAAAGGACCTGATATCAGACCTTTTTTCGGTCATATACTCTCTCCATTCAGTGAAGCCATCGTTGAAAGACCAGCAGCTTTTTCTTTCTTTTCCGAAATAATAGGGAGGATAAGACATTAAAGCTCTACGTAAAAGGTATTCCGTTTCATATTTTGTAGAAATTCCATTATCATTGCCATCAAATAATTCAAGTAAAACAGCTGAATAGGCTTTCATGTTTTCATCTGACAAATTATCATAGCCTTTTTCCTCTCCAAGCAGGCGGAACAAAACACCGATGCAGCCTCTGAAGAATCTTCCATTCTCTATGGCAACCATTTCATTTTTATATTCAAGCAGGGAAGACTTTTTAATTTCTTCTTTCACTTGATCTTTGTTGAATTTCTCTAATATATTCTTTATCTCATCAGATTGTAATACTGTATATATATTACTCTCTTTACACAGTGCGCTGAACGCGTCAATGTTTTGCATTATCAAAGGTAAGTTCTCACTGCTTATTGTAGTGTTCAGAATAAGATTCCTCATCGTTCTCATCCAATCAAACCATTCAGTCTTTCCATCTTTGTAAGCCAATAAGGCATAGAATAATGGGAGTGTTCTGTCAAAAGAAGCCTCGCACATACAGAGTTGGTAGATCATAGATGTTTTTTCAGAAGCGACTCCTCCTATATAAAGCCACAAATGATTAGTTTCATTGGGATACGATAGATTCAGCAGATTAAATTTTTCTGAATATGATGCCAATGCATTAAGTTTATCATAAGCAAAATTGAAGAAGCCGGAAGATAGCAAATTAAGGCGCTCAAACCAAGTAAGTGGAAGATTACCGGCTTTCTGTAGTCTTTCTATGATACTCTTCACAATATCTTTTACATCGGCTTTTTCATTCTTCCCAAAGAATGCGGTTAACTCTTCGTATATATACGGTTTTTCATCCTTTATTTTGGTTATGGTATTTGACAGTTCATCTTTTTGGATATGATAGAGTATGAGGAGATTGTATAAACAATATAGCTGTTCATCGTCAATCTCTTCCGGATGTTCTTGTTGGCGGTTTCGGTTAATCCAAAACAGATTCGCCCACGTATTGTCCATTTTTATTTTCCAGTCTTCGGCAAACTCCAGTCCTTCTACATGCTCATCCATAAAAGATTTTAAATTCTCGAAAGCCGATAATTTTCTGCCGCGACCATTCATCTTGATGTATATGTCGTCGTCTAAACCGTTTTTATCGTCCATTTGAAGAAATGCGAAGGTGATACTGGGGGTTTCAGATTCAACTAAACGCTTCCATATTGAATCAAAATTTTTTTCATTGATTTTTCTATGGATGAATTTAAGAGTTGCCAGCATGTTCCTGACACTTACGTTGCTGAGCCAGGAATGGATAAACCAATATTGATTGATTATGACTTTGTCCAATGATTTTGCATTGCCATTTTTTAGCAATTCTTCCAAATGCTCATGCAATCTTTCACAAAAGTCCTCCGCATATTCTCTTGAAACAAACCTGATGCTTACATTGAATTTATTTTTGTGTTGTTTTTTTGCATAGAGATACAAATAAAGAAGCCAAAGTGTGGTAAGACGCTGTTGCCCGTCAACTGGAACAAAACATCCGTCTTCTTCATATCCATAGATGTAGTTCAGGTCCTGCTCTGTTTCGAGTAATGAGTCTAAGAACGGTGCTATTATATCTTCTCTTCCCCCTTGTACATAATCACGCTGTAATAAAGGTATTCGTATGGTTTTATTGTTGAATGACTCAATGAAGTTCATAGTCTTTAAATATTTTTGTTGTTAAAATAATAGCTGAGCTTTTGCTCAATATCTTTTACATAAAAATCTGCATCCTGCTGCGTCCAGGCATTTAGCGATAGTTTGTTGGTCTTGTTATACGCCTTGGTGAATACTTGACGGGTACATGGTGGAATATACCGGGGCGTGAGCGACTTCTCAAAATTGTCACTTTTATCTGAAATACCGTCAGTAACAATGATATACCTCCGCTTTCGTGGAAACAAGGCATTGTGATAACTGCGATTGGTACTGCTGTCGAGAAGTGTAAGATTTCCTATCTGCATTTTATTCTTTCCATCAGGGGCATTATCCTTGATTGAGCCAACTTTATCATCGTATTGTCGCATGATGGCTGTATATAATTTATTGAAATCTTCGCGCTCCTTTCTTTTATTGTATATTTTTTCTAATTCTTCAATTCTTTCACTGTTTTCACCATTAGTGTATTCATCGCCTAAGTCTTCTTTAATGCTTTCCAGCCAGGCTTCTCTGTCGTTGGAATTATTAAAGTCAGAATCAGTATTCGAAGAAATATGTTCTATGTCCCAAGACTGTTTGTGCAGGAGTTCGAAAGGAAACTTTTCATACTCTTTTTCGAGATTTAAAACTTCGTCTTCATGCAATTGTTTATATCGCTGAAGAATAGTCTCAATATTATGCATCAAGAACAGGAGACGCAAGTCTTTTTTGTTGGCATAATAGTTGTAGTCTGAAATTGTTTTATGGTTCTTGGTGAGAATAGTTTTAATTTTACTTTTGAGGAAATTAATAAATTCAGAATGTGTATGCTTCCTATTGAACTCAAGTAAATTTGTTATGCTGTTGATGGGATTCGTGTTCGAATTGTATGTAAGGACCCCAATGTAATGATAACTGTAGATGTCATTATACATATCTTTTAATCTTAAAAAGGTATGTCGTACCGCTTTCCACTTTTGTGATAAACTTCCCTTCTCCGGATTGGCAAAATAGTTCCTGAACGACCATCTGGAATCAATTTCATAATCACTTTGTTTACATTTTGCCACAAGGTTAAACAAAAAGTCCATTCTTGTTTGTCCACCTCGTAGTTCATTGCCATTAATCATATACCAGAAATGGTCGTTCTGAAGGTCACGTTCCATGCTTTCGAATATGGCTGCAGCTTCCATTCTTTCAACGGAAGGTAATCCGGACACTCTGTTGAGTAATAAAGCCTTGATAAGGTCTGTATTTGTCAGATGAATCTTGCCACTATTCAAGTTTCTAAAAGTTTCGTATTGTTTCGCTTCTTCTACTTCATACCATATTACCTGCAATGACTTTTCTTCCTTTGGCCGTTCAAGCAAGTCTTTGAAGGATTGTTTAATCTCGTCTCCCCATTGCTCAAAAATGTAAGAGATGTGATGATATGCCGTATATATGTAGAAAAAGTCACTATTTTTATCTGCCTGCTCACTGTTTTGTGAAGCGATTGTTTGCAAAAAAATGTATCTGTTATCCTCACTTTTGCTGTCCCTTTCATATTCAAATGTATAAGGCTCAAATTTGCTGGATTGATTGCCGTACAGATACATATGTAGAAGATACAATGTTGTCAGTCTTTGTTGTCCATCAAGGACTCTATATTTCTCTCCGCCTAAAGGAACTACGGCCAATGGTTGCAGGCAGTATACTTTTTTTGAGGCCTTATCGCATGCAATAAATTTCCGCAAATCGTTCAAAAGTTCTTCCACATTTGATTTCGTCCATTTATATCCCCGTTGCTGATAGGGGATATGGAAAGTTTTTCCTTTTAATTCAACAAAGGCTTTCAGATGCAATTCTTTATTGTAAGGAGTATTCATAAGCTATTACGTTAAGGTAAAAAATATTTATTTTTAGATTTACAAAACCTCTCTCGCAATCCAGGCGCACGCTTCTGCATCGGCAAGGGCATGATGGTGTTTATCCAGTTGATAGCCACAAAAGGCCGCTACAGTGTGGAGCTGATGATTGGGTAAATAGGGAAAGGATTTTCGTGAGGCACGAAGCGTGTCGTAGAATTCATAGTCGGGATAATCCATTTGATATACTCGAAAAACAGCTTTCAGACAGCCCTCATCGAAAGGACAATTATGGGCAACTAATGGCAGACCCTCGATGAGTGGTTCTATTTGCCGCCATACTTTAGGGAAGGAAGGGGCATCTTCTGTATCTTTACTTGTTAACCCGTGCACTTGAGAACACCAATAGTTATAATAATTGGGCTCAGGGTTTATCAGTGAGTAAAAACGGTCTGTTATTTCTCCGTTTCGGATAACCACAATGCCAACGGAACATACGGATGACCGTTCGTTGTTGGCTGTTTCAAAATCTATTGCTGCGAAATCTTTCATTTGCTAATATGATATTTGTTCCACATTCGTTTAATCTTTCCCGCCAGTTCTTCACGCAGCCATGCCGGTGCAAGAACTTCCAAGTCTTCGCCGTTCCAAAGTAACTCTTGTTGAAAATCAAAGGTCAGGCGGAGGTAGTAAGTAAAAATACTATATTCTTCATTGCGCTCTGCTTCCTCTTGTGATTTGTGAAGTTTCAAATCACGCAGGTAATTGGCCTGTCCGGCACTGACCTTTAGTTTTATAAGTTCTTTTTGTATAGAATCATCTGCTATAATACCAAAGCATCCGTCAAAGAATTCTTCTGCAGACCAATTTTCAGGCATTTTAAACACTCCTTCTTTCTTTTGTAAGAAAGTAATACGATCAAGGCAATAGATTCTTGGACCCTGTTTGTGATAATAGGTATAAGTACTTCGTGCCACCAGATACCATCGTTGGCGGAACAGTTTTACACAAAAGGGCTCTACATCAAAATTATGTTCTTCATTTTTCCAATAACTATGGTAAGTTATATTTAGAACTCGATTGGATTTCATAGCCTCAATGATTTCCTGAAGATATTCCTGGCCTGAGGGAACATATTCCAGTAAAATGCGGTTTTTCACACTTTGACTTTCAGCCAATGCATTACTTACACAAAAGGTGTTGTAAAGCCATGAGCGAAGCCCGTTTTTGCTGATGTCTTCTTTGTTCATGATATAGTAGCGATACATACCCTTACCTTCATTTTCAATGAAGATTCCGAACATATCCTGGATGGCATATCTCCAATTGTCGAACGTGCGTTTGGGGATTTCTACTCCTTCACTTATTTCACTATCTAGCCAACGACGGTTAAGCTCCCTAAAAGAGATTTTGTCTTCTTTATAAATAGTGTCTATAATCCAAACGTATTTACTTATTAAACTTTGTGCCATATGTTTCTTTGTTTAACCGTAACAAATATACTTTAAACCTATGCCAAATCATTGCGTAGGTTTGTTTTTTGAGAAAGAATAATTGCTCTATACCGTTCTTGAGTATAATTTCAATTTATTTTGCCGTATGATGATCTGTTGAAGAATCGAGTGTTTTCATAATTAGAGCTGGAAACGGAGTTGGCAGAACAATAAAAAACAGGTTGGCGAATGTCCAGAAACAGAATCTTGTCGATCCCGGAAATAAAGGTAACTAAGTTTAAGAAATAGGATTAGTTTTATTCACACTGAAAACATACAGATGACATCTGCAGTTCAATAAACTGCAGATGTCGGTATGATTGATGAAAAAGGCTATGTGAATTGAAAAATAGAGGTGTTACTTTTAGGCATCAGCCCTTTTTCTACTTTCGTATGATTTGCTTAAAGTTAATCAGATGGTTTTCCGCTGAATTATATTGGCCGATGATTTTGTCGTTTCTCATGATGTCCCATCCCACCAATGGTTCTCCTTCTTCAAAAGGAGGTACATGAACCAGATCACCGCATTCGAATTTTGTATTAACTGTTTGTAAAACCTTATAGTTGAAATGCTTATTCCCTTGATATTCCATACGGATTTCCCGGTCCGGACCGTAATGCACTTCCATGATGTCTCCAATGTTCATAGGCATACTTTTCGTATTGAAGACAATTTCTGAGACAACTTTTTTAGGGCGTGGTTTTAATGTATCTTTTTGAGCTTCCAGTTCTTCCCAACTGTCGCATCCCAAAAAACGGGCAATGATGTTACGGGTCGTTGAAGAGGTCTGGTAGGGTCGTCCGGTTTCCTTGTTTATTAACTTCGCAAATACTCTTTTCCAAGTGTTTATGTGTAAAGGAATGGTATCAGTAGTTTGGGCTACATGATCGCTGAACAGCAGGTACTGGTTGTCGTTGATCGGACCTTCTGTATTAAACCTGAAGGGGCGTTTTGCGTATTTCATGTCACAGTTAAACTGTTCAATGAGTAAAAGTTGGATGTGCTTGGATATGCATTGTTTCATATAGTTCTGACGGCTGAATTAATGTACGTAAAGGTATGAAAAATCTTGAAATGGTAAATCGTAAGAGGAAGAGAAAAGCCTTTTTCCTGTTTCTCTTCCTCTTACGATTTAATCATCGATACCGAAACTCAAACAATGAGTATTATCGAATGTCTCTTCGTTATCGTCTGGAATGAAAACTCCTTCGTTGCTGACGTGCCCCCATTGGCCATTTAGGCTGACATGGACGAATTCGTTCTCGTCTGCTGTAATTTCTTCGTATACAGGAGGTAGGTAAAGTCCCCAACTGGTAACGAGTCCGAATTTCTCGTCCTTCTTGAAAACGATAATGTCGTTTGAAATGTCATAAATCAGATCCATTTCACAAGGCACAATTTCCTTTCCTTTGGCAGTCAGCAGGCCAAACAGGCGTTTACCATCCACCTCCTCGATACAAGTATAAAAGCTGGTATAATGTTTGCACACTATCAGGTCGTATATAAAATCACAAAGTGGCAGGCCGCTTCCGTTGGTAGAAACCAGAGCGAATTTTCCTTCGTTGTTCTGAGCAGCTACCGGTGCACCTCGTTTAATGGTGTAGCTGTACAATTCCGAATAGTTGCTATAGATAGCAGGAACAAGAATCTTCCCTGTGATATCCTTTATGCCCAGCTTCCCGTGTTCTTCATAGGTTTGATCGAAGAGATCGTATTCATTTTCTATTTCATAATACTCCTCCTGAAGCTTATTGGCTTCGTCGTATTTTTCTTCCGCAAGATATTTGCAAACTGTGTCCAATAGATAATTAAGGCGATTGACAATTTCAGGAGTTACTGTTTTTTTCATATCTATTATTTTTTTTGTGTGGTACAAAGGTAGATAAAAGGAATCAACTATGCCATTAATTTCATACATCTCCATGCATCCTCATACATTTGGTTCTGTCTGTCGGGGATACATTTTATTCTGAACGGTTTCTCGTAGACTCCCTATATACCGCTTCGGCATCCAGTACGACAGTCGTATGGGGCAGGGATGGGTTTTCCAGCTTTTCAATGATAATTCTTGAAGCTGTTTCAGCCATCTGTTCCACGGGCTGCTCCACTGCCGTGATAGTGGGATGGACAAGCTTGCACAAATCAGTCCCCGACATGCATGAGACCGCTACCTCTTCTGGAATCCGGATTTGTTTCGATTGCAGATAATTCTTGGCTCCCAATGCAGACATCTCCGTAAAACTGAATATTGCGTCAAAGGTTACTCCATGTTCCCATAACGTCTTTGCAGCTCCGTATCCACTGTCAAAATCTACTCCGCCTTCAACCAGAAATTTCTTGTCGAAAGGGATTCCAAACTTGTCAAGAGCATCTTTATATCCCCTGATTCTGTCAAATGTGTTTTGGATATATGGAGGACCGGCAAGATGTACAATCCGTTTTCTTCCTTGGCGAATGAGATGTTCTACCATGAAAAAGGACTTTATGTAATCGTCAATTTTTATCTGTGAGGTCTTGAGCTCAGCAACCGTTCTGTCGAAGAAAACCATGGGGGTACCTTTATCCATAATCCGTTGATACTCGCTGAGATTTATATGGTCATGGCACACACTGATCAGTATACCGTCTACCCGATAGTCTTCCATCATTTTCAGATTCATCTTTTCTACATCGGGGTTTTCATGCGATTGTGCCAGCATCACCCGGTAACCCGCTTTATTAAGGTGCTGTTGGGCAAACGTGATAAAGTTGACATAGAAGGAAGTGATCATCTCGGGGACAATGATTCCAATGGTACGGGTACTTTGCTGCCTGAGGTTTACGGCCAGTTCATTGCGTTTATAGCCCAGTTTGTCGGCCATTTCGAGGATTTTCGTACGTGTCTCCTTGCTTACATTCTGACTATCGCCGCGTAATGCCCTTGAAACTGTAGACTTGGAGATTCCAAGTTCACGGGCAATATCCAATATGGTAGCGTATTTCATCATATCATTCTTGTGCTTGATAAGTTTTCGTACAAATATACGTTTTTTTGACGAACTGTCATACAGAATGGGAACGGTTGCGGAAAATGGGAACGGTTGCGAGAACGGTTGCGGAATTTTTAATTTCATTTTCCCTCTTTTTGCCTGTGCGGAAGCCTTACTTTTGAGTCAGGAAAACAAAAAAAATCGAATACTTATGACAAACATGAACAAAAAATCAGACTCGTTTCAGGTCCCGTTTATCAGCAAGATAGCTTACGGAATGGGCGATGTTGGATGTAACTTTAGTTGGATGTTCGTAGGAAATTTCCTGATGATTTTCTACACAGATGTATTTGGCATCGGCATGAGTGCAGTAGCCTCCCTGATGCTTTTCTCACGGTTTTGGGATGCCATTAACGACCCTATCATTGGCGGCTTGTGCGACAAGACTAAAACCCGATGGGGAAGATACCGGCCTTGGCAGCTGTTCGCAGCTCCCATCACGGCCCTTATATTGATACTCACTTTCTGGGCACATCCACAGTGGAACGATACTTCAAAGATTGTGTATATGGCCGTCACCTATTGCTTGCTTGTGCTTGGATATACGTGTGTGAACATACCTTATGGAACACTCTGTGGGGCGATGACACAGCACATGGACGAAAGGGCACAAATCAATACTTCGCGTTCGGTCAGTGCAATGATTGCCATTGGTATCATCAATATTATTACCATACCTCTGATCAATACCTTGGGAAACGGAAATGCACAACGCGGCTATTTGCTGGTAGCCGTACTTTACGGAGTGATCTTTGCAGCCTGCCACATTTTCTGTTTTGCAAAGACAAAAGAAGTGGTCGAGGTTCCTGTAGCACAGAAATTCCCGTTGAAAGTACAACTCAAGGCAATCCTGAAAAATAAACCCTATTTGCTGGCGCTCATTGGACAGATTCTCTTTGGGTTTATCCTTTACGGACGAAATGCGGACATGCTTTATTACTTTACCTATGTTGAAGGTAATGCCGCACTTTTCTCTGCCTATTCACTGGCTATTATCATACCTTCTATAGTCGGTGCAGCCAGTTTCCCATATGTGTTTAGATTCACAAAGAACAAAGGATGGTCTGCCTCTGTATTTGCCTTCGGAACGGGCGTTACGATGGTAGCCTTGTATTTCTTCAGTGCAGTAACTTCTCCTGTCGAGTTCTATACATTCGCTGCACTTTCTCAGTTGTTCTTTTCCGGTTTTAATACTGCAATATATGCCATTATTCCCGACTGTGTAGAATATGGAGAATGGAAGACAGGAATACGCAATGATGGATTCCAATATGCATTCATCTCCTTGGGAAACAAAGTCGGGATGGCTTTGGGAACTTCCTTTTTGGCCTTGGTGCTGGGTATGAATGGATATGTGTCGAATGCCGTACAGAATGAAGAGGTAATCTCTATTATGCGCCACTCTTTCAGTACCATTCCAGGAGCCTTGTGGATACTTACGGCCGTAGTATTGATTTTCTATAAGCTGAACAAGAAAATTTATAACCGTATTGTAAGGATAGTGAAATACCGAATATTGAAGAAGAAACAGAAATAACCTTGAATAGTAAAATTGAGTATAAACAGTTAAATAACAAAGAGTATGAAAAAGATGATGAAAGTTGCCGTGATGAACGGTATTGGTAAAATGGGATTCGTAGAACGTGAAGTGCCTCAGCCTGCCGATAACGAAGTGCTGGTGAAACTGGAATATGTAGGAATATGTGGATCGGACATGCATTACTATGAAACAGGTCGTATCGGCGACTATGTAGTGGAGCCTCCTTTTGTCCTGGGTCACGAACCGGGCGGTGTGGTCGTGGAAGTCGGTAAGGACGTAAAGCATCTTAAGGTAGGGGACCGGGTGGCATTGGAGCCTGGAAAGACTTGTGGACACTGCGAGTTTTGTAAAGAAGGTAAATACAACCTTTGTCCGGATGTCGTATTCTTTGCTACTCCTCCGGTGGATGGAGTATTTCAGGAATACGTAGCACACGAGGCTGCCTTGTGTTTCAAGTTGCCCGACAATGTCGATACGATGGAAGGTGCCCTTATTGAACCGCTTGCTGTTGGCTTTCATGCAGCCAACCAGGGAGGGGCTCATGCCGGACAGACGGCTGTAGTATTCGGAGCGGGCTGTATCGGTCTGGTTTCGATGATGGCACTGAAGGCAGAAGGAGTTTCGAAGGTATATGTGGTAGACGTCATGCAGAAACGTCTGGACAAAGCCATGGAACTTGGAGCTACAGAAGTAATTAATTCAATGGATACGGATGTTATGGCAGAAATAGCCCGACTGACGGAAGGTAAGGGAGCTGACTTAATTATTGAAACAGCTGGTATGGAGATTACTACTCGTCAGGCGATACATATTGCCAAGAAAGGAACTACGATTGTACTTGTGGGGTATTCGAAAACTGGTGAAATGACATTGCCGCTGAGCTTGGCTCTCGACAAGGAACTGACGTTCAAGACTGTTTTCCGTTACCGGCATATCTATCCGATGGCTATTGAGGCAGTAGCGTCAGGCAAAGTCAACCTGAAGGGAATCGTTTCTAACGTCTTTGATTTTGATGATATTCAGAATGCCATGGATAAAAGCATAAGCGATAAGGCAAATATCGTGAAATCAGTTGTCAAGATAGGATAATAATTTTCTGAAACATACATACCATGATCATGAGAAATACAATAATCGGTATTGGTGAGGCACTATGGGATGTCTTGCCCGAGGGAAAGAAAATCGGAGGGGCTCCTGCAAATTTTGCTTATATCGTATCACAGTTTGGATTGAGAAGCGTGGCTGTAAGTGCATTGGGAAATGACGTTCTAGGAAAGGAATTGCAGGCCAATCTTGATGAAAAAAAGTTGGAATATATATTGCCAGTCGTTCCGTTTCCTACCGGAACCGTACAGGTATCCCTTAATGCTGAAGGGATACCTGTATATGAAATCAAGGAAAATGTAGCGTGGGACAACATTCCTTTTACTGAGGAGTTTGAACGGTTGGCACAGAGTGTCCGTGCGGTCTGTTTCGGTTCACTGGCGCAGCGGAATGGAGTATCGCATGATACGATTAACCGCTTTTTGGATGCGATTCCGGATGAAGAGAGAATCTATAAAATATTCGATATCAACCTGCGTCAGCATTTCTATACTCCTGAACTTCTCAACAAATCAATGATGAAATGCAATATTCTGAAAATTAATGATGAGGAACTGGAGGTGATTAAGAAATTATTCGGATATTCCGATACAGATGCAGAAGCAACCTGTCGGAAATTACAGGAAACGTATGGCTTGAAAATATTGATTCTGACTTGTGGCACTAATGGAAGTTATGTGTTTGCTGAAGGCCATCCTTCGTTTATCCCAACTCCCAAAGTGGAGGTCGCAGATACGGTTGGGGCGGGGGATTCTTTTACGGCTGCATTTGTAGCTGCTTTGCTGAACGGTACGTCCGTTGCCCAAGTACATAAGTTGGCCGTAGCCGTTTCTGCTTATGTCTGTACGCAACACGGGGCAATGCCAGTGCTTCCTAATCATTTGAGATCGATGGATGTATGAAAAGATTATATATCATTGTATGGGGAGTATTTTGTACTCTCCATACATTTGCTCAGTTTCATTTTGACATCAATGTAACCAATAATCATCTGTGGCGGGGAATCGAGGTGGCCGATGGACTGGTTGTAACGAGTGATGTTTCGTATACCTTGCTTAAAGGGCATGTGAATGTAGGTGTGTGGGGAGGTACTAATACTACAGGCAGGTATAAAGAGTTCAATTATCATGCATCTTTTCAGGCGAAAGGCTTTTCGCTGGCTTTGTGGGATACATATAATTTTTCCCCGGATGCCACTTATAACAATAAAGAGTTCTTTAACTATAAGGCCTCAGAGACCGGGCGTTTTCTTGATGCGATCGTGGCTTATCGATTCGGGGGAAAGTTCCCATTGTACGTTAGTTGGTCGACCATAATTGCAGGCCGTGACCGGAACGACGTCAATACGGCAAACAAATATTCTTCATTCTGCTATGTGGAATATCCTGTATACAGGATGCGGGGGTGGACCATGGAAGTAGGAGCAGGAGGGGCTTTTGCCTTAAACTGTGCCGGTAGCAGAAAACATTTCTACGGAAATACGCCAGGTATTGTTCATATCAGTGCAAAAGTCTCTCGAAACATTCTGTTGGGCGATTATACATTTCCTGTTTATGCTTGCGCCGTGTGGAATCCTCAGGCAGATAGAGCATATTTGCAAGTGGGCGTCCGATTGTTTTCACTGGACGAATGATTGGTATGCGTACCACTAACGTCTATCCCTGGTAAGAGTGGATGTTGGTGGTTAAACAGGCTATACCCTTTCAATTACATTGGCATAGATTCGTTCAATGTGATCAGATTATATTTTACGATTTGGATGTAAGTATCTTGCCTGTGTCGAAAAGTAACCTCTTTGCCCAACGGACAATCACGATAGAACAGATGAACGCAACCAAAGTGTCTATCCATACGATATTCCATATCATGGCGCATATCAGTCCGAAAATTGCACCCAGACTTGTGAGAGCATCGGCTACCACATGTAAATATGCCGAATGTCGATTATAATTACTGTGCCCGTGTTTTTCATGCAAAACCAATGCCGCAGATTAAGTTTACTACCATTCCCACTACGGCGACAATCATGGCCTCTACATAACGGATTTCTCCAATGGGGCTTATGAAACGTTCGATGGCTTCTGCTATGATGAACAATGCAAATATCAGCAATAATATGCCACTGGTGTATGCTGAGAGTGAAAGTACTTTCTCGTTGTCTATATTGTCTGACTGTTTTTTCCGGAAATGTCGCACCAATACATAAGCTCCCCAACTCAGTCCTATGGCTAAAACATGTGAGCCCATATGGATACCATCTGCAAGTAAGGCCATCGATTTTGAATAAAGGCCGAAGATGATTTCTAATACCATGATTAACGCAGAGAACAATACGACAAATGCTGTTTTTTGTTCTCTTTGAGCCTATTCTGATTGGAGGATACCAATAAATTCTCCAACAATCCGAAACTCATCTGCATTTTCTTCGTCAATGATAATAGGAGAGTAGATAGGATTTTTCGGTTGGAGAACAATTTCTTCGTGAGCCCAATTTCCTTCAGCGTCAAAAGATTTTCTACTGGTATATATTTTGATAGAATAGCTACCGGTATAATCTGCATCATAATAGTTGTGATGTTCTGCAAGAACAATTTTCCCTTGTCTGCTACCTGCAGGGTTAGCCCTAAAGACACAATAATCTCCATCTTGGATGAGAGGTTCCATAGAATGCCCCACTGCTTGAACAATGAACATATTGCGATTGATTTTACCCATACCTTCTACTTTCATCCAGCCATTTTCATTAACTAATTCTCCTTCTCCGAAATAACCACAAGCAGCTTGTATTGAATACAGAGGTAGAAAATCAATGTATTTTACTTCGTCATTTACCTCAGGCTCAATTCTTATTTCAGGAGTAGATTCATAGTGAGGTTCCAGTTGAGCTTTAAGGTATTCTGCTAATGCTTTATCGCAACAATAAACATAGCACCCTTTCATACCTCGTGTGAGTAATGTACGATATGTGTTTTTGATAATTTCGTCAGCACTTTGTAAAGCTTTACTTCGATTTTGAGTGATAAGTGATTTAAATCCTTTTACTGATTGGTCGTTTGCTGAGCGGTGGGACACGTCAGTAATGATTTCCCCATTTTCGTAACGCATATCCAGTCCGATAATGACTCCTATATAATCTAGCTCCAGCCCTTGACAAGTATGTATACAACCGACTTCCTCAATAGATCTGTTACCGATAATCCATAAGTTCTTATCAGTATTTAAATTCCAACGTTTTTTGAAATTGAATTCTGGTATAATAATATCATACTCGTTAGGATTTTTTTTACTGTTCCAGTCCCAGCAATATCCAGCTACGACACGTGCTTTGTTGTTGATTTTATTTTTTTTCTTAATTGTTTCGAATAGCTCGTTTGGATTAGAGAATATTTGGAAGTCATAATTTTCAGCAGTTAGTCGGATATTGGCAGTCTCCCTGATTTGCAGAGTATTGTCAAGCCAGCTTAAATAACCATCTGAACCATTGCAACGAAATTGAGAACTTAATTTAGTCGTATGTACAATGGCGCCGCACGATTCTGCAAATTGTTGAATGGCAGCTTTGGAACCAATATCTTTTATATGTACTCTTTGGCGATCATCTACGAAGAAAACAGAAAAATGAGATGCTTTTATGATTTCAATAATCTGGTTCTTTCCCAAATTACTATATAATCCGCTTTTCATATTCAGTCTGTGAGCCTCATCAACGATCAGTGCACCAAAGGTGTTTTGTGGTGTGTCAATGAAACTGCCACTTCCTACAAATAAATTGTTGATGTAGCTTTTTTTGAAACTTCCTGTCAGTTTGGCTGTATAGACATCTCGTGGAGCTGCATTTTTTGATACATATTGAGTTACAATTCCTTCTTTGGTCAGTTCGACTAACAGGTTAATTGCAACAACACTTTTTCCAGTACCTGGGCCGCCTTCTACAATGAGGACTTGTTTAGGACCTTTTGCTGCTTCACGTGCCAAACTTAAAGCTGTCTCATATACAATCTTTTGGTCGTCTAATAATACAAACTCTCTATTCCCATGAAGCATAGAATTTAGAGCGTCAGCTAGTTGTTTCGATGGACGTAATTTGCCCTTATCGATAAGCCATACTATGTCTTCTTTGGAGCCATATTTGATATGCCTTTTAATGAAGTTTTGTAATTTTCCTGCATCTGATTTCAGAAAGAGAGGGGCTTTGATAATATATTCAGCATAGCATTTATTTGAAATGATGTAATCTTCTTGATAATTGTGTAAGAATGCACAAGGCAAGAGTTGTATATTTTGTTTACATACTGTTTCATTATAGTTTTGCAGCATATATGCATATGACCAAGCTTGGTAAGAAGGATGAGCTGTTTCATGCTCCCCATGCTGGAAGCGTGTTTGTATGATGCCTGATTTTTTTGATAATTTGGCCTGTTCCCATTGCTTCAGTTCTATGATAATAAGATTAAGACGCTGATTCTCGTCTGCTCCAGAAATAATAAAGTCAATTCGTTTGGAGGTGAGTGGAATTTGGTATTCGATGGCAATCGTAGATGTATCAGGGATATCTGGGGTATTGATTACTTTATACATGTGCATCATGGAATTTTTCCATGATAACTTTTCATTAGGCGAAGTATGTCTTCCTAAATGGAGCAAAAAAGCGTGATCAATATCATCCGCAATGCTGCCATTGAATACATCTTTAATAAAACCTTTTTTACTGGCGTGATATACAATCATAATTCTGTGTATTTTTTTGCGTTGCCTTTAGATTTGTCGATAGGATATTTTTTTGCATTTTGGGCCAATTTTGATAATATAATTTCTTTGATGTCCAAATTGTACTTATTAGCAATAAGGAATGCATAATTAAAAATATCTGCTAATTCTTCTTTAATCTTATCAATATTTACATCTTCTGGTTGCTTCCATAAAAAAACTTCATTTAATTCTGAAGCTTCAATGGACAAGGCTAAAGCTAAATCTTTTCCATTATGAAATTGATCCCAATCTCTGTCTTTTGTGAATTGAACAATCTGTTCCAAGATTTCTTTTATGTCTGAATTTTGTGGTACCATTATGTTTCTTGTTGGTTATGTACTAACAAAGATAAATCTACTTAATTGAAATTCAAAACTTGGGTTTAATAAAATATTGATAATAGATTTATATTTCGATGCAGTATGTGTACATCATTGATTATCAATAGTATAGCGCTCTAAAAGGTACAACCGGCAGGTTGGCAAGTATCTGAGAATGTGTAAGTTAGTGATTTTTAGCACCATTCTCGGCTTGTACCTCCATTTTGGAAAGTAAAAGTAAGTGTAATTTGTTGAATATCAAAATCTGCGATACAAAAACTTGTGAAAAATACCGTTTTTTGATGAGAAAAGGTACAAAAATAGCTCTGAAACCGAGTTTGGAATCAGAGCTTAACATTCAGAAGATATTTCGTTTAAATTTCATCTGGAAACATATTCAGTAATATATGTTTGGCACAATCTGATTTCTTTAAGAACTCTAATGCTTTTTGACTATAAGAAGAGATCCCTAATTCTCTCTCTATTACAGAATGAAGCCCCTTGTTATTATATAATAAAATGGCTTTCGTGTAATCTCGTTCAGATATAATTTTATTTAATTCCTTGACTCTTTCATCAAAGCAATTCTCAATCTGAATATTGTCGATGAAGTTCCTAAATTGTGTAGAAACCTCTGCCTTTGTTTTGCCCTTTTTTATATGAGATTCCACTACTGTCCAATAAAAGTTGGCTAATCGGTCTTTGAAATTATTGAAATACAG
>ERZ835880.387-NODE-387-length-49609-cov-5.379768_pt1 | contig 49609 bp, 50 predicted proteins | sample MGYA00519944_ERZ835880 | MGnify/ENA primary metagenome ERZ835880 (study PRJEB31850, sample SAMEA3708787) | human gut metagenome | biome: human gut; feature: human-associated habitat; material: faeces | place: China | collected 2014 ... | reverse complement strand
TGCCGCCCTGTCACGGCGGAGGTCGCGGGTTCGAGTCCCGTCCAGACCGCCAAATAAAAAATAAACTGCTTATACAGCAGTTTTTATTTTATATATTTATCATTGTATGCTTTCATAATAGCAATGATTGTTTTAGAATCATGGATTTCATTATTCATGATTTTTTTATAGGCTTCATCTATTGGCATAGAGATAACGTCTATAAATTCATCTTCATCTCCTTCAAGGGGATTTTCAACTTTAAATAGACCTTTTGCTTCATATAAATGAATAACTTCATCACAATATCCTGTTGTTGGATATATTTCATTAATAAGTTCCATGGATTTACAACTATAACCAGTTTCTTCTTCCAATTCTCTTTTACCGGCAGGTCCAGCTTCTTCACCTAATTCTAATTTACCAGCAGGAATTTCTAAAGTATCTTTATTGTAGGCATATCTAAATTGCTTGACGAGCAAGATACAATCATCGACGACTGCTAAAATACCTACACCGCCATGATGTCTTACGATTTCTCTTGTTGCGAGCCTTTTGTTAGGACATTCTACCTGATCTTTATAGACTTTGATGATTTTTCCATCGTAGATTATTTCACTTTTAACTTTTTTTTCCATCTTTTTTACCTCGTTTATATTTTATAATTCTATTATACGTTATTTTGAAATGAATAAAATAAAAAAAGTATGCGGGGGTGCATACTTTTTTTCATCTATTATTTACGTAAGGATGATAATAGGGGGTATGTTAGAGTGAATGCGTTTCACTTAACAAATACATTATAACATGTTTATTTTAAATGTAAAGGGTTTCATAAAAATAAAAGCTAACTTTAGCTTAGTCTATGTTATAATGACGTTGGTGATAGAAATGAAAAAAATAGTAATTAAAGAAAACGATGCAAATCAAAGAATCGATAAATATTTAAAAAAATTATTATGTAATGCACCTAGTAATTTTATATATAAGATGTTTAGAAAAAAAGATATTAAAATTAATGGTAAAAAAGTAAATGAAAAATATATTCTACAAAAAGATGATATTTTAGAAATGTTCCTTTATGATGATAAATTTAATGAATTTACAAAAGAAAAAGATATTTATGACTTAAAAAGAGAATTTAAAGTATTATATGAAGATCAAAATATTTTAATTGTTGATAAACCAGTAGGTTTATTAGTTCATGGGGATGCTAAAGAAAATGTAAATACGCTTTCTCATCAAGTTTTAAGTTATTTAAAAGAAAAAGGTGAATTGGATATAGGCAGAGAGAGTACGTTTACTCCAGGACCAGTCCATCGTTTAGATCGTAATACAAGTGGGATCGTTATTTTTGGAAAGACTTTAGCTGCTTTACAGGATTTAAATGAAATGATGAAAAAACGACATCATATTGAAAAATCATATATGACGATTTGTAAAGGAAAGCTTACTAAACAACAAGAACTCGTAGGATATGTTAAAAAGATAGATAATGAAGATCGTGTACGTTTTGTTAAAAAAGATGATAAAGATGCTCTAATGATGAAAACAATTGTAAAGCCAATAAGAACTACAAATGATTTTTCTTTAGTTGAAGTTAAAATTATTACAGGAAGAATGCATCAAATAAGAATACATTTATCAAGTATTGATCATCCGGTTATAGGTGATCGTAAATATGGTGATTTTGCTTTAAATAAACAAATGAAACAACAATTTGGATTAAATAATCAACTTTTACATGCCTATAAAATTAATTTTGTTGATCCGTTTGGTTCACTTAGTTATCTAAAAGGAAAAATAATTATTTGTCCTAAGCCAACACAATTTAAAAAAATTGAAAAAAGTTTATTTGAAAGCGTTCTCTAAATACATATTTTATTGTATAATTTAGTTATAGTTTTAGGAGGAAATAGAATGAAATATTATATCGGTATCGATTTAGGTGGAACAAATGTAAGAACACTATTAGTAGATGAAAATGGTGAATCTTATAGTGAAGTTAAAGGACCTACTGAATGTGAAAATGGTCCGGATTATGTATGTGATAAGATAATAAAACAAATCGAAGCATTAGATACATCTGTATGTGGTGGTTTGCAAGGTGTTGAAGGTATTGGAATTGGTGCTCCAGGGCCAGTAGATACAGAACTTGGTATCATGATTATGGCAAGTAACTTACCAGGATTTGAAAACTATCCAATTTGTCATAAATTAAAAGAAAAATTTGGATTACCAACTTTTATTGATAATGATGCCAATGTTGCAGGTTTAGCGGAAGCTGTATTAGGTGCAGGAAAAGACTATAAAACAAATTATTTTATTACTTGTTCAACTGGTGTTGGTGGAGCATTTGTTGTTGATAAAAAATTAGTATCTGGTGGTAGAGGTCACGCTGGTGAAATTGGAAACATGATTCTTGTACCAGGTGGTTATAAACAAGGTGCTTTAAATCCAGGAGCTGTTGAAGGAGAAATTTCTGGTACTGCTCTTACAAGAAAAGGTAAAGAAGCTAAAGGCGATTTAGTAAAACATGCAGGTGATGTTTTCAAATTAGCCGCTGAAGGAGATGAAGCTTGTCAAAAAATTGCTGAAGAATTTATTGATGGTTTCTCTACATTACTTGCTAATGTTGCTCATACTGTAGATCCACATTGTCTTGTATTAGGTGGAGGAGTTTTCAAATCTAAAGCTTATTTCTGGGATGAACTTGAAAAAAGATTTAATAGTAAAATTCATGTAGGTATGAGAAATCATATTCCTCTATTATTTAAAGAAATTGATGATTGTGGTGCAATCGGTGCTGCCATGTTACCAATGTCTCAATTAGATTAATAAGAAATAGCCCCTTTAAGGGGCTATTATTGTGTCTTATTGTTTTACTTTAATTTTGTTTTTGATATAATACACGAGAAGGAGGACGATTATGAAAAAAAGAGTCGTTTTAGGATTAAGTGGAGGTGTTGACTCTGCTGTAGCAGCTTATTTACTTAAACAACAAGGATATGAAGTTATTGGCGTATTTATGCGAAACTGGGATAGCCAATTAAATAATGATATTTTAGGTAATCCCACAAATGATAACGATATTTGTCCTCAAGAACAAGATTATAATGATGCTAAAGCAGTAGCTAAACATCTTGGAATAGAAATTAGAAGAGTCGATTTTATTAAAGAATATTGGGATAAAGTTTTTACGTATTTTATTGATGAATATGCTAAAGGAAGAACACCAAATCCTGATATTTTATGTAACAAACATATTAAATTCAAAGCGTTTTTAGAATACGCTGAAGAACTTAATGCAGATTTTATCGCAACAGGACATTATGCGCGTGTTGAACATCATGAAGGTAAAGATTCAGTGATGTTAAAAGGGATTGATCAAAATAAAGATCAAACATACTTTTTATGTCAACTTAATCAAAAACAATTACAAGCTTCTTTATTTCCTTTAGGAAATATTACAAAACAAGAAGTTAGAAAAATTGCTGAAGAATTAGATTTACCGGTAGCTCATAAAAAAGATAGTACAGGAATTTGTTTTATTGGAGAAAGAGACTTTAAACAATTCTTACAAAATTATATTCCAGCAAAACCTGGAAAGATGGTTGATATTCAAACTGGTAAAGTGATTGGTGATCATATTGGAATTATGTACTATACGATTGGTCAAAGAAAAGGTTTAGGTATTGGTGGTTCAGGTGATGCTTGGTTTGTTGTTGGGAAAAACTATGATCAAAATATTTTATATATTTGTCAAGGTGACCAAAATGATTGGTTAATGTCTACAGGTGCTTTAATTACAGATGTTAACTGGATACCAAGTATTAAACCTCAAGAAGCTATTAAATGTAATACAAAGTTTAGATATCGTCAAAAAGATAATCCAGTAACTCTTACTTTTATTGATGAAAATACTGTAAAATTAGAATTTGATCAACCTGTTAAATCTGTAACTCCAGGACAAGCAGCTGTTTTCTATGATGGAGATGTTTGTTTAGGTGGAGGAACGATTGAAAAAGTCTATAAAGACGGAAAAGAGATTGAATATCTATAATGTTAAAATATACAGGATATATTAGAAAGATTCGCTATTATAGCGAATCTTCTCATTATATAGTTGCATTATTAGAAGTAGAGGAAGATCAGGAACTTTTGACAATGAATGGTTATATGTCAAATTTTAATGATTATGATAAATATGTTTTTTATGGTGATTTTGAAATTCATCCTAAATATGGTCAACAATTTAAGTTGGATCATTATGAAATAGTTTTAAGTACAGATGAAGAAGAAATTATTAAATATTTATCAAGTCCCTTATTTAAGGGAATTGGTCCTACACAAGCAAAATACATTGTTGATGCATTAGGAGAAAATGCACTTTCTTTAATCAAAGAAGATAAACATCATTTAGATTTAGTTAAAGGAATGACAGTGGCTAAAAGAGAACTTATTTATGAAGTATTGACTTCTAATGATTATGATCAAGAAGTCACACAATTCTTTATGGGACATGGTATTTCTTTAAGGCATATTGGTATTATTCAAGAAACTTATAAAGAAAAAACATTAGAAATCTTACAAAATCATCCATATCAATTAGTAGAAGACATTGATGGTATTGGTTTTAAAACAGCAGATGAACTTGCTTTAAAAACAGGAGGAACTTTAAATAATCCGGATCGTTTAAAAGCAGGAGTTATTTATAGTATTAAACAAAGTTGTTTTTCATCAGGAAGTACATATGTACTTTATGATGAAATAAAAAAAGCTTTTCATAAAATTATTTATCATATTGATGATGAGGTTTTTGATGAATATCTCAATACTTTAGTAGAAGAAGGAAGAGTCATCAAAGAAGGAGAATATTATTATGATGAAGAGCTTTATGAAAGTGAAGAAATCATAGCAAATTTTTTACACAAAATAAATGAATATCCAGAAGAATTTTATGATGAAAATGAATTAGAAAGACTGCTTGATAACTATCAGGATAAATTTGGTATTGTCTATTCAACAAAACAAAAAGAAGCAATCGAATACTTTTTAAAATATCCAATGATGATTTTAACCGGAGGACCAGGAACGGGGAAAACAACGGTTGTTAAAGCACTGATTCAAATCTATCGAACACTTTATCCAGAAGATGCAATTTCTCTGGTAGCACCTACAGGAAGAGCAGCGAAAAGATTAAGTGAATTAACAGGTTTGGATGCTTGTACGATTCATCGAGAACTTAAATGGGATTTACATAAAAATTCATTTGCGATGAATCGAAATAATCCTTTAAGTAGTCAAGTTTTAATTATTGATGAGTTTTCGATGGTTGATAGCTTACTTTTATCTAAATTGTTTGATGCAAGCAGACGTGTTCATAAAGTGTTGTTTATTGGTGATTATCATCAACTTCCTTCAGTAGCACCAGGAAATGTTTTAAAAGATTTTATTGAAAGTCAATTAAAAGTTATTGAATTGGATGAGATTTATCGTCAATCAAAAGATTCAGGAATTGTGCAATTGGCACATCAATTAATTCATCAAGAAGTGAATGATTTATCGTTGTTTGAACAATATAAAGATATTCATTTTTATAATAGTACCAATTTTGAAATTATTAAAAATGTGACAACAATTGTAAAAAAAGCAATAAAAAATGGCTATGATCAAAATGATATACAAGTTTTAGCACCAATTTATCAAGGCGTTGCAGGAATCAATGCTTTAAATTTGGCTTTACAGGAAATTTTTAATCCTAAGAATCATCAAGAAGAATATCGTATTGGACAGAAAGTTTATCGAGAAGGAGATAAAATCTTACAATTAAAAAATAGACCAGATGATGATATTTATAATGGAGATATTGGTGTTTTAGTTGAAATTAATCGTAAAGATGGTTTTGAATATTTAGAAGATACGCTTATTGTTGATTATGATGGTAATTTAGTCGAATATACATCAAAAGATTTTATGACTTTTACATTGGCTTATTGTATGTCAATTCATAAAGCTCAAGGAAATGAGTTTAAAATTGTTATTATGCCTGTTTTAAATGATTATTATATTATGCTTAAAAGAAATTTGATTTATACAGGTCTAACAAGAGCTAAACAAGCTTTATTTATTTTAGGTAATCCACAAGCTTTTCTTTATGGTATAAAAAATATTTCTGATAGTAAAAGAAAAACAACATTAGTAAGTAAAATCAATCAAAATAAAAATGTTGAAACATATGAAGAATCTTCATATAATCATGAACTTAAACAAAATATTACAGATTTTTTAAATGATGATGAAACTGTATAATTTTGTAAAATAAAGACATACTCAAATAGAGGTGATAAAATGAAACGCAATAATATTATTATGGCATTAACTCTTACATCATTAGCACTTCTATTTAGTGAAACTGAATGTGGTTGCCATGTTATGGAAACAATTAAAGAAAAAATGTAAGATATTGAAATACTTTTGTATTTCGTGTATAATGCAGATAAATCGTTGAAAAAGATCAGTACTATATAGAATATTTTAGAGAGAACATGGTGGGTGAAAATGTTTATAGGATATATAGGAAAGCTACTTTGGAGAGTAATTAATGATTACCGTAGAACTGCGTTAAAGTTTAATTAAGGGCATGTATTTTTACATGAACTAGGATGGTACCGCGATAAAGTCGTTCCTAGATAAGGACGACTTTTTATATTGTCAAAAAAGGAGAAAAGAAATGAAACAATTAACAGGAAATCAAGTTAGACAAATGTTCTTGGATTATTTCAAATCTAAAGGACATATGATCGAACCAGGTGCATCACTTATTCCTCATAACGATCCAACTTTATTATGGATCAATGCAGGGGTTGCTGCACTAAAAAAATATTTTGATGGTAGTGAAAAACCAGCATGTAATCGTATTGCAAATGCACAAAAATCAATTCGTACAAACGATATTGAAAATGTTGGTAAAACAGCAAGACATCATACTTTCTTTGAAATGTTAGGAAACTTCTCAATTGGAGATTATTTCAAAGAAGAAGCGATTCCATTTGCTTGGGAATTTTTAACAAGTCCAGAATGGATTGGTTTTGATAAAGAAAAATTATATGTTACTGTTTATACAGATGATGAAGATGCTTATCGTATTTGGACAGAAGTATGTCATGTAGATCCAAGTCATATTTTAAAAACATATGAAAACTTCTGGGAAATTGGAGAAGGTCCAGGTGGTCCTGACTCAGAAATTTTCTATGACCGTGGAGAAAAATATGATCCTGAAGGTTTAGGAGAAAAATTATTCTTCGAAGAAATGGAAAATGATCGTTATATTGAAGTATGGAACGTTGTTTTCTCTCAATATGATTGTAATCCAGCGATTGATCGTAAAGAATATAAAGAACTTCCACAAAAAAATATTGATACTGGTATGGGACTTGAAAGATTAGTAAGTATTATTCAAGGTGGAGAAACAAACTTTGATACTGATTTATTCTTACCAATCATTCATGCTACTGAAAAATTAGCCAATGTTTCTTATGAAGAAAATAAAATGGCTTATCGTGTTATTGCTGACCATATTCGTACTGTAACTTTTGCTTTAGCTGATGGAGCAATGTTTGACAATGCTGGTAGAGGGTATGTTTTAAGACGTATTTTAAGACGTGCTGTTCGTTATGGTAAACAAATTGGTATTGAAAAAGCATTTATGTATGATTTAGTACCATTAGTTTGTGATATGATGAAAGATTTCTATGATTATTTACCAGAAAAACAAGATTTTATTTCAACAATGGTTAAAAAGGAAGAAGAAGCTTTCCATAAAACATTATTAAATGGTGAAAAATTATTAAAATCATTAATTGATAAAAATGAAAATGGAGAAATCAGTGGAAAAGATGCTTTCAAACTTTATGATACATATGGTTTCCCATTTGAATTAACATTAGAAATTGCTGAAGAATCAAATTTAACAGTTAATGAAGAAGAATTTAAAGAAGAATTAAAAATTCAACAAGAAAGATCTCGTGCATCACGTGATAACAATGAATCAATGGCAAGTCAAAAACCTGATTTAATGGCTTTTGTTGAACCTTCTACATTTGTTTATGATCTTACATCAGTCCAAGGAAAAGTTATTGGATTATTCAAAGATGGTGTTAAAACAGATGAAATCACTGATAAAGGAGAAGTTATCTTTGATACAACTCCATTCTACGCAGAAATGGGTGGACAATGTGGTGATACTGGATCATTAAATAATGAGACAACACATGCAAATGTTGTTAATACTTTAAATGCGCCAAATAAACAACATATGCATTTTGTTGAAGTAAAAGAAGGAGCTATTCATTTAGGTGATACTTTTACATTATCAATTGATCAACAAAAACGTCGTCAAATTACAGCAAACCATAGTGCAACACATATTTTACAAAAAGCTTTACAAGAAACTTTAGGTGATCATATCAGCCAAGCAGGTTCTTATGTTGATGATAAAGTTTTAAGATTTGACTTTACTCATTTTGAAAAAATTTCTGCTGAATTATTAAAAGAAATTGAAGAAAAAGTTAATCAAATTGTTTTTGAAGGACGTCCTGTTGTTATTAAAAATATGACAAAAGAAGAAGCTTTAGCATCAGGGGCAATGGCTTTATTTGATGAAAAATACGGAGATGTTGTTCGTGTTGTCAACATTGGAGATTACTCTATTGAATTATGTGGTGGTTGCCATGTTTCAAACAGTTCTGAAATTGGTTTATTTAAAATCGTGAGTGAAGAATCTGTAGGTAGTGGAATTAGACGTATTGTGGCACAAAGCGGTTTAGCTGCTTATAATGCAATGGTTCATGAAAAAGAAACAGTAGATACAATTGCTTCAACATTAAATCTTAAAAATAGAAAAGATGTTGTAAACAAAGTAGAAGCATTAAAAGAAGACTTAAAAGAAGCAAAAGCAGAAATTGAACAATTATCAGCTAAATTAAATGCAATTCAAGCTGCATCAAAAGCAAATGATATTGAAGAGATCAATGGAGTTAAAGTTCTTTATGTTGAAGAACAATTAGAAAATGCCAAAGCAAAACAATTAACATTTGATTTTAGAGATCAATTAGAAAGTGGAATCGTTGTTTTAGTTTCAAAATATGAAGAAAAATGTTCATACTTTGTTTCTGTGTCAAAAGATTTAGTTGGTCAATATAAAGCAGGAAATATCATTAAAGCAATCAATGAAGTTGTTGACGGTCGTGGTGGTGGAAAACCTGACTTTGCTCAAGGTGGATGTGCTATCAATGATAATATTTCTAAAATCAAAGGTGCTTTAAAAAATATTTTGTAATTTAATACAGTATAAGGTATAATATATATTATAGAAAAGAGGGTGAGTTAGATGGAAGATTTAACAAAAACAAGAGTATTTAGTTCAGAAGATATGCGTAGAGAAATGATACGCAGTAATCTTAAAACAGTTATCAATGCTTTAAATGAAAGAGGATACAATGCTGTACATCAAATCGCGGGTTATCTCATATCTAATGATCCTGCATACATCTCTTCTCATAAAAATGCAAGAAATATTATTCAACAAGTTGAAAGAGATGAAATTATTGAAGAATTAGTAAAATCTTATTTGGAGAAAGAATAATGAAAAAAGTATTAGGTCTTGATTTAGGGTCTAGAACTTGTGGTATTGCCATGTCAGACATTCTAGGAATGATTGCTCATGGTGTTGAAACGTTTCGTTTTAAACCTGATGATTATTTAACATGTGCAAAACATGTTAAAGAAATTGTTGAAGAAAATGAGATTGAAACGATTGTTTTAGGTTTACCAAAACATATGAATGGTGATATTGGTGAAAGAGGACAAATTTCAATTGAATTTAAAAAACAATTAGAAGAAATGATTGAAGGAATCAATGTGATCTTAGTTGACGAGAGATTAACAACGGTAGTTGCTGAAAATCAACTTCTTTTTGCGGATGTATCAAGAAAGAAAAGAAAACAGGTAATTGATAAAATGGCGGCAGTTGCTATTTTACAAGGTTACTTAGATAGAGGATAAGTTATGGATGAAAATACAATTGTTGTAACTGATGAATTAGGAAACGAAGTAGAGTATGAAATTTTATTTACATTTGAAAATGAAGAAAATGGACATCAATATGTTGTTTACTTCGATCCTGAAAAAGATGAACCAGAAGCACAAGCAGCAATCTTTGATGATGAAGGTGGACTATTTCCAATTGAAACTCCTGAAGAATGGGAATTAGTTGAAGAAGTTTTCCAATCATTTGTTTCAGAAGAAGATGAAGATGAAACTGAATATTGTGAAGGAGAAGATGAAGATTGTAATTCATAAAAGCTAATGAAAATTAGCTTTTTCCTTTTTTAGACATGAACAGTTCATGGAAGGAAATTAGAATAATCAATGAGGTGAAAGAAATGGCATTTAATTTATTTGGAGGAAAAAGAAGAATTACGAAAGGTTTTTTTGCTAATTCTTTAGGAAATAAACAAACAAGAGGAGTCTATACATTTCAAATCGATGTGGAAAATGGAGAGTTGATATTTAAAAAATATTTTGTAACACCAACGGATCCAGTTTATGCATTCAATTATGGACGTTTTTCATGTATTACTTATAGAAATAGAACGGGTTCTGTAGATGATGGAGGAATTTGTTCTTATGCAGCAACTGCTGAAACATTAGCACTTGCTTCACGTGTGACAGATAAAGGAAAGACATATGTGCATGCTTGTGCAAATGGTGATGTAGAAACTGCTGATAAAGTATTCTGTGTCGATTATTTTAATAGTGAAATTTCGGTAATTTCTGTTGTTAAGAAAAAACTTGTAAAATGTATTTCTCATTTTAAGTTGAATGGAAGTGGAAAAGATCCTGTTAAACAAGCACAACCATATCCTACATATGTGGGCTTTTTACCAGATGAAGATAAACTTTATGTTGTTTGTTTAGGATTAGATCAAGTATGTTTCTTTGATGTTGGTGAAGATGGAACATTAACATTAGATAATGTACATACATTACAATTAGAACCAGGTTGTGGTCCTAAAAAAATGATTTTTAATCAAAAAGGTGATCGTGCTTATGTAATGAATGAATTAAACAGCACAATTTGTATTTATAAATATGATCATTTAAACTTTGAATTAATTCAAACAATCGATAGTTATCCAAAAGATGATGATCCTGAACTTGTAAGTTCTTTAAGTGATATTAAGTTTAATAGTGATGATAGTCATTTATATGCAATTAATAAAGGACATGATTCTCTTGTGTTGTTCGAAGTTAATGAAGATGGAACTCTTACATATATTGACTTTGAAGATACTTCTTATGCTCCAGTAGATATGCTTGTTTATAATGAGGAAGGAAATGAATGGATCGTTGTGGCTTGTCAAAAAGGTGGAATTGTTGAATCTTATCGTTTTGGTAAGGAAAAAGGCGGACAAGTTTATGAAACTGAATATAGCTGTATGGTAAATGAGCCTGTTTGCTTAACACCATTTATTAATAATTTCTAAGGCAATTTATTTGCCTTTTTTCTTTGGTTGAATATCGACAAAAAATAACATATAATGATACAAGGTGAGGACTCAACATGGAAAAAAAGAAATTGAATATTAAAGTTAAAATAGCAGTAGGCATTATTATTTTTATTGTTGCTTTGTTTATTGGAAGTTTTGTATATTATAAGCAAGGAATCAAGGCTACATCTTCTAAAAATAAGGAAGTGATCGTCACTATTCCTAAAGGTAGTAGTGGAAATGATATTATTAAGATATTAGATAAAAATAAACTTATAAAAAGTTCTACATGTGCCAAAATATATTTAAAAATGAATCAACATGATTTTAAAAGTAATGTTTATATTTTAAATAAAAAAATGGATTTAAAAACAATTTTTAAAGCAATTGAAGGAAAAGAAAAAAAATATATTTCTAATACTAAAATAACAGTTTTAGATGGACAAACAATTCCTGAATATGCTTCTATTATTTCTAAACAAACAGGAATAGATTATAATGAGATCATTCAAAAATGGACAGATCAAACATATCTTCAAAAGTTAATTAAAAAATATTGGTTTTTAACAGATGATATTTTAAGTGATGGTATTTATTATCCATTGGAAGGATATTTAGCACCAGAAACTTATTTTCTAACACAAGAAGATACGATTGAAAGTATTACAAAAATGATGTTAGATCAAACACAAAAACATCTAGAAAAATATAAAACACAAATATTAGATTTTAAAGTGAACTCACAACCATTAACAGTTCACCAATTTATGACATTATCATCTATTGTTCAAAGAGAATCACCAGTCAATGACGAAGATAGGCAACTTGTTTGTGGTGTTTTAATTAATCGTTTAAATAAACAAATGCCATTACAATGTGATGTCACTGTTAATTATGGAAATCAAGAAGTTAAAATTGATGTTAAACATACTGATTTAAATAAAGATACAAAATATAATACATATAAATATAATGGTTTACCTGTTGGCCCTATTAGTTCTATTTCAACAGGAATTATAAAAAATGTTTTAAATTATAAGGAAAGTGAGTATTATTATTTCTTTGCGACACAAGATGGAAAAGTTTTATATGCGAAAACATATCAAGAACATCAAGTAAATGTAAATAGTAATAAGTGGTATTAAAATGAAGTATTTTGATGAAATAGAAAAAAGTGCAAGAGAAAGACATATTCCAGTCATGGAAAAAGAGGGCTTGGAATTTTTAATACAAACATTCAATGAACATCAATGTCATCGCTGTCTTGAAATTGGCAGTGCCATTGGTTATTCAGCAATGATGATGGTTTCAAATATAGATGATTTTGTGGTTGAAACAATTGAGTTAGATGATGCACGTTATCTTGAAGCTATTCAAAACATTAAAGAACAACAATTAGAAGGTCAAATAGAAATCCACCATGATGATGCATTAACATTTGATATCAATGATTTAAAATACCAAGAATTTGATTGTTTATTTATTGATGCAGCGAAAGCGCAATATCAAAAATTCTTTGAAAAATACATGCCTTTAGTTCAAAAAAATGGAATTTGCATTGTTGATAATCTAGATTTTCATGGGATGATTTTTGATATTGACCATATTAAAAATAGAAATACAAAACAACTTGTTAAAAAAATTAAAAGATTTAAAGATTGGATTTTCAATCATGAAGAATATCAAGTCACTTATTATGGCATAGGTGATGGAATTTGTGTAATAAAGAGGAAGTGAAATAAGTGTCATTAATAATTAATATAAATAGTTTATCATATCTTTATGATTATTTGGATTTAGGTGTCCATGATTTTATTGTAGGAACAAATCAATTTTCATGTCGACAAGCTTTAACAGTTGATTATATAGAATTAAAAGAAATAAAGGAAAAATATCCAATGATTCGTTTATTTGTTTTAGTTAATGCGTTAGTTGAACAAAAATATTTAGATGATTTAAAGAATCATTTAGATAAATTAAATGAATGTCAAATAGATGGGATTATTTTTCAAGATTTTGGAGTTTTACAAATTTGTAATGAAAAAGGATATTCATTTGAAAAAATCTATGATCCAGAAACATTAAATACAAATCATCTCACATTATCTGTTTTAAAAGAACAAGGAATAGATGGCGCTTTTCTAGCAAGAGAAATCCCGCTAAAAGAAAAACAAATGATTGGACAAAATTGTAAATTAAAAACAATGGTTCAAGTACATGGGGTTGAATATATGGCTTATTCAAAAAGAAAGTTATTGTCTAATTATAAAGAGTATACACATCTTGATTTTAATGTAGATAAAGAGGCACAAATTGAAATCAAAGCCAATGGTGTAGAGGACCATTGTCATATTTATGAAGATCAATATGGAACCCACATTACTTCAACTAATCAAATGTGTGCACTAGATGTTCTTAATCAATTCAATGATTTTGATTATTTATATATTGATGGTCAATATATAAATGAAACAGATTTATTAGAAATTACACATCTTTATATACAAGCTATAGAAGCAATTAAAAATCAAACATACAATAAAGAATCAATAGAGTTGATGCAATTACTTTATCGTTTAACACCAAATGTTCATTATTATCATAGTTTTTTATTTGATTCAACTGTTTATAAAATTTCTGATGTAAGAAAGAGAGAAGAAAATGAGAGAAGTTAGTCAAGTTATTAATGGAAAAAGAGTCATTGTTAAAAAGCCTGAATTATTAGCGCCAGCAGGAAACTTAGAAAAACTAAAAGTGGCTATCCTCTATGGTGCAGATGCAGTGTTTATTGGGGGTAAAGAGTTTTCTTTGCGTTCAAGTGCTTCTAATTTTTCTTTAGATGATATTAAAGAAGCTGTTGAATTTGCGCATGCACATCATGCGGCAATTCATGTAACATGTAATATTATTTTACATGAAGATAATTTAGAAGGGTTAGAAGATTATCTTTTAAAGCTAGATGAAATTGGGGTTGATGCCATTATTGTAGCGGATCCTTATATCATGTCACTGGCAAAAAAATTAAACTTAAAATTAGAAGTTCATGTTTCTACACAACTTTCAACCATGAATACCAGTGCGATTCATTTCTATGAAAATTTAGGAGTTGATCGTGTTGTTTTTGCTAGAGAAGTGGATTATCAAGATTTAAAAGAAGTTAGGGAAAAAGTGGATATTGATTTAGAATATTTTATTCATGGAGCTATGTGTATCCATTATTCAGGAAGATGTATGTTATCTAATTATTTTTCAAGAAGAGATGCCAATCGTGGAGGATGTTCGCAATCATGCCGTTGGTATTATGATATTTTTGAAAAGGGTCAACAATTGAATCATGATGAAATTGTACCGTTTAGTATGTCAAGTAAAGATATGTCACTCGTTGATGAATTGCCTAAGCTTATTGAATTAGGAGTTGATTCTTTTAAAATCGAAGGAAGAATGAAATCTCTTCATTATATTGCTACTGTTGTTTCAACTTACCGTAAATTGATTGATACTTATTGTGCTGATCCAGATCACTTTAATAAAGAAGGTTATCGTAAGGAAATTGAAAAAGCAGCGAATCGTGCTTTATGTACAGGATTCTTTAAAGATTTTCCAGACAGCCAATATCAACTTTATAATCAAAGAGATGAACATCCAACACAAGATTTCTGTGCGCGCGTTCTTCATTATGATGCTTCAAAACAAGAAGCGATGATTGAACAAAGAAACTATTTTAAAGTGGGAGATACAATTGAATTTTTCTCACCACATCATGAAAATATTTTAATTCAAGTAAAAGAAATATATAATGAAGATAGAGAAGCAGTAGAAGTAGCAAATCATCCAATGGAAATTTTTTATTTAAAATGTGAGCAACCATTGTCTGAATTTGATATGGGAAGGAAGGTTTTAACAAATGAAAAATAGTATTATTATTGGTATTGCTGGAGGAAGTGCTTCGGGTAAAACTTCTATTTCTAGACAAGTGTATGAGTTTTTTAAAGGAAGTCATACAACATGTATCATTAAACAAGATGATTATTATAAAGACCAAAGTCATCTTTCTTTTGAAGAAAGAGTGAAAACAAACTACGATCATCCTTTTGCTTTTGATAATGATTTACTTGTAGAACAATTAAAACAATTAAAAGAAGGAAAATCAATTTCTAAACCTACATATGATTATACTCAACATACAAGAAGCGATGTTGTTGAAACAATTACACCAAGAGATGTTTATATTTTAGAAGGATTATTTGTTCTCTATGATGAAAAAATTAGAGATTTATGCGACATTCTTGTCTTTGTAGATACAGATGCTGATATACGTTTTATCCGTCGTTTAAAACGTGATATTGAAGAAAGAGGACGTTCTATTGATTCAGTATGTAATCAATATTTAGAAACAGTAAGACCAATGCATGAACAATTCGTTGAACCTTCAAAAAAATATGCACATATCATTATCCCTGAAGGGGGAAATAATACAGTAGCCATCGATCTTTTAATTACTAAGATTTCAAGTGTTATTGATGCTAAGGAGTAAAAGATGTATTGTACAAATTGTGGTCGAAAAATTAAAGATGGAGAACGTTATTGCCCTTATTGTGGAACAAAAACATTTAATGAATATGAATTTAATCAACAAAGAGTAGATTATGCAATTTCTAGACGTAGTATTCCAATGTGTATTATTTTATCAATTGTTACGTTTGGAATTTATGGACTTTATTGGCTTTATTGTCTTGCTAGTGATGTCAATACACTTACTGGAGAAGAAGATTCTTCAGGTTTTAAAGTCTTGATTTTAAGTATTATTACTTTAGGTTTATATGAACTTTATTGGTTGTATAAAGTTGGAGAGAGATTAAGTGATTTTCAAACTTATCAAGGAGAAATGGTAGATAGTTATCGTGCTCTTGTTTATTTGATTTTAGGAATATTTGGATTAAATATTGTAGCAAGAGCACTTATTCAAAATGATTTGAATAAATATGCTTATGATTCATAAAAATAGACTAGATATTTAGATATAAATATGCTATATTATTGATTACGAGGTGACTTAAAATGGATAAAGATAAAGTATTACTTACGAAATCTGGTGTAGAAAAACTTGAAGAAGAAAGAGATAATTTAATTAATGTTGAAAGACCTAGAGTCATTGAAGAATTACAATTAGCTCGTTCTCAAGGTGACTTATCAGAAAACGCTGATTATGATGCAGCTAGAGATAAACAAGCTCAAATCGAACAAAGAATTAAAGAAATTGAATATATGCTTCAAAATGCAGAAATCATTTCTGAAGAACAAATGGATTTAAATGTTGTTAAACCTGGGACAACAGTTACAATTTTAGATTTATCTTTAGATGATCCTGAAGAAGAAAAATATACAATTGTAGGTTCTTTCGAAACTGATCCTGTTAATGGTAAGATTTCAAATGAATCACCACTTGCTAAAGCACTTATTGGTCATGGAGTTAATGAAATCGTGACTGTTGGGGTTGCTGAAGCATATGATGTAAAAATTGTAGATATTGAATTTACTGCATAAAACAACAAGTTATTGTTGTTTTTTCTTTATATAATAAAGTAAATAATAAATAATAAAAACAAATAAAGGTTTTATTAAAATTTGAATATTTATATCTTTTAAATGAAATATAAATTGAATAATTAAATAAGTCATTGAAAGGGTCATTCCGTGGATCAATGGCTTTTCTTTTACCATTTTATAAAAAATAAAAGTGAAAACAACTAAGATAAGATAACTAAAAAAAGTAATCAGTAATTGATAAATAAAAGATGAAACATGCATAAAAGAAAAAAGAATAGCCATAATAAAACTAATGATTAAATAACTTACAAATAAAAATGCATAAGATAATAAATAAGGCATTAACTTTCTTTTCATAGAAACCTCCTAATAGAGAATATGAAAAAAAAGAGTAAGTAGAACGGAGAACATATGTTTAAAATATTTATCATTAGTATTTTTATGTATATCTATCTAACAGTTTTACTTAGGCTTTTTGGAAAAAAAGAATTTAGTCAACTCAATGTTTTTGATTTTGTTGTTTTTTTAGTGATTTCTGAAATCACGACAATGTCTTTAGAAACACAAGATTTGTCTGTTTTAGATAGTGTGATAGCCACACTGACACTCATTATTTTAGATAGAATAGAATCTTTTATTACGATGCGTTCAAAAAAATTGAGAGATTTTTTTGAAGGAAGACCGTGTTATATCATTTATAGAGGAAAAATACAATATCAAAATATGAAAAAATTACGCTATAGTATAGATGATTTATGTCATCATTTAAGAGTAAGTGATATCGATAGTGTTTCTAAAGTGGATTTTGCTATTCTAGAAACAAATGGTTCTTTATCGGTTATTCCAAAACAAGAAAGTCAAACACTTTTACCTGATGCATTGATCAGTGATGGCTGTATTAATCAAGAAGCACTTCAAATTTTAAATAAAGATGAAGCGTGGTTGAAAAATGAATTAAAGAAAAAACACATTTCTCATATAGAAGATGTGCTTTATTGTGTTTTAGAAAAAAAGGATCTTTATGTGATAAAAAAATAACTATCCAAACATAACATCCAACATCATCATAATCATAAAACCTACCATAAAACTCATTGTACCGACATCTACTTCTTTTAAGGCATTTGCTTCAGGAATCAGTTCTTCGATACAAACAAACATCATCGCTCCTGCTGCAAAACTTAAAGCAAAAGGGAGAATGCTACTAAAAAGTTGAGCAAATAAAAACCCTAAAAGTGCACTTGGAATTTCTACAAGGGCAGAATATTGACCATACATCATTGCTTTAAAACGTGAGATACCACTTTCATGTAAAGGTAAAGAAATGGCCGTACCTTCAGGAAAGTTTTGGATACCAATACCAATAGATAAAATAAGGGCAGGAACAAGATTAGTTTTAACGCTTGCAATGGCAATTCCAACCGCTAAACCTTCGGGAATATTGTGTAAGGTCATTGCTAGTAATAAAAGTTTATTTTTAGAAAGAGTATTTGTAGGACCTTCTTTTTGATGAGAAATAATATGTTCATGGGGAAGAAATTTATCACATAATCTTAAAAATAAGCCACCGCTAAAAAAGACAAGTGGAATCAAAAAAAGTAAAAGTAGATGATCTTCAACTTGTTGGATTGCTGGAAGAAGCAATGAAAAGAAAGTAGCAGCAATCATAATACCAGCAGCTAAACCTAAAGCAATACTGACAAGTTTTTGACTTTTACTTTTAACAAAATAAACAAGACTTGACCCTAAAAAAGTCATGAGCCAGTTAAAAATAGAAAGTACTAAAGCAAGTAAAAAAAGTTGTAAATTTGATAACATAAAAGACCTCCATAGTATCCTATGAAGGTCTTATCATTTTATCTAGGCTTATCTATTAATAAAGTCATAGTCACTATCATCAATAGTTACTAAAATTGCTTTTTCAGTTAATCTTTGTTTTTTACTATCATAAGTAGGTAAAACAGTATAATTAACACGAATATTTCTTTCTACTTCTTCATCGTAAGCAAAATCTGCTTGTCTAAAGAAGATAGGATCATGATCATAAACAGAAATATTACCAAATTGATTTTGTTCATTGTAATAAACAACTTTACCTGATTTACGAGTAACTAAACTATCAAGATGTGACATAATCAAATCATACATTTCATCATAAAGAGTACTTGAATCTTTATCTTGATATTTTTCATCAATGACAAAATCACAATCTTTTTGATTTTCATTACATAATGCTTTAATAAATGAATGAACAACTTTGATCAATAATTCATTACCACTATTTTCAACAGCTTTATTTAATCTTTGATATAAAGGAAGTTGTTCAAGGGCATAACCGTTTTCAAAGAATTCATAAAGTAAATAAGCATTTGCTTCTTTTACTTTACCAACAGTAGCATTTGTTTTATATAAAACTTCGTAGAAGTTAACTCCTTTAATACGATTATGTAAAGAAATAAATTCTCTATTAGCTTCATCATATTCTTTTAATTCTAATAAAGCACATCCTCTATAATATTTGATCCATTGTAAAGCGTTATAATGCCATTTAAGTGGTGTAGCTAATGCTTGATTTGCACATTCTACACATGCTTTATATTGTTTTGTTTCAAATAAAGCACGTACTTTTAATCTAAAGTATCTTTCTTTGAAAGATTCAAATTCTCTACCTTCGTTATTAATAAAAGGTTTATCAGATAATAATTTAACATCTAATTTGTTAAGCATTTTAATCATTAAATCATAATTGATTGGAGTTTGATTTAATGCATATTTAATTGCTCTATTAATTGCTGGTTCAACAGGAGAATATTTTTCTTGTTTACAAATACCTAAAATATCTTCAAGGATATCAAAGAATAAACTTTCTTTTTCTTTGATTTTTTCATCATCAATATTAATAAACTTATTATATAAAGCATACCCATATTGATTAATATATCCTTTTAAAGAAGGAGCCATTTGTAAAAATGTATTTCCTACTTCAATTGCATCATCATTTCTACCATTGTTTTTTAATAATTTAATAAAATCATTTGCTTCAAATTCATTGAAAGAAGCAGCATCTTCATTGAATTTATTGAAATATCTTTCAATACTTTTTAATTCGTTTTCGTTCATAAAATTCACCTCGTGCATTATTATATCATTTATTTATCATGAATAACATAAAATGTTTTTAAAAACATTTTTTATATGCTATAATAATGCAGAAAATTAAGAGGTGAAAAAATGAGTAAACAAGTGTTTAGTACAGATTTTTACGGGAAAAATCTGACAGTAGAAGTAGGAGAATTAGCTAAACAAGCTAATGGTAGTGTTTTAGTAAGATATGATGATACAGTCATCTTATCAACAGCTGTTGCAGGAAAAGAACCAAAAAGTGTAGATTTCTTTCCACTAACAGTTACATATGAAGAAAAATTATATTCTGTAGGTAAAATTCCTGGAGGATTTCTAAAAAGAGAAGGACGTCCAAGTGAACATGGAACTTTAACTGCAAGAATGATTGATAGACCAATTCGTCCATTATTTGCAGACGGATTTAGAAATGAAGTACAAGTTGTTAATACTGTTTTATCAGTAGATCAACAAGCTTTTCCAGAAATGGCAGCAATGTTAGGGGCTTCTCTTGCATTATGTGTTTCTGATATTCCTTTCAATGGACCAATTGCTGGTGTTAATGTTGGTTTAATTGATGGTGAATTTACCATCAATGCTGGTCCTGAAGAAATGGAAAGAAGTTTAATTAACTTAGAAGTAGCAGGAACAAAAGATGCTATCAACATGGTTGAAGCAGATGCTAAAGAAGTTGATGAAGATACAATGCTAAATGCTTTAATGTTTGGACATGAAGCTATTAAAGAATTAATTGCTTTTGAAGAAAAAGTTGTTGAAGCATGTGGTAAAGAAAAAATTGAAATTCCATTATTTGAATTAGATGAAGCTTTAGTTCAAGAAATTACAGATTTATGTAATGATGAAATGGTTGCTGCTGTATCTATTCCAGGAAAACTTGAAAGATATGCAGCCATTGATGAAATCATGGATCGTGTAACTGCACAATATGATGAAAAAGAATATGCAGATGAAGAAACAAAAGAATCTGTGATGAAACAAGTTGGAATTATCTTACATGATTTAGAAAAAAATGAAGTAAGACGTTTAATTACGGAAGAAAAAATTAGACCAGATGGTCGTAAAATTGATGAAGTGCGTCCATTAAATGCACAAGTTGATTTATTACCAAGAGTTCATGGTTCTGCTTTATTTACAAGAGGTGAAACACAAGTTTTATCTGTATGTACATTAGGAGCTATGGGAGAAGTTCAAAAAATCGATGGTTTAGGATTAGAAGATCAAAAACGTTTCATGCATCATTATAACTTCCCACCATATTCAGTTGGTGAAACAGGAAGAATGGGTGCTCCTGGACGTCGTGAAATTGGACATGGTGCTTTAGGAGAAAGAGCTTTAGCACAAGTTATTCCAAGTGAAAAAGACTTCCCATATACAATCCGTGTTGTTTCTGAAGTCTTAGAATCAAATGGTTCAAGTTCACAAGCTTCAATCTGTGCATCATCAATGGCATTAATGGCTGCTGGTGTACCAATTTCAAATCCAGTTTCTGGGGTTGCGATGGGACTTGTTAAAAAAGGTGACGATTATACAATCTTAACAGATATCCAAGGTATGGAAGACCACTTAGGAGATATGGATTTCAAAGTAGCTGGTACTAAAAACGGTATTTGTGCTTTACAAATGGATATCAAAATTGATGGTATTACAAAAGAAATCTTACAAGAAGCTTTAGCACAAGCAAAAGTAGGACGTGCTCAAATCATGGATTGTATGTTAGGAGCTATTCCTGCACCACGTGATCATTTATCTAAATACGCACCAAAAATGCATGTTATGCATATTGATCCAGAACAAATTAGAGATGTTATTGGACGTGGTGGAGAAACAATTAATGAAATCATTGAAAAATCAAATGATGTTAAAATTGATATCGATCAAGACGGTACAGTGGTTATCTACCATAGTGATCAAGAAGCAATCGACACTGCTGTTTCTTTAATTGAAAGAATTGTTAAAAAAGCTGAAGTTGGTGAAATCTATGATGGAACAATCGCACGTGTAAATGATAACTATGCATTCGTTACTTTATTTGAAGGTACAGATGGATTCTTACATATTTCTGATTGGTCTTATGAAAGAACAAGCAAAATGCAAGATGTATGTAAGGTAGGAGATGTCATCAAAGTTAAGGTAACTAAAGTTGATGATAAAGGTAAAGTAAATGTTTCTAGAAAAGCTTTACTTCCAAAACCAGTTAAAAAAGAAGAAAAAACTGAAAAAAATGAAAAATAAAATCATACTTGCAAGTAGTTCTCCAAGAAGAAAAGAACTTTTCGATAAATATGGAATAGACTACACAGTAGATTTTGTAGAAACAGAAGAAGTGTTAGACGAAAGTTTAACACTTTTTAAAAGACTAGAAAACATTGCTTTGCAAAAAGCTAAACCACTTCAAATAAAATATCCAAACAATATCATTGTCTCAGCAGATACCATGGTAACCTTCCAAGATGAAATGTTAGGAAAACCAAAAGATCGAGAAGACGCTAAAAGAATGCTTAATATGTTATCAAATAATAAACAAGTTGTTATTACAGCAGTATGTATCATTAAAGATCAACAAAGCACAACATTTACAGATGCAACAACTGTTACATTTAAAAAATTATCTGATCAAGAAATTGAAGATTATCTTGATACAAATGAATGGCAAGGCAAGGCGGGTGCTTATGCAATCCAAGGAGTTGCTTCAAAGTTTGTAGAAAAGATTGATGGAGATTTAGAAAATGTCATTGGGATGCCAATGTATAAGGTCATTAAATATTTAGAAGCTTAACAATATAACACGTATATATCTTTATAAGATTAAAAGAGGCATAGAAATCTAATAATTTACGATAGATTTTATGCCTCTTTTTATTAAATAAATTTAAATTGTTTATTTATTTTTTTGTGTTTTTGTATAATATATTCTTGGTGTAATTAAACAAATTATAAATAGTATGAAATTAATTAAAAAATATAAAAGAAATGAAAAATGATATTTAAAATAATAAAGCGTATTTTGAAATAAAGAAACAATCATCTTCGATAACGGAATTCCTATAATTGTCAGTAGAACTAGAGATATTACAAAATAAATAATACCTTCTAAAGAAAGCAACTTAGACAGTTGTTTTTTTGTCATTCCAATTGCTTCTAATGTAGCCAATTCTTTTTTTCTTGAATTGATATTCATGATAATAATATTAATAAAATTGAAGATTCCTAACATAAGTAAAATACATGCAAAAAGAATACCTACAAACATAAAGCAATTTATAATTGGTTGTAATTGCTTGATGGTGTTGATTTGACTTTTAAAAGTGATAGTACAGTTTTTAAAAATACTTAAAAGTTTTTCTTGAAGTTTTTCATTATTGACATTTTTAGTATTGATTTTTAATTCTTCATAAATTGGATCTATTTGTAATTTTTCAAGACCTTTTTCGCTCATATAAATGCAGATATGATCACTATCAGAAATCAAATAATTTTGGGCATCTTGTAGAAAATTAGAATCTTCTTTAAATAAATTTTCAATTTTATAATCGATAAGTTCACCGTTATTATTTTGTATTGAAAGGGAATCATTTATATACTTACGTGATACAGATGTATCTAAAAGATAGATGCTATCACCATTTAAAAATGATATGTTATCTGTTTTATTTGTTTTAGAAAAATGAGAAAGATCATCTTCATTTAAAAGAATGATAGTTGCTTTAAAATGATTGCTTTCTTTAGCAAAACTATTCTTCTTACCTAATTCTTTTTGCAAAAATTTAGATGAACCTGTAACTGTTGAATAAGCAGTTTTAACGATTTTTAATTCAATTATTTCTTTTAAAGATTGTACTTTTGAGATTTCTTTATTGGTTATATCACTTTGCTTTCCTTCGTTATTTGGATTATTTGCCTCGATATTAAAAGAATAAGGCTGTTGTCTAGCAAAAAGAATATTATAATCTGGCTTTGAAATGGCAGAATAAATTGTTAAACAAGAAAATAATCCAATAAATAGTGAAAGTATAACAGAAATATTTCTTTTACCGTTTCCTAAAATATTTTTAATAGCGAGAGACAGTATGCGATTTTTTTTGAAAATAGAAAATGATCTATTTATATATGATGTATTACCTAGACCGTTATATCTAATTGCCTCAATAGGTGATATTTTGCTAGCAATCTTTGCTGGTTTTTTACTGCTTACCCAAATAGTAAGCAAGACATAAATAATAACAATTAAAAACAAGAAAGGGCTAAATGAAACATTGCATGGAAAGATGTTTTCAATAGCTGATCCCGATATTAATCGCCGAAGTGTATAAGGTACTAAAAAATATGAAAATAGTGATGCAAACACTAATCCCATAGGAATTGCTAATAAAGCATAAAATAGTGTTTCTTTTTTTACAATCGATTTTATTTGTTTTGGGGTCGTTCCTATTGTTTTAAGTTGTCCATAAAAATAAATATCATTATTGATAGACAATTGCATAATATTATTGATAATAAAATATCCGCTTAACACAATTAGAATTGCTAGAAATGCACATGCTACAATAGACAACAAACCGTCTGTTTTATTTGCTAAAAGACCGAAACTATAGAGTTTTTGATTTTTTGCTAAGTTTAAGTCTTTATTTAATTGGGACATAATCTTATCAGCATCTTGGTGTTTATCTTTAAGAGAGACCATTGTGACTTGATAAAGAGACGAATGTGATTTAGCGTACATATTTGAAATAATAATATTTCCTATTTGATTAATTTCTTGATGATGATCTTTGAAATAAAAAGTTGCTGCAGCAACATTAGCACTTTTGGTTTTTTGATCTCGTCCAATTAAATAATCAGTAAAAATAGCACTAATATTAAATCTTTGTTTTTGATGATTTATATTTAAAGTAATATAATCACCAATTTTTTTGTTTTTATAACCTAATTTATTTAATGTCCATCTTGACAAAGCAATTTCATTTTTCTTTGTAGGATAATTTCCTTCAAATGAAGCAACTGTAGGCAAGATGTCTTCTTTCCATTCAATATCATCATAATTAGAAAGAACGATTTGACTATCTGAATAGGAATTTTCAAAATTAATACGACCATAATAGTGTTGATTACCAATATTTTTAATATAATCTAAATCATTTAATTTGTTTTTTTGTTTTTTAGTAAGATTCGTCATCATGATTTGACTTGTTGTCCCTGCACTTCGTAGATTATAGGTTTGATAATTGTCATAGTAACTGAATCCAATTGAAAAAATACTATAAATCATAAAAGTAACAAGAATGATAGAGACAAACATAAAAAGTGTTTTTGTTTTATTTTTTAATGTTGATAATGTGAGTTTATTGATTGCTTTTTTATTATTATTCATCATTGTTTTCACGCAACTTTCCGTCTTCAATTTTTATAATACGATCAGCTAATTGAGCAATATCCTCATTATGAGTAATCATGACGATTGTTTGTTTAAATAAATGACTTGTTCTTTTAATTAATCCTATAACTTCCTGAGTAGTTTTTGAGTCAAGATTTCCAGTGGGTTCGTCTGCAAGAATAATAGATGGTCTTGTTGCCAGCGCTCTAGCGATAGCAACACGTTGCTGTTGACCACCTGATAGTTTATTGGGATATATATTTTTTTTATCTTCTAGTTTTAAAACATGAAGTATTTCGTTTATAAAATCATATGGAATCTCATTACCATCAAGTTCAATAGGTAAAGTGATATTTTCTAAAACAGTGAGATTACCAATAAGATTATAATTTTGAAAAATGAAACCAATGTTTCTTCTTCTAAAAATAGCCAGTTCATCTTCATCCATTGATGTAATATCAATATTATTAATAAATACTTTTCCACTGGTAGGTTTATCTAATCCACCAAGTAAATTTAAAAGAGTAGATTTTCCACTACCAGAACTTCCAACAATTGCAATAAATTCATGATTGTTAATATTCAAGTTAATGTTATCCACAGCTTTTACAGTATAGTTATCCATTTTATAATATTTTTTTAAGTTTTTTGTTTTTACGATTTCCATAAGCACTCTCCTTTGATTATCTATATTCTACAAAATAAATATCACAAACTTGTTACAAAAAAGATAATGAATTAAAAAATTCATTATCTTTTTAAATAGATTGTAAAAGTCGAACCTTTTCCATATTCGGATTGAACAGTGATATAGCCTTCTTCTCTAGATAAGATTTCTCTTGTCAAATAGAGTCCAATACCAATACCATCTTCATCTTGCACTTCCTGTGCTCTATAAAATCTTTGGAAAATATTATTATAGTTTTCTTTTTTTATACCAATTCCTTGATCAGTAATTGTAATTTTAGAAAAGAAAGTATTTTTTGATATTTGAATTGTTATGGTTGTATTTTTATTTGAATATTTTATGCAATTTTCTAAAACATTAAAAATAGCTTCTTGAGTCCACTTTTCATCATATAGGGCAGAGATATGTGTATTTTTGGATAGTTCGATATTAATATGTTTTTTTTCAGCAAGTAAGAAAACATGATTAATGACTTCAATTAGAGTAGAATAAAGATCATTTTTTTCAATATTTAATTGAATGATATCTGTTTCTAATCGAGACATTTTAATAAGAGATTCCATTAGGAAATCAAGTTTATTAATTTGTTGATTAAGCATTATATGAAAGTCAATAGCTTCTTCTTTAGATAAATCATTACGTGCTAACAAATCGTTGTATATTTTAATGTTAGCTAAAGGTGTTTTTACTTGATGAGAAATATGAGTGACTAATGACTGAATTTCTTGTTTAGAATGGATTGTTTCTTCTTTTTCGATATCCAATTCTTGTTTATATTTATTAATTTGATGTAATAATTTTGAGTCAATCGTTTCTTCATATTCTTTATTGCTTTGAGTTGCTGTTTTATCAAAAGTATTAAAAATATAATGTGTCAAATGATTTATTCTTGATTTGAAAGAAAAAATGTTTAGACAGTACATAAGAATACTTACTAATGCATTTAAGATGATTAGGCATCTTAATAAGATAGAATTTGTTGAAAAGAAAATGATTATTGAAATAGAAAATAAAAATAAAGCATAAAAGGTTGAAATAATTTTATTCATCCTGACACCACCTGTAACCTAGGCCATAAACAGTTTTAATATAATGGTGTTTATCATCTTCTATCTTATTTCTTAATCGAGATATATTAACAAGCAATGTATGCTCATCAACATAATTTTCATTTGAATCCCATATTTTTTCAATGATTGTTTCTTTTAAAATTATTTGATTTTGATTTTCTAAAAATAAAGATAATAATTTGAATTCTAGAGGTGTTAATTTGATTTCTTTATTATCGATTACTAATTTAGATGTATTCTTATCAAAAAATAGATGGTCATCTTTGTAGAAAGTGTTTTTTGTATTTCTTTTTAAAATAACATTTATTTTCTTGTGAAGAATTTCAATATTAAATGGTTTTGTTACATAATCTTCTGCACCTAAATTAAAACCATGTAAAATAGCTGAATCCAAATCACAGGCAGATAAAATAAGAATAGGAATATTTGAATTAATAATTTTTATTTGTTCAATAAGATCAAAACCAGATAAATCAGGGAGATTGATATCTAAAATAATAAGATCAAGATTATTTTGAAAGAGTATGTCAAGTGCTTCTTGACCGCTAAAAGAAGATAATACATAAAATTTTTCTTTTTTAAAATAAACAGAGATTGCTTTATTTAAAGGTCTATCATCTTCAATTAATAAAATATTATACATTTTTCATCACCTGTTAATTAATTATCTATGTTATGACATGATTGTCAACTTATTAAATAGTAAAAAATGAAAAGCTTATTAATGTGGTTTTATCTTTTAAATTGAAAATAATTTAAAGGAGAAAGTTCTATGCATGATATTTACTATTTTAATGGGCAAGATATTACGATGAATGTATGTATTCAAATTCATAGAGTTATTAATCTTATTCAGAAACAAGAAAAAATTGATTTTGAAGAAGCAGTAGGAAATTTTATCGTTTTCAAACGTATAAAACACTTACTCAAGTTGAAAATGGCTTATGGGCAGAAAATGCTGAATATATTTTAGATCGTTATAATGAAGAAAAATAGGACTTCCTTAGAAGTCCTATTAGTCTTTTAGAGGCTCTAAATCATGATTATAAAGTTCAATGTTGACTTCTTCCACGGTTTGTTTTTTTAATAAGCCATTTAATAAAAGAAGATCTCTAGCATTATGTGGATATAAGTCACCTGCATTATTTAAAGATAATAAATGATTTGTTTCTTTTTGGGTTAAATTCATAGCAAGCGCTAAGCGATAGATTTTATCCTTTGCATTTTTTCCTTTTTCACCACGAATAATTTTATAAGCATATGTTCTTTCTAATCCTGATTTTCGTATAATATCTGCTTCTTTCAAATGATACTTTTTAAACAAATGATGGATATATTCAGAAAAATCCATATCATGAATTTGTTTTAAAAGATCATCAATATTTGCTTCGTTTTTTAAAGAGTTTTCTATTTCTTCTGTTAAAATCATATCATCACCTAAAAATATGATATACTATATTTTACGGAGAGACAAGATATGATAGTTTTAGAATTAGAAGTTATTAAAGAAACACCCCAAAAAAGAATTACATTAGTAAGAGAATTAGATAAAAGAAATATTTATATAAAAAAAGAATTGAAAACATATAATAAAACAATTTGGGAAAAGTTAAAACAATTAGATATAGAAGGAATACCACATATTTATTCAATAGAAGAAAATGAAGACGGTTTAGAAATCATCGAAGAATATTTAGCTTGTCAAACATTATCTGATATTTTAGATGAACATACTTTTTCAAATTTAGAAGCTTATCAAATTATAAGACAATTATGTATTATTTTAGATGTATTGCATCAACAAGATCCACAAATTATTCATCGTGATATTAAACCCGAAAATATCTTTTATGATGGAAAACAAGTCTATCTTTTTGATTTTGATATAGCTAGAAATTATATTGAAAATCAAAAAAGAGATACTACGGTGTTAGGAAGTCAAGGTTATGCAGCTCCTGAACAATTTGGTTTTTATCAAACAGATATAAGAAGTGATATTTATTCTTTAGGAGTTTTATATCATGTTTTACTTACTAATAAGTTGCCTAGAGATTATGACTTACAAGGGATAGAAAAGAGAATAATTGATAAGATGATTGCTATTGATCCTCAAGGCAGATATCAAGATGTAAAAGAAATTATTAAAGATTTAGATCAATTATTTCATATTGAAAAAAAGAAAGAAAAGAAAATCAAACATCCTAAAGCTTTACCGGGATTTAGAAGTGGTAAGCTTTGGAAGATGATTGTAGCGATTATGGGTTATCTTTTATTTATATGGATTTTAATAAGTTTTAAGATTGAAAATCAACCAATAAGCCAGTATCAGTATTTTGTTTATCGCTTGATTTTAATTTCTTGGTTTATTATAACACTTTTATTTTCTACAAACTATTTATCTGTTAGGGACTATTTACCTTATTATAAAAATCATGGGATTGTTGTTAAAGTTTTAACAACGATTATTTCTTGGCTTATTTTATTATTTATCTCTCTTATTATTGGAACTCTTTTAATGTATCTTTAATTGTGCCCCGAGGGGGCACCTTTTTTTTGTCTTATAAGATACATTATAGATGTAGTCTATTTCTAAGATAAGGAGGTTATGTATGGATATAGAAGAATACCAAAGTAAAGATATAGCTGGGAAGATTCTTTATTTAGCATCATTGTTTAAAGGGATAAAAGATCATTTGGATGTATTAAATGAAAGAGAAGAGTTTAATCAAGTTGAATCACAAATATTTACGATTTTAAATGATTTAGAATTAGGTATTCATGAATTATGTATTTTATATGAGATATTAGAAAAGGAATAGACAAAAAAGAAAGGAAGAGGGAATATGAAAACTTGGAAATTAGTAGCAGGTATTTTATCAATTATTTTAAGTGTATTTGTTTTTTTTCAATCTGTATTAGTAGGGACTGCTAATACAATGTCAGCTAATGGAGAAGTAGGAGGAAGTGCTGGTGTTTTTGTCTCTATTTTTATGTTAGCAGGAGGAATTGTTTCAATTGCTGTAAGAAATAGTCAAAAAAATGGAGGAAATATTGCAGTTGTTATTTTATTTTTACTAGCAAGTTTTTTAGGTATAGGACTTGCTGGAAGTTTTAGTGATTTAAATATTTGGGCAGGATGGTGTTTAATAAATGCTGTTCTAGCAATTATTTCAATTTTTAAACAAAATAAAGGAGTACAACAATGAAGAAAATAATCAAGATAGTTTTAGTTTTGTTTGTAACACTTACATTAGGAGCATGTGGAAGTAGTGAAGAAAAAGATACAAATAAACCTACAAAAACAGAAGAAAAGAAAGAAGAAAAAATATATACGATAGGTGAAACTGTAACATATACTAAAAATAGTAAAGATTTGATTCATTTTACAGTTGATTCAGTAAGAAATACAGATGATCGTAATGAATTTGCAGATAGTCAACCAGAACAAGTCATTATCATACATTATTCTTATGAAAATATAGCAAATGAAGATGATATTTATTTTTCAAGTATTAACTTTAAAGTTATTGATGAAGGTGGAAATGTTTGTGAAACTTATCCAGCTTCTATAAATACTTATCCCCAAACAGCACCTATAGGGACAAAAAGTGAAGGGGAAGAGGCTTATGGTTTAAAGCAACAAAGTTCTAAGATTAAGTTGATTGTAGAATTGGATTATTCAGGAACAAAAGCTACTTATGAATTACCTATTCAATAAGAAAGAAATCCATATATGTAATTGTATATGGATTATCCTTTTTGATTATATACAAATTTTATTTTTTCGAATTCTTTAATCATTTTAAAGAGTGTATCTGAAGATTCTTGCTTACCACTTGCAATCCAATAGGTACAAATATTGAACAATGAACCATGATAATAACTTATAAAATAAAAAGCATGTTCACGTACGAATTTATTTTTATAGTGTTGAGTATAACTAAGCACGATTTCGGTATTATATTTTGCAATAAATTCTATAAGATTCCATTTTATAAGAACAAGGAGTAATTTACTGTTTTTATCAAAAAAGTGAATCATATCTTTAATATGTTCATCACTATAGACATAACTAAGATGAGAATATTTGTCTTTGAAGACTTGTTTATGAGCGTTTTGGTAAATATATTTAAGAACATCCTCTAATGTATGAAAGTTGTTATAAAAAGCTGTTCGACTAATATTTGCTTTTTCTGTAAGTTCTTTTATTGTAATTAAATCAAGCGGTTTATAATTTAATAGTTTAATAAGTGTTTTTGATACTTGTTTTTTTGTCTTAATTGATTTATTCATGATATCACCTATCTTTTTTATAACATAATCCTTACATAATGTCTAAATATGTTCATATTTATTTGTAGAAAATCTACAAAAAAATATAATGAAGTTAAGGAGGAATGATTAAATGAAAGATTATTTTGGTTATCAAAACAAAAATGTTGTTGTAACAGGAGCAAGTTCAGGAATGGGAAAGGCAACAGCAGAAATGTTAGTAGATTTAGGTGCGAAAGTATATGCACTTGATTGGAATGAATGTGATGTAAAAGGAATAAAACAATATGTACATGTAGATTTATCAAAGAAAGAATCTATCGATCAAGCGATGAAAGAGTTGTCTAGCCATATAGATTCATATTTTGGAATTGCAGGAGTATCAGGTATGAAAAATGATTTTATGACAACGGTCAGTATAGATTTTATTGCTAATAAATATATTTGTGAAGAATATCTTATTCATGCTATGAGTGAAAATGGTACAATTGCATTTATGACTTCAACTGGTGGAAATGGTTGGGAAAAGGAAGAAAATAAAAAATATTATATAGATGCTATTTTAGCATCAGGTTGGAATGCAACAGTAGAGGCGATTATGAAAACTGGATTCCAATATTTACCAGGTACGTTAGGCTATCCTTATTCTAAATTAGCAATGAACTATTATACAGCATATTTACAAAAATCTTTTGCTAGTAAGAAAATCAGAGTGAATGCTGTATTGCCTGGATCGACAGATACAGGTATGAAAAGTGAATTTACAGAAATGGCGCATGGTGAAGAAGGACTATTATCACATTGTGGATATGCTAATCGTTTAGCATATTCAAAAGAAATGGCTGGTCCTATAGTGTTTTTGAATAGTGAAATGGCAACTTATGCTTCAGGTGTTTTGATGGAAGTTGATTATGGAAATACAGTAGAAGAAAGAGCAAATATTAAACCTGTTCAACAAGTTATTTCTTTAGAAGATATCTACCAAATGATGCAAAAACAAAGCAAATAATAAAATAACTGTAAACGCTTACAAAAAAGTATTGTTTTTTCCTCTAGGTGAATTTATAATTATATAGTATGGAGGAAGAAAATTATGGGAAGTACTGTCAAAAAAATTGCATTATTATCTGGTGGAGGTGATTGTCCAGGGTTAAACGCTGTTATTCGTACAATTACTAAAACTGCAATCTCTAAATATGGTTATGAAGTGATTGGATTTGTTTATGGTTATAGAGGTTTATACCATAATAATTATGTAGAACTTACTGAAGAATCGGTAGAAGATATTTATAAAGAAGGAGGAACTATTTTATATAGTTCTAATAAAGATAATTTATTTGATTATTTAGTAGATGATGGTCATGGTGGAAAAGTAAAGAAAGATGTTTCTGATGTGGCTGTTGAAAACTTGAAAAAAGATGGTGTTGATGTTTTAGTTATTTTAGGTGGAGATGGAACGCTTACAAGTGCACGTGATTTTTCAAGAAAAGGTGTCAATGTTATTGGTGTGCCTAAAACAATGGATAATGATTTAGCAAGTACAGATGTTACATATGGCTTTATATCAGCCATGTCTGTAGGTACAGAATTTATTGATCGTTTACAAACAACAGCTAAATCACATCATCGTGTTATTTGTTGTGAATTAATGGGACGTGATGCAGGATGGATTACACTTTATGCAGGTCTTGCAGGAAATGCCGGTGTATGTTTGATTCCTGAAATTCCATTTACAATTGAAAATGTTGCTAAAGCAATTAAAAAACGTGATGAAATGGGATTACCTTATACGGTAGTAGCTGTTGCTGAAGGAGCTAAATATGCTGATGGAACAAAAGTCATTGGTAAAATCATAGAAGATAGTCCAGATCCTGTACGTTATTCTGGACTTGCTGCAAAAGTAGCGGATGATCTTGAAAAAGTAATTCCAAATCATGAAGTACGTTCGGTTAATCCAGGACATATTATTCGTGGAGGAGATATTACAGCTTATGATCGTATTTTATCTATTCGTTATGGTGTAGCTGCTGTAGAACTTATTAATGAAGGTAAGTTTGGTAATGTGGTTACAATCAATGGTGATAAGATGGGTTATACTTCTTTAGAAGAAGTTATTGGTGCGGCTAAGATTGGTCAACAAAAACATGTTGATCCTAATGGTGAATTAGTTAAAGCAGCTAAAGCAATTGGTATCTCATTTGGAGATGAATAATAATATTTATAAAAGGAGAAACACACAAAATGTTTCTCCTTTTTAAGTACTTAAAAACCATAGATTTATCAATTCTATGGTTATATTGGGGCTTGCATTTTATTTATTTGTTCTTTTTTAAAATCAAAAGAAATATGTACATAACGATTAAGTGTAATATTAACATTTGCATGTCCTAATGTTTCGCTTACTGTTTTAATATCAATTCCTTTTTTTATACAGTTCGTCGCAAAGGTATGTCTTAAGGTATGAAATGTAGCATCTATTTCTTTATTTTCACAGAGTTTTGTAAAAGCTCTTTGAATTGTTCTAGGATCTATTGTTATTTGTCTATTTGAAAGAATAAAGTTTTCATCTTGCTTTTCAAACAAATCATAATGTTCTTTCAAATAGACAACTAAAAAATCAGCAATAACAATATTTCTAATAGAACTATTAGATTTAGGTTCTAATACATAGAGTTGCGTTTTTTTACTATGATCATCGCTTTTTAATCTTTGGACTGTTTTATTAATATTGATTGTACCATGTTCTAAATCAATATCTTTCCATTTTAAAGCACATATTTCACCTATTCTAAGTCCAGCATATAAACCTAATGCAATTGCTAGTGAGAGTTTATTTTTATGTCTTATACAGTAATCCCATAGTTTTATTTCATTTTCTTTATTAAGTGGATCTTTTGTTTTTGTTTTTTGACTAAATTTGATTAAATCGAAATCTAAATGTTTAAGTTGATGTGTTTGTTCTCCATATTTACAAATAGATTTTAAAACACATCTAATAGAATTAATCATACTTGTAGATAAATTCATTATATTGATTAAATAATCAATATAATGAATGATCTTCATTTCTGTGAGTTCTTCTATGGGGTTATCTTTTAAAAAGGTATTGAGATGTTTATTAATAATATTTTCATATTTACAATAACTAGAATATTTAACTGAAATCTTTTTAATTAATAACCATTCTTCTTGAATTGTAAGTTTGTTTTCTTCCATGTTTGTTTTCCTCTTTTTCTTAAAATAAATTACTGAACGGACGTTTTTTTTACTCAACGACATTGTGAATATAAATCCAAGATAAAATATAAAGAAAAGAGGAAAAAATTGGCTAATTATGTTTCTTTTAAAAACTATTTGTGGTATAGTCGAAGTCGTAGAATTGATAAATCTATGGTTTTTATGATGTCTACAAAGTATTGAAACTTCTGCTTTTGTTTCAATACTTTATAAATAGACAAAAGGAGATAGTTTCATGGCTGTATTTACAAGTGTATATGATCCTATGGATAAAGAGAAAAAAGAAAAGATGGAAGAACATCAAGAGTTATTAGCGGATATGTTAGATCTAGCAATACAAGAGTTAGAAGAGATAGCTAAAGACAGTGAAATATATATGATTGATCAAATGAAGATCTGTGATGATTATGAAAGTATATTTCAGTGTTTAAAGCATCAGGCTTTAAAAAGGAAGGCATAATGAATTATTACGTTTTGTTTTGTCAAAGTTTGAAGATAGATAAGTTGTATCAGGTGTTTAATTCTAAAGAGGGAATTGAAGCATTTATTCCTAAAATGGAAAGATATATAAGATCTAAAGATATGATTGTACTTATTAATATGTTTCCAGGATATCTTTTCATTAAAACAAAAATGAATCAAATAGAGTTTGATACATTTCTGTTATTAATGAATGAACAAAGGGATGGCATTATTAGAGAACTTAAAAAAGATGAGGTTTCTGCTCTTACACAAGAAGAAATATATCTGTTAGATATTTTATTAGATGATGAGTATCTATTGAGAATGTCTAAAGTATATAAGGTTAATGGAAAGACTGTTGTAATAGAAGGACCATTAAAGAAGTTAGAGAAACATATTGTCTCAGTTGATAAGAAAAGTCATGAAGCTGTATTAAATATTCAGCTTCTAAATAAGAAATTAAAAGCAGGAATTGAAATGCAAAATAGTAAAGTATAGCGTAGGGAGAGCCACCTATACAATTATTTGAATATAGTCTACCAGTCTAATATAAATACTTATTAGACAGGTAAACTATATTCTTTTTTTTTACAAAAATAGAGGGGAGAGGATATAGAATGAACTTTAAAGCTTTTGAAAATAAAGTTTGGTTGTCTTCACCAACAATGCATGGTGAAGAAATGGAATATGTCAAAGAAGCATATGATACAAATTGGATGTCTACTGTTGGTAAAAATATCAATGAAGTAGAAAAGATTACTTGTGAAAAAGTAGGGTGTAAATATGCAGTAGCTTTATCAGCTGGTACAGCAGCTTTACATCTTGCTGTAAAAGCTGCTGGTGTTAAACCAGGTGATAAAGTATTCTGCAGTGATATGACTTTTGATGCAACTGTTAATCCTGTTGTCTATGAAGGTGGTGTTCCAGTTTTTATTGACAGTGAATATGAAACATGGAATATGGATCCTAAAGCATTGGAAAAAGCATTTGAAATGTATCCAGAGGTAAAAGTAGTCGTACTTGTTCATTTATATGGAACACCATGTAAATGGGACGAAATTAAAGAAATCTGTGACAGACATAACGCAATTATTATCGAAGATGCTGCAGAAGCATTAGGAGCTACATATAAAGGAAAACCTTGTGGTCAATTAGGTGATTATAATGCAATCTCATTTAATGGAAATAAGATCATTACAGGATCATCAGGAGGAATGTTCCTTACTGATGATCTAGAAATGGCCAATAAGGTAAGAAAATGGTCAACACAGTCAAGAGAAAGTGCACCATGGTATCAACATGAAGAACTAGGATATAACTATCGTATGTCTAATGTGATTGCTGGTGTAGTCAGAGGACAATATAAATATTTAGATGAACATATTGCTCAAAAGAAAGCTATCTATGAAAGATATAAAGAAGGGTTAAAGGATCTACCTTTACAAATGAATCCAGTAGATGAAGAAAATACAAATCCTAACTATTGGTTATCATGTATTTTGATTGATGAAGAAGCTATGTGTAAACAGGTAAGAAGTGAACAGGAATATCTATATGTAAGTGAAAGTGGTAAATCGTGTCCACATGAAATACTGGATACATTATTTAAATATAATGCAGAAGGAAGACCAATCTGGAAACCAATGCATATGCAACCAATCTATAGAAATCATATCTTTATTACTAGAGAAGGAGATGGAAGAGCTAAGACAAATGCCTATATTCAAGGAGGAACACTTGGAAAAGATGGAAAACCATTGGATGTAGGAATGGATATCTTCCAAAGAGGATTATGTTTACCTTCAGATAACAAGATGACAATAGAACAACAAGATATGATTATTGAAATGATTAGGAGCTGTTTTGAATAATGTATAGACATTTTTTTAAGAGATTCTTTGATTTTATATTATCTTTATTAGCAATCGTTGTATTAAGTCCAGTTCTTTTAATAACAGCTATTCTAGTAAGAAGTAAACTGGGTTCACCAGTTATCTTCAAACAGGAAAGACCTGGAAAGAATGAAAAGATATTTACACTTTATAAGTTTAGAACAATGACTGATGAAAAAGATGAAGAAGGGAACCTTCTTCCTGATGAAATCAGACTTACAAGATTTGGAAAACTATTAAGATCAACAAGTTTAGATGAACTTCCAGAGCTTTTTAATATCTTAAAAGGGGATATGTCGATTGTAGGCCCTAGACCATTATTAGTTAAGTATCTTCCTAGATATAATGAACATCAAAAACACAGACATGATGTCAGACCAGGATTTACAGGATGGGCACAATGTAATGGAAGAAATGCCATCAGCTGGGAAGAAAAGTTTGATTTGGATGTTTATTATGTCAATCATATTACATTTCTATTAGATGTAAAAATCATCTTTAAAACAGTTAAAACTGTTTTATGTAGAGAAGGCATTTCATCTGAAACATCAGCAACCATGGAAGAATTCAGAGGGAGTAGTGAGTAAATGAATATTAAAACAGTAACAGTACTTGGTGCCAATGGAACGATGGGAAGAAATGTCGCAGCAATCTTTGCTTCCTTTGGACATGCCAAAGTATATATGGTATGTAGAAATAGAGATAAAGCCAATAAAGCAATTGTTCAAGCATATAAATCAATTAGAGCTGAATCCATTAAGGAGAAGCTTGTACCTGCTACATATGATGAACTTGATCAGATAATCCCACAATCCGATTTGATTTTTGAATCTCTAACAGAAGATTTTAAAATCAAGGAAGAAATGTATTCTAAAATAAAATCTTATTTGAAAGAGGATGTTATTATTTCAACTGGTACATCAGGTCTAAGTATAAAAAAATTAGCTGAATCATTTGGTGATAAAAGAAAACGATTTTTTGGAATTCACATGTTCAATCCACCTTATAGCTTAACGTTATGTGAGTTGATTGTCCATGATGAAAGTCAACACGTGTTGGCAAGTAAACTTAAAGAATATCTATCTAATCAGTTAGATAGAACAGTTGTTGAAGTGAAAGATAAGCCGTCATTTTTGGGGAACCGTATAGGCTTCTTTTTTATCAATGAAGCATTATTGTTAGCAGAGCAGTATAAGAATGAAGGTGGAATAGATTATATTGATTCTATTTTAGGTGCATTTACAGGAAGGACAATGGCACCATTAACAACAGCTGATTTTGTTGGTTTGGATGTAACAAAATCAATCTTAGATTATATTTGTCAGGAAGTTGATGATGAATTCAATGACAGTTTTAAATCAACAAATTTTCTTAATGAATTAGTTTTAAAAGGAGATTTAGGAAGAAAGACTAATAAAGGATTATTTTATAAAGATAAAGATAGAAACCTTACATTTGTTTATGATGTAAAACAAGGAAATTATAGATTGAAAAACAATTATAATTTCTATTTTTCAAATGAAATGATCAACTGTATAAAAGTTGGAGATTATGAAAAGGCAATTTCATTATTAGTTGATGATGAAAGTCAAGAAGCAATTCTATGCAAGAAAATGCTTCTTAAATATATCATTTATTCACTAAAGATTTCTAATGAAGTATCTAATAATATTGAATCATGTGATGATGCAATGGCAACAGGATTTTCATGGCTTCCACCAATTGCAATGATTGATCTTTTTGGCGGGTTAAATCATGTACAAGATCTTTCAAAGAAATATCTAGATGAAAGGTATATCAATATCATAATGGATAAAGAAATTACAGATAAATTGCCTGAACATTCAAAATATGATTACAGATCATATCTGAAGGCAAGATATTAGGAGGTCACAATGGAAAAAGTATATATATTAGGTGGCTCACAAACAGACTTTCAAAGAAATTGGTCTAAGGAAGGTAAGAATGTCATTGCCTTACTTAGAGAAAATATCTTTGATGCTTTGAAAGATGTTAATCTTACAAAAGAAGATGTTATTGAGTTGAACAAAGAAAACAGAATTGCTATTTTTGTAGGAAATTTTATTGCAGAGAACTATATTAATCAAGGACATCTTGGTGCCTTATTGACAGAAGTTGATCCATGTTTTTATGGAGTACCTTCAGGAAGATTTGAAGCAGCATGTGCTTCTGGGTCTGTAGCTATTGATGCGGCATGCAGCAAAATTAGAGATAAAACATACGATGTAGCAATTGTTGTTGGATTTGAAATGATGAAAACGGTTGATTCAAAAATAGGTGGAAGCTTTTTAGGAAAAGCTGCTTATTTTGAAGAAGAGGGAAAGAATATAGATTTTCCATTTCCAAAGCTTTTTGCTAGACTGGCAGATACGATGCTTGATAAATATAATCTAGATGAAGAAAGATTTATGAATGCATTAGGGAAAATATCCTATATTAATTATTCTAATGCAAAAAATAATTCGAATGCACAGACCAGAGGATGGTATATTGATGAAAAACAAGTTGTACAAAGAAATACAGTAACAAATCCAATCATTGGTGGGAAACTTGCATTAACTGACTGTTCACAAGTAACAGATGGGGCAGCAACTATTATTTTGTCTTCTAAAAAATTCAAGGAAGAAAGAAAATATCAAAATAAACCTGTCATCAAAGGATTTGGACATAGAGTAGCACCTATGTTATTTGATAGAAAGGTAGAAGATTCTAAAAGAAGCGAGTACGTTTTACCTTGGACAAGACAAGCATGTTTAGATGCTTATAGAAGAGCTGATTTGACAGTAGATGATATTGATGTATTTGAAACACATGATTGTTTTACATCTAGTGAATATGCTGCTATTTCTTGTTTTGGATTAACTGAACCAGGAAAAGAATATGAAGCAGTAGAAAGAGGACTTATTTCTTTTAATGGGGATAAACCAATCAATCCAAGTGGTGGACTCATTGGCTGTGGACATCCTGTAGGAGCTACTGGAGTAAGGATGATGCTTGATTTATATAAACAGGTATCTTCACTGGCAGGTAAATATCAAGTGAAAAATGTCAAGAATGCAATGATGCTGAATCTTGGAGGTTCTGCAACAACAAACTATGTCTATATTGTAGGTGAGGATTCATAATGAAAGATATTTATATTATTGGTGCTTCTGGATTTGGAAGAGAAGTTGCTTGGTTAATAGAAGAATTAGATGAATTTAATGTTATTGGATTTGTTGATGATAACAAAGAAATACAAGATAAAAAAATAAATGATATTCCTGTTGTTGGAGGAATATCATTTTTAATTGATCAAAAAGAAGAAACGAATGTAGTAATAGCAATAGGGAATCCAACAATTCGCTATAAAATCTATGAACAATTAAAAGAAAATAAAAACATTAAATTTCCAAATATTATAGCTAAAGATGTAAGACTATCTAATACAAATGAAATGGGGATGGGTAATATAATCTGTACTCAATCAATTTTGACAGTAAATATTACATTAGGAAATTTTAATCATATCAATTTGGATTGTACAGTGGGTCATGATGTCATACTTCATGATTTTGTAACTGTTTATCCATCGGTCAATATTTCAGGAAATGTTGAAGTAGGTAATTATTCAGAACTTGGAACTGGGACAAAAATCATTCAAGGAAAGAGCGTTACTGAAAATGTAATCATTGGAGCAGGTTCTGTAGTTATAAAAGATCTTATTGAAAAAGGAACCTATGTTGGTTCACCAGTGAGGAAGGTGAAATGATGAAGAAAGTATTAATACTAGCTAATAATGATGTTGGATTGTATAAATTTAGAAAAGAACTTGTAGAAGAACTATTAAAAAAATATACGGTATATATTTCTTTACCTTATGGTTCTTTTGTAGATAATCTATGTGATATGGGATGTAAATTTATAGATACTGACATAGATAGACGAGGTAAGAATCCATTTAGTGATATAAAACTTTATAAGAAATATAGAAAAATTATTAAAGAAGTTAAACCTGATGTTATTCTAACATACACTATTAAACCTAATATTTATGGAGCGTTAGCTTCTAAAGGTAAAATCAAGGTGTTATCTAATATTACTGGATTAGGAAGCGCAGTTGAAAATCCAGGTATTATTCAAAAAATAACACTTACTTTATATAAATTAGCATCAAAAAATATGACAACTGTTTTTTTTCAAAATGAAGAAAATAAACAGTTTTTTATTAATAATAATATAAATGTAAAAAAAAGTGTGCTTATTCCAGGATCAGGAGTTAATTTAAATTATTATGCTCCACTTGAATATCCTAATGAAGGAACAATTGAATTTGTATTCATTTCTAGAGTAATGAGGGAGAAGGGAATAGATCAATATTTAGATGCCGCTAAATATATTACGTCAAAATATCCAAATACACGTTTTCATATTTGCGGTTTTTGTGAAGAAGAATATGAATCTATTTTGTCTGATTTACAGGAGAAAAATATTATTAAGTATCATGGATTAGTAGAAGATGTAAGAGAAGTATTGAAAAACGTTCACTGTACAGTTCATCCTACATATTATCCAGAAGGAATGAGTAATGTTTTATTAGAAAGTTGCGCATCTGCTAGACCAATTATTACTACAAATAGAAGTGGTTGTAGAGAAATTGTAGATGATGGAGTTAATGGATTTATTGTTAATCAAAAGGATTCAAAAGATTTAATAGAAAAGATAGAAGAATTTATTAATTTAGGTTATTTAGAAAAAAAACAATTAGGGTTAAATGCTAGAAAAAAAGTTGAGAAAGAATTTGATCGTAAAATTGTTATTAATGAATACTTGAAAGAAATAAATGCTACTTTTATAGAAAAAAATTAGATATATAAATGAAAGGAGTATTTAATAAATGAATCGTATTAAATTAATAGTATGTTATTATGGCAAGTTTCCTGAATGGATGAATGTATGGCTAAAGTCTTGTGAATTAAACTCAAATATCGATTTTATGATTGTAACAGATATTAAACTAGGTGAATTGCCTTCAAATGTTACTATATTAAATATTGGTTTTAACGAATTAAAAAAACATTTTTCAAATGTTTTAGGATTTGAAGTTTCATTAGAAACACCATATAAGTTATGCGATTATAAACCTGTATATGGAAAAGCATTTCAAAAGGAACTAGATGGATATGAATTCTGGGGTTGTTGTGATATTGACTTAATATGGGGAAATATTAGTAAATTTATTACAAATGAAATTTTAGATAAATATGATTTAATTGGTAAATATGGTCATTTGATGATTTATAGAAATAATGAGAAAATGAATAATTTATTTATGCAAAAAGGTGGTACTTTTCAATATAAAACAGTATTTATTAACGATAATAATTATAGTTTTGATGAAATGTCTGGTATGGATTTAATTGCACATAGAAAACAGGTAAAACAATATAAAAATTTAAAGGTTGCAAATGCCTCACCATTATACAGTAGATTTAAAATAGCTGGTACAGTATCGGAAAAAGAGTTTTTTGTTTGGAAAGATGGAAAAGTTTTAAGAGTAAGTGGCGAAAAAGAAGTGCAAATTGAAGAATTTGCTTATTTACATTTTTCAGGAAAGAAACCAAAAAATAATGCTAGTAAAGAATATATTGAGAAATCAAATGTGTATTTGTCTGCTAAATCTTTAGAAAATCGTTTACAAGAAGAATTTACGCTTAAAGAAATTGAAGAAAAAAATATGTTTATAAGTGAAGAAATAGATAAAACTGAAAAAAGAAAAATAAATAAAAGAAAAATAGTTTCTGTATTAAATAAAACAATTAAACAAAAAATGATATGGATTAAAGTGCATAAAGGCGTTTCTAAATTTAATAGAATTGAGAGGGAAAATGTATGAACATTATTTTTACAGTGGCTACATATTATCCTAAAACAGATGGTGTACAATTGGTAACTCAATACCATGCAGAAGAATTAGCAAAAAAAGGTCACAAAGTAACAGTTATTACTTCTAAAATTGATGGACAAACTAATCGAGAGGTGCATAATGGAGTAGAAATACTGCGAATAGATGCATATAACATATATTATTGGCATAAAGGAAATAAAAAGCAATATCAAGAATTAGTTTTAGAAAAGGCGAAAGAAGCGGATGCTTTGGTGGCAGTTTGTTTACAATCATTTTCAGCAGATTGGTTGTTAGATATTTTACCAAAGATAGCATGTAGAAAAATCTTATATCTTCATGGAATGCCAGACTTTAAACTACATATATCAGATTTTAAGAATTTAAAAAAATTATTAAAAACTGTATTTAGAAATATAAGATGGAAATATTTTTATACAGTACATTTTAATCAAATAAAAGAATTTGATGCTATAACTCATCTTTTTAAAAATGATAACAGTTACCAGTATTTTTCAAAAAGAGGATATAAGAAAAATTACGTTATAGAGAATGCATGTGATGATGTATTTTTTGAAGACATAAATATTAACGAGAAGAAAAAGTATTTTATTTATGTTGGTAACTATTGTGATAGGAAAAATCAAGAGTTAGCACTTAGAGCGTTTTATGATGCAAATTTACAAGATTTTGGGATGGTATTTATAGGAAGCAAACTAAATAATTATTGTAAAAATTTAATTAGCGTAAATGAAAAATTAGAAAAAAAATATGGAAAAAGGAACGTGAAAATATTGTATGAGATTCCTAGAGAAAAAATTTCTAAATATACAAAGGAAGCATATGCTTGTGTAATTTCAAGCAATTATGAATACTATCCTATTACTATAGTAGAATCGCTTGCTGCAGGGAATCCATTCATTTCAACTAATGTGGGTATAGTAAGATTTTTACCCGGAGGAATAATTGCAAATACACAAGAAGAAATTTCATATTGGATTGAATTTCTTGGAAAAAATCCGAAATATACAGGAGAATTAGGAAAAGCAGGGAAAAATTATGCAATCAATAATTTGAAAATTGAAACAAAAGTAAAAGTATTAGAAGAAATTATACGAGGAGATCAAGAATGATAAAAGTATTAACTATTCTATCTGGACTTGATGGAGGTGGGGTAGAAAATATATTACTTAACTATTATCAAAATATGGATAGAGAAAAAATCCATATAGATTTTATAGTTCATAGCCAACATATAGGAAAGATAGAAAATAAGTTTGAAGAACTTGGATCAAAAATATATAGAGTTACCCCAAAAACTGTAAGTTTAAGAAAAAATATTATCGAAATGTATAAGATAATGAAAAATAATAAATACGATATTGTTCATAGTAGAATGAACGTTAAAGGAATGACCCATTTAATTATTGCTTGGTTTTGTGGAATTAAAGTAAGAATGATACATAATCATATGGCATATGTACCAAAACAAGGAAAAATGAAATATTTGACTCCGCCAGCAAAAGTAATCTGCAAATTATTTGCTACACATTGGTTGGCGTGCAGCGATGCTGCAGCAATTGATATGTTTGGAAAAAAAGCATATGAACAAGGAAAAGTAATTGTTATTAATAATGCAATTGATGTTGAAAAATATGAATATAATCAATTTATAAGAAGTGATGTACGAAAAGAATTTAATATTGATGATGAATTTGTTATTGGTGTAGTTGGAAGATTTCATGAACAAAAAAATCATAAGTTTATGATTGAAATATTCAAAAAAATATTAAATAAAAATAAAAATGTCAAGTTGATGCTTGTAGGGGGAGGAGAATTAGAAAAAGATATTCATCAAATGATTGATGATAATAATCTAAACGATTTTGTTATATTCACAGGTATAAGAACAGATGTTTCAAGACTGTTACAAGGAATGGACATTTTTGTATTACCAACACTATATGAGGGATTTGGTAATGTTTTTATTGAAGCACAAGCATCAGGATTAAAAACAATAGCTAGTTTGGAGGGGGTACCAAAATCCACTAAAATCACAGATTTGATAGAATATATTTCCTTAAATGAGCCTCCTGAGACATGGGCAGATATAATTTTGAAGTATAAAAATGGATATAAGAGATATTCTCAAAAAGAAAAAATTAGAGAAGCAGGATTTGATGTTAAGAATCAGGTTACTTTTTTAGAAAATTTATATATTGATTCGTGCAAAAGTTATGATCAATGATACAAAAATTAGAGAGATGAATATATGAAAAAAGGATTAGTAGAAAAAGTAGTAATATTAACCATTGCTATAGGTATTATTTTAGAAACAGTTATTTTATCGAATAGTGCTAGTAATACTGTATATCAGTATTTATTTTTATTGCCATTACTTCACGGAATAATTATGTTTTTATTTTTTACAAAGTCGAGATTAATGTTAAAATATCCTGCTCAAAAAATAATTTATATATTATATTTTTTAAGAAATGTTGTTACACCATTATTGCTTATGAAAAATAAATATAATTTAGGAATAATTATAACAAGTAAATCAGATGTTAATTTTTCTATTTTTTTGATGATTTATGAAACATTTATGGTTTTTCTTACACTTTCTCAAAGTAAAAAAATTAGAATTTCTATGAAGAAAAGAAAGAAAAAAAATTATTTTATAGATAGAAAAATAATTAAACAAAAAACATTTAACTATTTATTAGCAACATTGACTTTATTTACGCTAATGCTATGGTTAGTTGTTCCAGAACTTAGAAAGTCATATGGATCACTTTTCGATTTAACAAACTTAATTCAGGTGGCAAATAATGTTGTAAAAGATGATCTAGTTACGTCATCAAGAATCATGGTAACAATAGGAGGAATGCTTTTAACATTTTGTAGAATTTTTGTGTCATTATGGCTTTTATATAAAATAAGAATTCACAGTGACAATGCTAAAGTAGGGATTCTTGCTGCGTTAATTATATCATTGATACAAATGTGTTTTATAGGTGCACAATTAATGTTTGCATTTTATATATTATTATTCGTTTTATTTACTACCATAAAACTATGGCCAAATTCTAAGAAATTTATGTTTACTTTTTTTGGAACGATTATTTTTATTGCATTGATTTTTGTTATGTTTATAAAGGGAGGATTTAATTCTTTGGATGACTTTTCTAGAAGTTTAGGAGGATATTTACAAGCTTATCTTCCAGGAATAACTAATGTAGCTGGGACAGTACATATAGAAAGAATAGATTTATTTAAAACAATATTTTCTGATATATACACAATGATTCCTTTCAGAAATACAATATTTGGATTACAAGTTGTCAATTTATCGGATATGTTTAATCAATATAATCATGTAGCTGGGCAAATAATGCCATTGATAGGAGAATCGTATCATTATTTTGGTGTACTATTTGCACCTATATTACCTGTGTTGTTTGTTAAAGGGGCTATCTGGGCTAATAAAAGAATGATTACAGCAAAACATATTTTTTCGTTTGGAACATATACAATGTTTATGCTTTATTTTTCTTCAATGATAATTTGTAAAAATCTTATTTTATTTGGTTCTACTTTTACTTCAATTTTATTACCAATGATAATAATGTGTAAACTAGTGGATGATGAGTATTATTTTGAAAACTTAGTAAAACATTAAAGGAGAATTTTAATTTGAAAAAAGAAATTGAGAAGAATGCATCCCTGAAGACAAATATTATATATAGTACGGTATATCAAGTTTTGATATTAATTATTCCGTTAATTACAGCACCATATGTTTCTAGGGTATTAGGTGCTACAAATTTAGGAATATATTCTTACACGCAGGCATTTGCAAACTATTTTGTATTATTTGCAATGTTAGGTGTTGCAAATTACGGAAATAGAAGTATTGCACAGGTAAGAGATAATCCAAAACTATTAAGCAAAACATTTTGGGAAATATATGTATTTCAAATATTTATTACGATTTTAGTTTCTGTAATATACATAATTTATTGTTTTACATCTATTTCGAAAAATAGAGTGATTTATTTACTTCAGTTTTTATATGTGATTTCAGCAGGATTTGACATAAATTGGTTTTTCTTTGGAATTGAAAAATTTAAGTTAACTGTCACTAGAAACACAATAATTAAAATTATAAATGCTATTTTAATTTTTGTTTTAGTAAAAGAAAAATCAGATTTAGCAATATATACATTAATTATGACGCTAGGTACTTTATTAAGCACGGCTGTTTTATTTCCTTTTTTGCCTAAGTATATATCATTTGAAAGAATAAAAATAAAAAATGTTATTAGACATGTAAAACCTAATTTAGTTTTATTTATTCCTGTTGTAGCTATAAGTCTTTACAATATTATGGATAAATTAATGTTAGGTTATTTTAGTACAACTGATGAAGTAGCTTTTTATTCGAATGCAGAAAAAATCGCTCAACTTCCTAATTCAATAATTATGGCTGTTGGTAATGTATTAATGCCGAGAATGTCTAATTTAATTGCAGTAGGAAATCAAAAAAAAGGTTTAGAATTATTTGATAAATCTATGATATTTATGATTGTGTCAAGCATACTTTTAGCATTTGGAATGGGAAGTGTTTCGGATGTTTTTGCCCCTTGGTTTTATGGAAAAGAATTTGCAAAATGTGGAGTATATATATTGTGGTTATGTCCGACAATAGTCTTTAAATCTATTGCAGGATCAATAAGAACTCAACTGATTATTCCTATGGAAAGAGATAACGTATATATTTTTTCTGTTTCAGCCGGAGCAATTATTAATTTAATTGCTAATTATTTCTTTATACCTTTATATCAAGGATTGGGGGCAGTTTTAGGAACGGTATTAGCAGAGGGAGTTGTATGTATTATTCAGATGTTTATGACAAGAGATGTTGTAAATTATAGAAGATATTTAAAATATACTTTTATTTTTTGCTTTATTGGAGAAGCTATGTTTCTTGTACTTCAAATGATTCACGTTCAAAATTCATTTGTAAATATTATCGTTTCAATGACAGTAGGAGTTGTAATTTATAGTATATTATCTGGAATTTATTTTATTAAATTTGAAGGTATGTCTATTAAAAATATAAAAAATAGAATGAGAGGAAATAAAAATGTTTAATCCAAATTTTTTTGAGAGATTAAAACATAAATTAGTAAGCAAGGTTCAAAAGTACTGTGCCCAATGAAAAGAAGATATTTAAATAATACTGATTTTACAATTATTTCTAATAATTGTTGGGGGGGGGGTAACGTACGAAGGATATGGTTTACAAAAACAAAGTCCAACAGTAGGATGTTATTTATTTGCTAATGATTATCTAAAGCTCGTAAAGAATCTAAAATATTATATGAATAATGAGTTGAAAATTATTTCGCTAGATGAATCAAAATATAAAGAATGGATTATAGAAAATCACAATGAAAATTGTCCTATTGGTAGAATTGAGGATATCGAAATTGTTTTTGTTCATTATACCGATGCTGATACGGTAAAAGAAAAATGGAATAGGCGAGTGAAACGAATAAATTGGGGAAATTTGATATTCAAGTTTTCTTATATGAATCACGCAACTGAGAAGGATTTAAAAACATTTGATATGTGTGAACTTCCAGGGAAAAAATTATGTTTGTAAATCAAAGGAATCATTCATATAAATGTGGAGTATATTATCCGGGATTTGAAAATGATGAACAAATCTATAATGATACTTTTTATTGGAATAAATACTTTGATGTTACATTATTCTTTAATACTGGAAAAATAAGAGAAAAATATAAATAGGTTTATTTTAATTTTAGTTGAAGTTTTGTAAAGAATTGAAATGTTTTTGAATGTGAATCAAAATTTTTAGTATAAAGTAATACAAGAAAAATTATTCATAAAAAAGAAAAATTAGAGGTGAAATAGATGAAAAAGAAAAGCACTTCATTTAAAAATAAAACAATTTTTGTTACAGGATCAGCCGGATTTATCGGCTCTAACCTGGTATTGAAATTATTAAAAGAAAATGAAGATATTCATATTATCGGTATCGATAATATGAATGACTATTATGATGTATCTATAAAAGAATACAGACTGAATAAAATTAAAGAAGAAGTAAAAAAGACTACGAACAAGTGGTCTTTTTATTATGGAAATATTTCTGATAAGAAACTGATCGATAAGATCTTTGATGAGCATAGACCTGATATCGTAGTCAATCTAGCTGCTCAAGCAGGTGTTCGATATTCTATCAGTAATCCTGATGCCTATATCGAAAGCAATCTGATTGGTTTCTATAACATTTTAGAAGCTTGTAGACATTCTTATGATGATGGAAACAAGGGTGTGGAACACCTTGTTTATGCATCATCAAGTAGTGTCTATGGTTCTAATAAGAAAGTTCCATATAGCACAGATGATAAGGTAGATAATCCAGTAAGCTTATATGCTGCAACAAAGAAAAGCAATG
>ERZ835880.374-NODE-374-length-51522-cov-86.097869_pt1 | contig 51522 bp, 44 predicted proteins | sample MGYA00519944_ERZ835880 | MGnify/ENA primary metagenome ERZ835880 (study PRJEB31850, sample SAMEA3708787) | human gut metagenome | biome: human gut; feature: human-associated habitat; material: faeces | place: China | collected 2014 ... | reverse complement strand
AGTATTAGATTTAAGGTTAACAAGGTTGGGAGAAAGCGTTCTCCCATTTTTTTTGTCCCTATGCGAAGTGCTTATTGAAGCAGGCGGTACATGCCTCCGGCAAGTGTCCGTACCATTCCTTTCATTTCCATATCAAACAACAGGCTGGCCATGCGGTTGACGGGGATATTGCATTGTACCACCAGGGTATTGATCTGCATGCCGTCGGGATACATCTTCAGACATTCGATAATTTTCTCTTCTTCCTCGGAAAGTTCCGGGAAGAGCTGTCGCTGTATGGCCTGAGGCCGTACGGTTGTTTCTTTCCAGTTCATGGCCTCTACCAGTTCCTCTGCACTCTGAATGAGGGAAGCCCGGTTGGTACGTATCAGCAGGTTGCAACCGGCCGAATACGGGTCGGTAATGCGTCCCGGAAATGCAAAACAGTCGCGGTGATAGCTTTCTGCAATGTCTGCAGTGATGAGAGAACCGCCTTTTTCCGCCGATTCTACGACGATTGTGGCATCGCTCATGCCGGCAATGATGCGGTTCCGTTTGATGAAATTCTGCCGGTCCGGGTTGGTTCCGCTCATGAATTCAGTGAGCAGTCCTCCCTGACGGAGCATTTCGGCAGCCGTTCCCCGGTGCGCAGCCGGATAGATACGGTCCAGCCCGTGTGCCAGTACGCCGATAGTCTCCAAGCCCTGTTGCAGGGAAGCCCGGTGGGCGTGTATGTCGATCCCATACGCCAGTCCGCTGACAATCAATGTATCCGGGAGCAGCTCCTGCAACTGACGGACAAACTGCAGGCAGAGGTCCTTCCCGTATTCCGTAGCATGGCGGGTTCCTACCATGCTGATTACATGCGACTGGTTCAAATCAGCATTCCCCCGGTAGAAAAGTACGATGGGGGCGTCACTGCATTCGCGCAGGCGGGAAGGATAGGCTTCGTCTTCTTCCGTCAGACACTGAATCTGGTTTTTCTCGGCAAAGCGGAGTTCGGCCTCACAGATACGGAGTGTTTCCGGGGCATCAAAGGCAGCTGCAATGTGGGGCGCAATGCCGGGGATCAGTTCGGAGAGGTTTTTCCGGTTCTCGAACAGACATGTGGCACTGCCTGCTGCTTTCAGCAGATTGTGGGCCCCGATGATTCCGATTCCCGGAAGTCGAGTCAGAGCCATCCGGTAGAGGGTCTCCTGGCTGCTCATTCAGAAAGATAGGGGGCAAAGGTTTGGTCTAGCTGTTCGCTGGTGCCCAGGCGTCCGTGAATCAGGCAGACGGTTTCGACGGTCGACTTGATGACAACTTTCATGTCGGGCAAGCGGTAAATGTCCTGGAAGAAAATGTATTTGATTCCTTCTTTCTTGAGATACAGCTTGGAAACAAATTCATCTCCGCTCTTCAAGGGGGTCTTGAAAGCCATGTTCAGCCGGGCTACTACGGCGTCGGTGCCTTCCTCATGCAGTTGTGCGAAACTGATACCGGCCGTCTGGAGAAACTCGTGGCGGGTATGCTCAATGTAGTGCTGGTAGTTGGCATTGTTGACAATGCCCTGGAGGTCGCACTCGTAGTCGCGGACCTTCATTTTCAGTTCAAAAATATAGTTGTCCATGAATGTTTTTAATGTGTATTTCACAAAGATAGCGAAATATCTGTATATTTGTTCCTGTTATGCAAGAGATTATGAAAGCAATTTATGCGGCCCCGTTACAGGGATATACGGAGGCGGCGTGGAGAAATGCGCACAGTGAGGTTTTTGGAGGAGTGGATGCGTATTACACTCCTTTTGTGCGTCTGGAAAAGGGAAGTATCAGAAATAAAGACCGGCGGGAACTGTTGCCGGAACAAAATAAAGTGAACCGCCTGATACCGCAGGTTGTGGCTTCGGAAGCGGAGGAGTTTGACCAGCTGGTGAGGATGGTCACGGCATTGGGATACCGGGAGATTGACCTGAATATGGGCTGCCCGTTCCCGCTGATTGCCAACCGTGGAAAAGGTTCGGGACTGTTGGCCTTTCCCGACCGGATAGCGGGACTGTTGGAGGTGATGACCCACTGGACAGAGGTCCGTTTTACCGTCAAGATGCGTCTGGGATGGAAAGAGGCGGATGAGTGGAAAAACGTGCTTCCGCTGCTGAACCGTTCGGTGGTGCAGGAGGTGGTGCTGCATCCGCGCATCGGCAAGCAGCAGTATAAGGGAAGTGTCAATCAGGAGGATTTCCGTTTGTTTTATGAGACCTGTGAACTGCCGCTGGTGTACAACGGGGATTTGACGGAGGCCGATGCCGTCCGGCACCTGCTGGACGAATACCCTCGTCTGAAGGGAGTGATGCTGGGACGCGGACTCTTGGCCGATCCGTCCTTGGCCGTTGCTCTCCGTACGGGGGTGGCAATGGACCGCTCCTGCCTGTATGAGAAAGTGTATGAGATGCACCGCCGGATATATGCTCATTACGAATCGGTGATAGAAGGCGGAGAGGCACAGCTGTTGCAGAAAATGAAGACACAATGGGAGTATCTGTTGCCGGACATGGACCGTAAAGCCCGGAAACAGATACTGAAGAGCCAGACCCTGGAGCGGTATCTGCAGGGAGTGAGAGAAGCCTGCCGGATTTAAGCCGGTTGATCCGGAACGGCGGCTTTCAGGTATTCGTAGCCGAAACGGCAGTACAGGCATTTCTTGGTATCACAGTAATTCTTTTTCAGTTCAATCAGTGCCTGGCTGTCTCCTGCGTGTGCGGCTTTAATGCCGCATTCACCCCATAGCCGGATGATGTGGTTGTTTTCAGGCCTGATTTCTTCCAGCAACCGACTTGCACGCAGCAGCAGAGACTCTTCGTCTCTCCGTTTCCCGAAGGCATACAGGAAGGGCACGACGGTATTGATAATCAGCAGGTCGATGGAGGCGTTGCTGAGTGCTTTGGGACGTGCCTCCGAAAGTTCGCCCAACCGGTAGTGGGTGAGCCAGTACTCGGAGGTGCCGCCTTTGAACAGGTCGCGCAGTGATTTTAAATCGGCGGTTTCCATCAATTGCGAGAAAAGTCCCTGGGAACGGTGATACAGACAGGCCAGTTGGGCAATCCGTATGTGCGGAAAATTGCCCGGGCGCATGCGCAATAATCTCCAACGGCATTCGCCGGAGGGACATAATCCGAACTTATGCCTTAAATATCCGTATTCTTTGATCAAACGTTCCGAGTAATCATCGGCCGGAAACTCTTCCAGCAAGCCGGCTTGTCCGAAAAAGAACGCTTCAATCTGGAACAGGCTGTCCCGGTGCTTGTTGACGGCCTGCAGGGGAATGTTCCGGGCCCATAATTCAAAGACATCACTGTTTACCCCAAACCCGAAGTTGCGGGCAAGGATGATGAAGAAAGCCTGTTCCCAGTCGTTGTCGGTCTGGTTCAGCAAATTCCCTATCTGCTGGGTCTTGCGGGCAAATCGTTCGCTCTGCAGGGCATTGAGCCAACTGTGGACGGTTAGTGCCGAAAGATTGGGGATGATGCGGAAGCAACTGGGGTAGCGGTCTTCGCGAAGCAGGGTTTCGTATTGTGTCTGTAGGTAAGGAGGGCAATGGAGAGCCAGCTGAGGAATGATTTCTCCGTTGCTGCGTGTGACTTGGCAGTCGATTTGTTCGGCAACGTGCAGGATGACCGAATCGTAGTTTTTGTCTAGTTGGTGCTGGTGGCGGAGCCAGTCGGAAGCGCGCCGGTGGATTTCTACATTTCCTACCCAGAGCATGCCGTTGATTTTTATCTTTGCATTGAAGAAATCCGGGCCGGCATGGGCATTGGGCAACCCCGGGTCGAGGATTTCAAGAGATTCTCCCGTAACCGTCCGCAACGGTTTCAAGTCGAAAAGCTTGTGCTTCCATACATAATGTAAAAGTTGTTCCATGTTAACGAGGTGTAAATGTTCGCTAAATGTAATGATTAATAATGAAAAACGTTATCTTTGTGGCTAAAATAATTAGCGTTTTATGAAAATAGCATTAATAGGATATGGAAAAATGGGACGGGAAATCGAGCAGATCGCTCTTTCCCGGGGTCACGAGATAGTTTGTATCATCGATGTAAATAATCGTCAGGATTTTGATTCAGAGGCTTTCCGCTCGGCCGATGTGGCAATTGAGTTTACGGCTCCTTCGGTGGCATACGGCAACTGCCTGGAGGCGTTCCGTCAGGGAGTGAAAGTGGTATCGGGAAGTACCGGATGGATGGGTGAGCACGGTGAGGAAATGCGCCGTCTGTGCCAGGAAGAAGGAAAGACCTTGTTCTGGTCATCTAATTTCAGCCTGGGAGTAGCCATCTTCTCGGCTGTGAATAAGTATCTGGCGAAAATCATGAACAACTTCCCCAATTATTCGGTTTCAATGGTGGAAACTCACCACGTACATAAGTTGGACGCTCCGAGTGGAACAGCCATTACGCTGGCTGAGGGTATCCTGGAGAATCTGGACCGGAAGAACAAGTGGGTAATGGGTACGCTGACAGCCCCCGACGGTACGGTGACAGGTACTACCGACTGTGCGGCGGATGAGTTGCCGGTCAGTGCCATTCGCGAAGGAGAGGTTCCGGGTATTCATACCATCCGCTATGAATCGGAAGCCGATTCTATCGTCATTACGCACGATGCGAAAAACCGGAAAGGATTTGCACTGGGAGCGGTACTGGCAGCTGAATATACGGCTCAGCATGAGGGATTTTTAGGAATGAGTGACTTATTTCAATTTTAAGTGATATGATACAGGCTTCACGGAAACAGTGGATAAAGTTCGGCGTGGTACTGGCATTGTACCTGCTTTTCCTGCTTTGGCTGAAAAGCTGGCTGGGATTGATTGTCGTGCCTTTTATTTTCGATGTATATATTTCAAAGAAGATTCCTTGGACATGGTGGAAGCGCTCTACTAACCGTACGGTGGTAACGGTCATGGGATGGGTGGATGCGATTGTGTTTGCCCTGGTGGCTGTTTACTTTGTGAATCTGTATTTCTTTCAGAATTATGTGATTCCGTCTTCTTCTCTGGAAAAGTCGCTGCTGGTGGGAGATTATCTGTTTGTCAGCAAAATGAGTTACGGAGCACGTATTCCGCAGACTCCGCTGCATATGCCGCTGACACAGCATACCTTGCCTGTCTTCAACTGTAAGTCGTACCTGGAGTGGATCAAGTGGGACTATAAACGTGTGGATGGACTGGGAAAGGTGGAACTGAACGATATCGTTGTATTTAACTTTCCTGCCGGAGATACGGTGGCAACGGCTATTCCAGCCGAGGATATCTACCGTCTGAGCATTCAGGCTGGCCGGGAACTGTCCAAGCCGATTGATATTTCAGGACTGACCCTGGAACAGCAGCGTCAGGCTTATGAGTACTATTATCGGACAGGACGTGAATACATCGACCAGAATCCGCAGTTGTTCGGTGAACTGGTGGCTCGTCCGGTTGACCGCAGGGAGAATTATGTGAAGCGCTGTGTGGGATTGCCTGGCCAGACACTGGAAATCAAGGACCGCATTGTATATTTGGACGGAAAGCCCAATAAAGAACCGGATAATGTTCAGTATCGCTACCTGGTTTACACCAAGGGACAGTTGCCTGAAGACTTGTGTCATGAACTTGGTATCAGCCGGGAAGATCTTTCGGCCTATTATGTAGAGGAATCTGTATATAACATGCCTTTGACGGAAAAGGCGAAGGCTGCCTTGCTGGCACGCAAGGACCTGGTGACAGACATCAAGGATGTACCGGAAGACAATGCTGGCGGACTGTATCCGGTAAATAAGTATACGGGTTGGACAGTAGACAATTACGGTCCGGTATGGATTCCTAAGAAAGGAGAGACGGTGACACTGACTCTGGATAATCTGCCGATTTATGAACGTCCGATTCATGCCTATGAGGGCAATGAACTGGAAGTTCGCGACGGCAAGATTTATATCAATGGAGTGGAAACCGACCGGTATACTTTTAAAATGGACTATTATTGGATGATGGGAGACAACCGTCATAACTCGGCCGACTCGCGCTTCTGGGGATTTGTACCCGAAGACCATATTGTCGGTAAGCCTATCTTTATCTGGCTGTCTCTGAATCAGGACCGGGGATGGATGGATGGAAAAATCCGCTGGAACCGTCTCTTTAAGTTAGTGGATTCAATAAAATAGTATTTCGTAAGTGCTTTGTTTTCTGATAAATGGCAGAAAACGGGCAAAAAGGGAGATGCGTGAATAACAGAAAACTCAACATAAGGTGGAAGTTGGCGGCAGGAACCGTATTGGCAGTGTTGCTTGTAAAAGCACTGCTTGTCACTTCTTGCTTTATCCCTTCTTCGGGTATGGAGAACAGTCTGTATCAGGGTGAGGGGGTACTGGTGAACAAGTGGAGCTATGGCTTGCGTCTGCCTTTTCCTTCTGTATGGGGGTATCATCGCTTGGGTGTCAGCCCCGTACAACGGGGAGATGTGGTGTTGTTCAATAATCCCAAGCCTGAGAATCCCGGACAGCGGCTGGAGTTCCGCAAACTGTTTATCAGCAGGTGTACCGGGCTGCCGGGAGACACTCTGATGCTGAATCATGAGATGATGGATGTGGGCAGTCCTGTCTTCAGTCCGGATGCGAAATCCCTTTATACGTATCCGGGCAGCAAGGAGGATATTTTGCTGGCGCTGCTGGATGTGGTAGGAATAAAAGGAAATACATTGGTCGGATATACGGAAAATGGAGACTATATCCGGAGTTTCAGTGCTTATGAACTGTATCTTCTGTCGCAAAAGGCGGGTGATTATCTGACCTTTACTCCCTTGAACCAGACTGAAAAGAACAAAGAAGCCTATCCTTTTGTGGTGCCGGCGAGGGGATATTCTGTGAAGGTATATCCATGGAACCGGGCTTTGCTGTGCAATACCATCGTGCAGCACGAAGGCAGGCAGGCGCAAATCAAAGGGGATACGTTATGGGTGGAGGGTATTCCGGTAAAGGAATATACGTTTTCCAAGAATTACTACTGGATGTCTGCCAATGATCCTGTCAACCTCTGTGATTCCCGTCTGTTCGGGTTTGTTCCCGAAGACCATTTGATCGGTAAGGCTTGGTGTATATGGTTCCCGGTTTCCTGGGAAAGGTTTTTACAACGTGTGCAATAATATATGGAGAAAGAAATTATATTGACTTCGGCTTATCTGGCCCCGGTAGAGTATTATGTAAAGTTGTTTGCGTATGATAAAATTTACGTGGAAGGGGAAGACCATTATGTGAAACAGACGTACCGGAACCGCTGCGTGATTGCTTCTGCCGGAGGAGAACTGGCATTGACGGTGCCTACCGAGAAAGAAGAGTCGGACAAGGTCAGAATGAGGGATATCCGTATTTCGGACCACGGCAACTGGAGGCATGTACATTGGAATGCGTTGGTGGCGGCATACAAGCAGAGTCCTTTTTTTGACTATTATGCAGACGAACTGGCTCATTTTTATGAGCATAAGTATGAATTTCTGTTTGATTTCAACTGGGATTTATGCGAATGGGTGTGCCGGCAGATGGATCTGGAAGCGCAGATGTGCATTACGGAGGAGTATGTGCCGGAATGGAAGGGAGTTGATGATTTCCGGGAACTGATTCATCCTAAAAAAGATTTCCGGGTGGCAGATCCGGATTTTTTCCCGAAACCGTATTATCAGGTTTTTGAGTTGAAGCATGGTTTCCTTCCCAACCTGAGTATCGTGGACTTGTTGTTTAATATGGGGCCGGAAAGTATTTTGGTGCTCCGTGATGGTGTCGTAAAATCAAAAAGATAGAAATAAGTATGAATAACCTACCTACAATAACTAAGAATTTATTGATTATCAATGTGCTTTGCTTCTTTGGAAGCATTGTGGCACGGCGGTATGGCATTGATGCCGAGAATTTGTTGGGCCTGCATTTCTTTCTGGCTTCCGATTTTAATCTGGTGCAGCTGGTTACGTACATGTTTATGCATGCCAATTTCCAGCATATCTTCTTTAATATGTTTGCCGTATGGATGTTCGGACGGGTACTGGAACAGGTGTGGGGGCCCAAGCGCTTTCTGCTTTACTACATTGTCTGCGGTATTGGTGCCGGACTGATTCAGGAAGGAGTGCAGTATGTGGAATACCTGACTACCTGGGTGAACTACGATGGAGTGGATACAGGAGCCGGAGTCATTCCGATGGCTGAGTTCCTGAACCAGCTGACCACGGTGGGAGCCTCGGGTGCGGTGTATGCCATTCTGCTGGCATTCGGTATGCTTTTCCCAAACAGCGAGATGTTTGTGTTCCCTATTCCTTTCCCTATTAAGGCAAAATACTTCGTGCTCGGATATGCCGTGCTGGAGTTCCTGCTGGGAGTAAGTGCAAGTGACAATGTCGCGCATTTTGCTCATTTGGGCGGAATGTTGTTTGGCTTTGTATTAATCATCTATTGGAGGAAGAAAAATGGCGGTGGACAGCAGATATTTTACTAGTTTAAAGGATAATTTCAGAAAAGGGGATATCGTTACACAGCTTATTTATATTAATGCCGGTGTTTTTCTGCTGGTATCATTGATTGGAATCATCTGTACGCTGTTTAATGTAACCGGTCTTTTCTGGGTAAATTACCTGGAACTTCCTGCGTGGCTGGAGCGGTTTGTCTGGCAACCCTGGTCGCTGCTGACTTATATGTTCATGCATGCCGGCGTATTGCATCTTCTGTTCAACATGCTCTGGCTGTACTGGTTCGGACGTCTGTTCCTGCAGTTTTTCTCATCCAAGCACTTGCGGGGCTTATATGTCCTGGGAGGTATTTGCGGCGGATTGTGTTACATGCTGGCATACAATGTATTCCCGTATTTTGAAGATAAGATTTACGGTTCGTATCTGGTCGGGGCCTCGGCTTCCGTACTGGCCATTGTAGTGGCTACTGCCGAGCGTGAGCCCGATTATCCGGTACAGTTTATGTTCCTGGGCAGTGTCCGGTTGAAATACGTGGCCTTGTTTATGATTCTTCTGGATCTGCTGTTTATGACTTCGGGAAATGCCGGAGGTCATATTGCACATTTGGGAGGTGCGCTGGCCGGCTGGTGTTTTTCGGTGGGACTGAGAAAAGGTACCGACTGGACCAAATGGATCAACAAGACGCTGGATGTGTTCAGCACCGGCTGGAAACCGTCTGCGCGGAAGCCGAAAATGAAGGTCCATTACGGAGAAAAACAGAAAGATTACGATTTTAATGCCCGGAAAAAGGCTTCTTCGGAAGAAATCGACCGTATTCTGGATAAATTGCGGAAGTCGGGTTACGGCAGTTTGAGCGAGGAAGAGAAGAAAAGTTTGTTTGACGCAAGTAAAAAATGACCGACTGCAGAAGAATCAGCATATGATGAAGTTTTTCGGAAATATTATCGTCTTTTTATTGTTTCTTGCCAACCTGATGGTCTGTATCGGCTTTCTGGTTTGTGCATATAGTCCTTATATCTCGCCTTACCGGCATCCGGTCTGGTCGTGTGCGGGACTGGCTTTTCCGATATTCATGGCAGGGGTGCTGGGGTTTGTTTTCGTCTGGCTGTTTGTCCGGCGCTGGTTCATGTGTCTGTCGCTTTTTACCCTGCTGCTGGGATGGGGAAGTCTGAAGGTTTATTTTCCTATGGGTACCTGGGAAGAGCCTTCTGGAGAAAGCATCAAGTTGCTGACCTATAACGTAGAGGGATTTCCGAAGGAAGAAGGGGATGAGGAACATTCTATCTTGAAGTACCTGAAAGAGAGCGGAGCCGATATCATCTGTCTGCAGGAATTCAGGACCGACGGTCGTCTCAGTCTGAAGAAAATCAATAAGGTCTTGGCCGATTATCCGTATTATAAGCATACTCCACTGGGAGGAGGAAGTCAGTTGGCCTGCTATTCCCGCTATCCGATTCTGTCTTCACGGAAGATTAATTATAAAAGCCAGGCGAACGGCAGTGTCTTGTATCGGTTGAAAATGGGGAAAGATACACTGATATTGATCAATAATCACTTGGAATCGAATAAACTGACAGGACACGATAAAGAGGTTTATCATGATTTGTTGAAATCTCCGGGCGGAGAAGCACAGGAAGGGGGAAAATACCTGTTGCATAAACTGGCTGCGGCAAGTCCCATCCGCGCAGCCCAGGCCGACACGCTTGTCAAAGTGCTTGAGCGCAACCAGGCACGTTACATGCTGCTTTGCGGAGATTTCAATGATTCTCCGGTTTCGTACGCTCACCGTGTGGTGAATAATGTGCTGACTGATGCGTATGTGGAAGCCGGAAAGGGGGTAGGCTTCAGTTACAATCAAAACCATTTCTATTTTCGTATCGACCACATTTTTGCGAGTCCTTCGTTTCGTGTACTGCAGTGCAAGGTAGACCGCTCCATTCGTACTTCGGACCATTATCCGGTATGGTGTGTATTGGAAAAATAATCCTCCAGTGCCGGGATGGGGACCCGGTATTTTCTCCAACTTATTTTGATAAAGGAATATTCATGTGATATCGATGCATTTTTTCCCTTTGACAGAGAAATATTTAAGAAGCTTTCCATATGTAAAGGAAAAAAAAACTATATTTGCAACCTTGAATAAACGTATATAAATTAAAAAAGTAAATATAATAATTTAAGTAACATGCAAAACAAAGGATTCGTAAAGGTTTTTGCGTTATTGTTGACCCTTGTCTGTGTGTTCTATCTTTCGTTCTCATTTGTAACCCGCTATCACATGAACAAGGCGGCTGAGGATCCGAAGGGTGCAGCACACTATCTTGATTCTATACAGAATGAAAAGGTTTGGCTGGGCAGCTATACGCTGAAACAGTGTCGTGAGATGGAAATCGGGTTGGGTCTTGACCTGAAGGGTGGTATGAACGTGATTTTGGAAGTTTCTGTACCGGATGTGGTAAAAGCCTTGGCTGACAACAAACCGGATGAAGCTTTTAACAAGGCGGTAGGAGAGGCTGCAAAATTGCAGATTACCAGTCAGGAAGATTTCATTACCCTGTTTGTTCGTGAGTATAAGAAATTGGCTCCTAACGGCAGCCTGGCAGAACTTTTTGCCACTCAGCAGTTGAAGGATAAGGTAAACACCCGCAGTACTGATGCGGAAGTGGAAGCCGTATTGCGTGCTGAGGTAAAAGCCGCTGTAGACAATTCATATAATGTATTGCGTACTCGTATTGACCGCTTTGGTGTGGCTCAGCCTAACATCCAGACATTGGAAGGCAAGATGGGACGTATCATGGTGGAACTTCCGGGTATCAAGGAACCGGAACGTGTAAGAAAACTTCTTCAGGGTTCTGCTAACCTGGAATTCTGGGAAACTTTCGAAGCCGGTGAAATTACTCCAGTATTGAATTCCGCTGATGCTCGTGCACGCGACCTGATGGCTGTGGCTTCTACTGATACTGTAGCTGCCGACACAGCAGCTGCCAAGGTGGTGGCAGAAGCAAATGCAGTATCTGCAAAAGACAGCTTGACTGCTGCGTTGAAGGGAGAAACTGCTTCTTCAACTTCAGCTGCCGATATGGAACGTGTGAAGAAAGAACATCCGTTGCTGTCTGTTCTGCAGTTGAACCCGAACAAAGTAGGTCCTGTAGTAGCTTATGCAGATTACAAGGATACTGCTGAGGTGAACCGTATCCTGAGCATGAAGGAAATCAAGGACATCATGCCGCGCGACCTGAAACTGATGTGGGGCGTTGCTGCTTCTGAATGGGATAAGTCAGGACGTATCTTCGAATTGTATGCAATCAAGTCTACTGAACGCAACGGACGTGCTCCGCTGGAAGGTGATGTAGTAACAGATGCCAGAGATACTTACGACCAGTTCCACAAGCCTGCTGTAAGCATGTCAATGAATACAGAAGGTGCTCGTCGCTGGGCTGCTTTGACTAAACAGAACGTCGGCCGTTCTATCGCTATCGCATTGGACGGTTTTGTATACAGTGCACCTCGTGTAAACGGTGAAATCACCGGTGGTAACTCTGAAATCTCAGGTAGCTTTACTCCGGAACAGACTAAGGACTTGGCCAATGTGTTGAAGTCTGGTAAGATGCCGGCTCCTGCACGCATCGTTCAGGAAGACATCGTCGGACCGTCACTGGGTCAGGAATCAATTAACCAGGGTATCATCTCATTCGTGGTAGCTTTGGTTGTATTGATGATTTATATGTGTGCAATGTACGGATTGATCCCGGGTATGGTTGCCAATCTCGCATTGTTCGTCAACTTCTTCTTTACACTGGGTATTCTTTCGTCTTTCCAGGCAGCTTTGACAATGTCCGGTATCGCCGGTATGGTATTGTCACTGGGTATGGCCGTGGATGCGAACGTATTGATTTATGAACGTACGAAGGAAGAGCTGAGAGCCGGAAAGGGAACCAAGCAGGCGTTGTCTGAAGGTTACTCAAATGCATTCTCTGCAATCTTCGACTCTAACTTGACTTCTATCCTGACAGGTATTATCCTGTTTAACTTCGGTACTGGTCCGATCCGTGGTTTTGCCACTACATTGATCATCGGTATCTTGTGTTCATTCTTTACAGCCGTGTTCTTGACTCGTCTGGTTTACGAACACTATATGGGTAAGGAAAAATGGTTGCACCTGACTTTCACTACCGGTGTATCTAAGAATCTGATGCAGAATGTTCATTACAACTTTATGGGTGTTACCAAACGTGCATTCGTTATTTGGGGAGCCGTAATCGTTGTATGTATCATCTCATTCTTTGTCCGTGGTCTGGCACAGAGTATCGACTTCACCGGTGGACGTAACTTTGTGGTTCAGTTCGAACAGGTTGTTCAGCCGGAAACTGTCCGCAATCTGCTTCAGCCGAAAGTGGGTGATGCTAACGTACAGGCTATTGCCTTGGGTACCGACGGCAAGACTATCCGTGTGACTACCAACTATCGTATTGAAGAAGATTCACCGACAATCGATGCGGAAATTGAGGAATTCCTGTACAACGCATTGAAAGAAGGTAACTTGCTGGGTGAAGGTACTACACTCGAAATCTTCATCGACCGTGATAACCGCGCCGGTGGTTCTATCATCAGTTCTCAGAAAGTAGGTCCAAGTATCGCAGACGATATCAAGACTTCTGCTATCTGGTCTGTCCTGCTGGCTGTGATTGTGATTGGTTTGTACATCCTGTTGCGTTTCCGTAACATTGCTTATAGTGTGGGTGCAACTGTAGCGCTGGTAGTCGATACTGTACTGATTATCGGTATGTACTCTATCTGGTATGGAATTCTGCCGTTCTCACTCGAAATCGACCAGACTTTCATTGGTGCTATCCTGACCGCTATCGGTTATTCTATCAATGATAAGGTGGTAATCTTCGACCGTGTACGTGAATTCTTCCACCTGTATCCGAAACGCGACCGTGCAAAACTGTTCAACGACTCATTGAATACGACTCTGGCACGTACCATCAATACTTCTTTAAGTACATTGATCGTATTGCTCTGTATCCTGTTCCTGGGTGGTGACAGTATCCGTAGCTTTGCCTTCGCAATGATTCTGGGTGTCGTAATCGGAACTCTCTCTTCATTGTTCGTAGCTGCTCCTGTGGCTTACCTTACAATGGGACATACAATGAAAGATACAGAAAAAGCACAGGCTTGATCTGATAAAATAGTATGAATGGAAACGGCTGTCAATCGCAATATTGGCAGCCGTTTTTTTGTGGGTATGGTCTTTTCGTTTTATGAGCCTGCTTTTATTAAATATTTTACTTATATTTGCGTAAAATTGAAATTTCATAAACCTATATTCAAGTTTAATCTAAATTTATTAACGATGAAAATCCAACATCTTTTCTTCTCACTATTGGTCTGTGGAGGGTTGGCCTCGTGTTCTTCCGCTGTGGTAAAACAAGCTGACTATGAAGTGATACCTCTTCCTCAGGAGATTCTTCCGGCTGCTTCCGGCGAATTCCAGTTGAATGGAAATACGGTGATTACGTACCCGAAAGGGAATGAAGCCATGAAACGCAATGCTGAGTTCCTGGCAGAATATATCAATGCCCAGACAGGGGTAAAACTGAAAGTGACTGATGAACCTGCATCTAAAAATGCCATTGTGCTGACACTGGCGCTGGCATCCGACAACGAGGAAGCTTACTCACTGCAGGTGAATCCTGACCTGATTACTCTGACCGGTGCTTCGGAAGCCGGTGTATTCTATGGCGTACAGACATTGCGTAAGTCCATTGCTGAAGCTGAAGCCGGTGACAAACTGACATTCCCGGCAGTAACCATCAACGATTATCCTCGTTTTGCTTATCGTGGAGCTCATTTCGATGTATCCCGGCATTTCTTCCCGGCTGATTCGGTGAAGCGTTTCATCGATATGCTTGCCCTGCATAACATCAACCGTTTCCACTGGCACCTGACCGATGACCAGGGATGGCGTGTGGAAATCAAGAAGTACCCCAAACTGACTGAAGTGGGTTCGGTACGTCCGGGTACAGTGATCGGAAAAGACTGGAATTCTTCCGACAGCATTCCTCACGGTGGCTTCTACACTCAGGAAGAGATGAAAGACATTGTGGCTTATGCACAGGAACGTCACATCACCGTTATTCCTGAAATCGACCTGCCGGGCCATATGCTGGCTGCGCTGACTGCTTATCCGGAACTGGGATGTACAGGTGGTCCTTACCAGTTGTGGCAGCGTTGGGGAGTTTCTGAAGACGTATTGTGTGCCGGTAATGAGAAGACCCTTCAGTTCATTACTGATGTGCTGGAAGAAGTGACTGAAATCTTCCCTTCAAAGTATATTCATGTAGGTGGAGACGAATGTCCGAAGGTCCGTTGGGCTTCTTGTCCGAAATGCCAGGCTAAGATCAAGGAACTGGGACTGAAATCGGATGCTAAGCATACAAAGGAACAGCGTTTGCAGAGCTATATCATTAACTACGCAGAAAACTTCCTGAACAGCAAGGGACGTCAGATCATCGGATGGGATGAAATCCTGGAAGGCGGACTGGCACCGAATGCTACCGTGATGTCATGGCGTGGTGAAGTAGGAGGTATCGAAGCTGCCCGGCAGAAACATCAGGCCATCATGACTCCTAACTCTTACCTTTATTTCGACTATTACCAGACTGCGGAAATCGAGTCTGAACCGTTGGCTATCGGAGGATGTCTGCCGGTAGAAAGAGTGTATAGCTATGAGCCGATTCCGTCATCGCTTACTCCGGAAGAGGCATCTTATATCATCGGTGTACAGGCTAACTTGTGGACAGAATACATTCCTACTTTCAGCCACGTAGAATACATGGAATTGCCGCGTATGGCTGCCCTCTCAGAGGTACAGTGGACCATGCCGGAAAAGAAAGACTACGTAAGTTTCCTGAAACGTCTTCCGCAGCTGATTCAGGTGTACAAACAGCAGCATTACAATTATGCTAAGCACGTACTGGGTGTATCTGCCTTGTATCTTCCCGACTTCAATGAAGGTGTGATGAAGGTGGTGCTGAGTACGGTTGACAATGCACCTATTTACTATACTCTTGACGGAACAGAACCTACTGTAAATTCTCAGTTGTATTCTGATACCTTGAAGATCAATTCTACAGTTGCCTTGAAGGCGGTAGCTATCCGTGATGGAGAACCTTCACTGTTGCTGGCAAAGGACATTACCTTTAATAAGGCTACTCTGAAACCTATCCAGATGCTGAAACCGATCTGCGAGCGCTATAAGTTCAAAGGAGAACAGACGCTGGTAGACGGTATGGCCGGTGGACCGAACTACGGTACGGGTCAGTGGATTGCTTTCCAGAAGAACGATATGGAAGCTGTAGTCGATTTGAAAGAACTTACATCCGTTGAAAAAGCATGGGTACGTACTTACGTGGAAATCGGTGAGGAAGTTGTCGACTTGCGCAAGTTTACGGTAGCAGTATCCGAGGACGGAAAGAACTTCAAGGAAGTGGCTTCTGAATCATATCCTGCCGTATCGGAAAACGACAAAAACGGAATCTATACTCATGAACTGACATTCGCTCCGGTACAGGCACGTTATGTGAAACTCATTGCGCAGCCGGAAAACAGCCTGCCTGCATGGCATTGGGGAAAAGGACGTCCGGGATTCATCTTTGTCGATGAAATCGGTGTAGAATAATGCCGTATGCGACATATATGGGAGAAGAGGGCGTAAACCCTTCCTCTTCAGTCTCAGCATAAAAAAGCCAGTCTGAATGTTCAGACTGGCTTTTTTATATAAAATCAGTAATATGGTCTTAATTAAAGCTGATGGTTCTGGATACGCAGTTTCAGTTTCTCAAGCATGTCTCTGGTCATTGCATCCAGGTCGTATTCCGGTTTCCAGTTCCACTCTGCTCTGGCACAACTGTCGTCCAGTGAGTTTGGCCATGATTCAGCAATGCCCTGTCTCAGGCTGTCTACAGCATATTCCATTTCGAATCCCGGAACATATTCCTTTATCTTCTGATAAATCATTCCCGGTTCAAAGCTCATGGAAGCGATGTTGAAGGAGTTGCGGTGTACCAGTTTGGTCGGATCGGCTTCCATAATCTCAATGGCAGCACGCAGTGCATCCGGCATGTACATCATGTCCATGTAAGTACCGGCAGCAATCGGACACTGGAATTTTTCTCCTTTGGCAGCAGCGTAATAGATGTCTACGGCATAGTCGGTAGTACCACCTCCCGGAGGAGTCACGTACGAAATCAGTCCAGGGAAGCGGACAGAACGGGTATCTACCCCGAAACGTGTGAAATAGTAGTCGCTCAGCAATTCTCCGGTTACTTTGGTTACTCCGTACATGGTTTTCGGACGCTGAAGCGTATCCTGTGGAGTCTGATCTTTAGGAGTTCCAGGACCAAATGAGCCGATAGAACTTGGGGTAAATACTGCACACCCTTTTTCTCTTGCGACCTCCAGCACATTGCATAACCCGCCAACTCCGATTTTCCAGGCAAGTTGGGGCTTGTTTTCAGCTACTGCCGACAGCAGGGCTGCAAGGTTGTAAATGGTATCAATCTGATACTTCTCTACCGCATCGGCAATCTGTTGTGCATTTGTGATATCCACCACTTCAGAAGGTCCAGATTCCTTCAGTTCTCCTTGAGGAGCAGCATTGGGGATATAGCCGGCAACTACGTTTCCTGTATAGATATTACGTAGTTTCATGGTCAGCTCCGAACCAATTTGTCCGGTAGAACCAATGATCAAAATGTTTTTCATTTGAACAATATTTTGGATTTATTATGATTGCAAAGATAGTAATTTGCAATAACCTTGTCGTAAAAAACGATTATTTATTTGTTCTTATTCAGATATTCGGGAAAAAATTGCATCTTTGTACCATAATAAACCTAAATTTGATACAGGTATGTATAGCAATTTTAAAGACTTTCTGGTTCAGGAACTGACTGCGATAGAAGCTGCCGGTTTGTATAAAAACGAACGAATTATCACTACCCCTCAGCGTGCCGATATCCGTGTTGGCAAAGGGGATGAGGTACTTAATTTTTGTGCCAACAATTATCTGGGATTGTCCGACAACAAGCGTCTGATTGAGGCTGCTAAAAAGGCAATGGATACACACGGGTATGGTATGTCGTCGGTTCGCTTCATCTGCGGAACTCAGGACTTGCATAAACAGCTGGAGGCTGCCATTTCTGATTATTTCCACACTGAAGATACTATCTTGTATGCAGCATGTTTCGATGCGAACGGAGGTTTGTTTGAACCGTTGTTCACAGAGGAAGATGCGATTATTTCCGATGCATTGAATCATGCTTCCATCATCGACGGCGTACGTCTCTGCAAGGCAAAACGCTACCGCTATGCCAATGCCGATATGGCCGACTTGGAACGTTGTCTGCAGGAAGCACAGGCACAGCGTCACCGCATCATTGCTACCGACGGTGTGTTCTCTATGGACGGTAATGTGGCTCCGATGGATAAGATTTGTGAACTGGCCGAGAAATACAATGCGCTGGTAATGGTCGATGAGTCTCACTCTGCCGGTGTGGTAGGTCCTACCGGACACGGAGTTGCCGAACAGTTTGGCGTATACGACAAGATTGATATCTTTACTGGTACCCTGGGCAAGGCCTTCGGTGGTGCGATGGGTGGTTTCACTACCGGTAAGAAGGAAATCATTGCCATGCTGCGTCAGCGCTCACGTCCTTATCTGTTCTCCAACTCAGTCGCTCCTGCCATTGTAGGTGCCAGCCTTGAAATGTTCCGTATCCTGAAGGAAAGCAATGCGCTGCACGATAAACTGGTAGAGAACGTGAACTATTTCCGCGATCGTATGCTGGCTGCCGGTTTCGACATCAAGCCTACACAGAGTGCTATCTGTGCCGTAATGCTGTACGATGCAAAACTGTCTCAGGACTTTGCTGCCAAGATGCAGGAAGAAGGCATTTACGTTACCGGATTCTATTATCCGGTGGTTCCGAAAGGACAGGCACGTATCCGTGTGCAGTTGTCTGCCGGACACGAAAAAGCTCATTTGGACAAGGCCATCGCAGCCTTTATCAAGGTGGGAAAAGAACTGAATGTAATCAAATAATCTCCTTCGCAAGAGGAATAAAAAAAGGATGCCTGATGCGGCATCCTTTTTTTGTCTGTACCCCCGAGGGGAATCGAACCCCTATCTAAAGTTTAGGAAACTTCTATTCTATCCGTTGAACTACAAGGGCAATCTTCTGCAAAAGTAAGTATTTTTTAGAATATCCCAATATTTTTCGAATAAAAACCCAAGCACTTTTACCGGAAAAAGACTGTGGCAGACTTGAGTGGAAATAAATCTTTTTTTATTTTGTTTTTTGAAGTAAGTTCGCCATTTTTGCATCTATTGATTTTGTGAACTTTAAAGAATATATTATGGCAGAAGAAATGATTGTCAAAGAACTGGAAGATGTAGTAGTTCGATTTTCGGGCGATTCCGGTGATGGCATGCAGTTAGCTGGAAACATGTTTTCAAATATTTCAGCTACCGAGGGAAATGATATCAGTACGTTCCCTGATTATCCGGCAGATATCCGTGCCCCGCAAGGTACGCTGACCGGTGTTTCGGGATTTCAGGTACATATAGGTTCAGGCAAGGTTTATACTCCGGGTGACAAGTGCGATGTGCTGATCGCGATGAATCCGGCCGCATTGAAAACCCAGTACAAGTATTGCAAGCCTCAGTCTGTGATTATCATTGATACGGATTCTTTTACCAAGCGCGACCTGGAAAAGGCGCAGTTCGTACTCGAAAATCCTTTTTCAGAACTGGGTATCAAGAATGAAGTGGTAGAAGCTGCCATTACTTCCATGTGCAAGGAGAGTCTGAAGGATAGTGGACTGGACAACAAGACTATCATGCGGACTAAAAATATGTTTGCCCTGGGACTGGTCTGCTGGTTATTCCACCGGGATATTCAGGTAGGTGAGAAGTTGCTGAGAGAGAAATTCGCCAAAAAACCGGAGATTGCAGAGGCCAATATCAAGGTGCTTTACGACGGCTATCATTTCGGTGAAAACACCCATGCTTCTGTTTCTACCAGCTATATGGTTCCCAACAAGAACCAGAAGCAGAAGGGACGTTATATGGATATCAACGGCAATAAGGCTACGGCTTACGGACTGATTGCTGCTGCTGAGAAGGCCGGTCTGGAACTTTATCTGGGTTCTTACCCCATTACTCCGGCTACGGATATCCTTCACGAGCTGGCCAAGCACAAGTCGCTGGGCGTAAAGACCGTGCAGTGCGAGGATGAAATTGCCGGTTGTGCTTCGGCTGTCGGAGCTTCTTTTGCCGGGGCATTGGCCGTCACTACCACTTCCGGACCGGGTATCTGTCTGAAGAGTGAGGCCATCAACCTGGCAGTAATTACCGAATTGCCACTGGTGATTGTGGATGTACAGCGGGGTGGTCCTTCTACGGGACTTCCGACCAAATCGGAACAGACCGACTTGCTGCAGGTGTTGTACGGAAGAAACGGAGAGAGTCCGATGCCGGTTATTGCGGCTGCTTCACCGACCGACTGTTTCGATGCGGCATATATGGCCTGCAAGATTGCCCTGGAGCACATGACTCCGGTAGTGCTGCTGACCGATGCTTATATCGCAAACGGTTCTGCGGCATGGCATCTTCCGGACTTGAAGGAATATCCGGCTATCTGTCCTCCTTATGTGACACCGGATATGGCACAGACATGGACTCCGTTCCAGCGCAATCCGGAGAATCTGGTGCGTTATTGGGCGGTGCCGGGTACCGAAGGCTTCATGCACCGTATCGGCGGCCTGGAAAAGAGCGGAGAGACCGGTGCCATCTCTACAGAACCTGAGAACCATCACCGGATGACACAGTTGCGTGCAGAGAAGGTGGCCCGCATCGCCGATACCCTTCCCGAAGCAGAAGTCGAGGGAAATCCGGATGCCGATTTGCTGATTGTCGGTTTCGGCGGTACGTACGGACACTTGCATTCGGCCATGGATACCTTGAACCAGCAGGGCAAGAAGGCTGCACTGCTGCACCTGCGCTACATCAATCCGCTGCCGCGTAATGTGGCCGACCTGCTGCGCCGTTATCCGAAAGTGGTGGTGGCTGAGCAGAACATGGGTCAGCTGGCAGGCTATCTGCGCATGAAAGTAGAAGGAATCCATTTACATCAGTTTAATCAGGTAAAGGGTCAGCCGTTTGTGGTACAGGAACTGGTTGAGGCATTTACCAAAATATTGGAGGAATAAGTCATGAGTGAAACAAAATATACAGCAGCCGACTATAAGGCGGGTCAGCCCCGCTGGTGTCCGGGATGTGGAGACCACGCATTTTTGGGATCTTTTCATAAGGCATTGGCCGAACTGGGAGTTCCTCCACATCAGATTGCAGTGATTTCGGGTATCGGATGTTCTTCTCGTCTGCCTTATTATATGAATACGTATGGCATGCATACCATCCACGGACGTGCGGCAGCCATTGCGACCGGTGCCAAGGTGGCTAATCCGGATCTGACCATCTGGCAGATTTCGGGCGACGGTGACGGACTGGCCATTGGTGGAAATCACTTCATTCATGCCATCCGCAGAAACATTGACATTAATATCGTCCTGCTTAACAACCGGATTTACGGACTGACCAAGGGACAGTATTCTCCGACTTCGGCCCGTGGCTTTGTCAGCAAGTCGTCTCCATACGGTACGGTAGAAGATCCTTTCCGTCCGGCAGAATTGTGCTTCGGTGCCCGTGGCCGTTTCTTTGCCCGCTGTGTGGCTGTCGACGGTGGTCCTTCTGTCGAGGTACTGAAGGCGGCTGCAAAGCATAAGGGAACTTCCGTAGTGGAGGTGTTGCAGAACTGTGTGATCTTTAATGACGGTACCCACAATGCCGTGGCCAAGAAAGAAGACCGTGAGAAAAATGCCATTTATCTGGAACATGGCAAACCGATGCTTTTCGGTCCGAATCATGAGTTCGGTCTGATGCAGGAAGGCTTTGGCCTGAAAGTGGTCCGGCTCGGCGAAAACGGCATTACCGAAAAAGACATCCTGGTTCACGATGCCCACTGCGAAGACCATACCCTGCAGTTGAAACTGGCATTGATGGAAGGTCCCGACTTCCCGATTGCACTGGGAGTCATCCGCGACGTAGAGGCGCCTACGTACGAGGCTGCCGTCGAAGCACAGATTGCCGAGGTTTCTGCCAAGAAGAACTATCATTCGTTCGAAGAACTGCTCGAAACCAATGATACCTGGGAAATCAAATAACCGGTAAGGTTGAGATTATTTATCGGAAAGAAGGAGGTGAACCCACTGGGAATTCATCTCCTTCTTTTGCATAAGTATCCGTATATTTAACAGATAATCGAGGCTTAAAAGGAGATATTTCCCGCAAGTAGCCTTCCGGATTTGTATAATTCGTAAAAATTTCTTATTTTCGCTTATTATAGCTTTAAAACAAAAGGTGTTTATGAAGAAAATTTTATCAGTTTTGTTGTGCGTGGCTGCATTATGGATGGCATTGCCGGCACAGTCTCAGGTCCGTGTGGGCTTGAAGGGAGGTTTGAATGTTTCTACCGTGACTTTCTCTGAAGATATTTTTGATGGAGATAACCGTACCGGCTTCTTTATCGGTCCGATGGCTGAATTTTCCATTCCTTTGCTGGGACTGGGAGTCGACGTAGCTGCGTTGTACAGCCAGACTGATGCGCGCGCCAGTGTATCTTACGAAGGCGAGACTGCTTCTACCAGTAACACACTGAAGTCGGTGGAAATTCCCGTGAACCTGAAATGGAACTTCGGACTGGGAAGTACTGCCGGAGTTTATGTGGCAGCCGGACCTCAGTTTGGATTTAATATCGGAAGCGGTCATTTTGCTGAGGCTTTCGATATGGAGACCTGCTATACTACCTTCAACGTAGGTGCCGGTGTCAAGTTGTTCCGTCATGTACAGGTGGGTCTGAACTACAACTTCGGTATCAGCAAGATGGCCAAGACGGTATCCGAAGATTATGAAGGTCCTGAAATCAATATGAAGAAGAATACCTGGCAGGTATCTCTGGCATACATGTTCTGATATCCGGCAGGATAAGGAATAAAGAAAACCGCGACAGACTTCCGACAGTCTGCCGCGGTTTTTTTATGAGTCATGCTTGGGGGCAGTCGCAGGGATAACATACTCCCCATTCTTTTCTCAATGCATCCATCTGCCGCATGATCCGGAGGGTTTCCTGATGAGGCATGTAGGGCGACTCCAGCCATCCGTGAGACAGGGCTTCCATGCAGGCTCTTACCTGGTATTCGAAGCCGGTGATTTTCGGAGGGGCCTGATATACGGCCGTGGTCTGGTACTGGCTGTCTACGATGCGGAGGGTCTCCGGACAGTTGATGTTGTCTACTATCAGGTGGCCTTTGTCTCCAGCAACGATTCCCATGCGGTCGCTCTTGGCATAGATGCTCGACTGCAGCGATGCCATTCTGCCGTCTTTGTACAGCAGCGTGATACTTTCCTGGGCATCCACACCGGTCGGTGTTTTCTGGCACACCGAGTGTACGGACTCGATTTCGGTACCGAAGGCCATGGCTGCAAAATTCAGGGTATAGATTCCGATATCCAGCAAGGCTCCTCCTGCCAGTTCGGGGCGGATAATCCGTTCCTTATCGGCAATCGGATAGCTCAGGTTGGCGGTCAGGGTATGAGGGGTACCGATGGCTCCCTGGGCAAGGAGTTCCTGCATTTTCAGAGATAGGGGCAGGTAGCGTGTCCAGATAGCTTCTGTGATGAACACCTGCTTGTCTTTGGCCAGACGGAGAAGGGCTTCGGCCTGCCGGGCGTTGGCCGTAAAGGCTTTTTCGCAGAGAACGGGTTTCCCTTTTTCGATGCACATCCGCGCCTGTTCGTAATGCAGTGAGTGCGGAGTGGCAATGTATATCAGGTCGACTGCCGGGTCATCGGCCAGTTGCTCATAAGACCCGTAGGCTTTCTCTACCTTCCATTTACGGGCGAAGGCGGCTGCTTTTTCCTGACTGCGTGAGGCTACTGCATAACAGCAGGCGTCTTCCATCTGCCCCAGGGTGTCTGCCATCTTTTCTGCAATGTGGCCGCAGCCGATAATACCGATATTAAACTGTTTCATGTGTATGGGTTTAGTGTGAATAATTTCTGCAAAGCTATAAAAGTTTACGGTCTGCATCTTCCTGTCGGGTGGTTTTTATTTTCAGCAGCGACTGTGACAGGTGACTGTCTGGGTACTTTTTCAAAAAAACGGGACTTACTTTTCTAAAAGAAAAATAAATTCATGGACCGGAAGTCTGCCTTTTTGTACCTTTGCAGTATGAAAACATATGTGGATGTCATAGTGCCTTTGCCCGTTGCGGGATTGTTTACCTATTCATTGCCCGATGAATGGGTCAGCCGGGTTTGTGAAGGATGCCGGGTGGTCGTGTCTTTCGGTCCCAGAAGGTATTATACTGCAATTGTAGTGTCCATTCATCATACGCCTTCGGGGGAGTACGAAATCAAGGATATCTCGGAGGTGCTCGACCGGGAGCCGATGCTGCTGTCACGGCAGTACCGGTTCTGGAAATGGTTGTCCGAGTATTACCTGTGCCCGCTGGGCGATGTCTACAAGGCTGCGGTGCCTTCGGGCATGAAGCTGGAGAGCGAGACGCAGGTGGTTATTAATCCGGATTTTGAGGCCGACGGACCTTTGCCACCCAAGGAACAGCAGGTGCTCGACTTGTTGTCTGCCGATGCGGAGCAGTGCATTACGCAGCTGGAGAAGGGAAGTGGCATCCGGAATATTCTTCCGGTGGTGAAATCGCTGCTGGAGAAGGAGGCTATCTTTGTGCGCGAGGAACTGAAGCGCAACTACAAGCCCCGGACGGAGGAAAGGGTACGTCTGGCTCCTGCGTTTCGGAACGAGAAGGCACTGCATATTCAGATGGATCTGTTGAAAAGGAGCCTGCGCCAGCAGCAGGTGCTGATGAAGTACCTGGAGATGGCAGGGTGGGGGGCACCCGATGCAGCATTGAGGGAAGTCTCCCGGAAGGAGTTGCAGGAGGCTTCAGGGACTACGTCGGCCATTGTGAAGCAGCTGGTCGGAAAAGGGGTGTTCGAACTCTACCGGCAGGAGGTGGGCCGCCTGCAGGAAGGTGGCATGGAGACCTGTCCGCCTTATCCGCTGAGTGAGGCTCAGCAGACGGCTTTTCAGCAAATCATGAATTCGTTTCATCAGAAGAATGTGTGTCTGCTTCATGGGGTGACAGCCAGCGGCAAGACTGAAATCTATATACATCTTATCCTTCAGGCCATACAGGCTGGCAAACAGGTGCTGTATCTGTTGCCGGAAATTGCCCTTACCACTCAGATTACGGAACGCCTGAGGAGGGTGTTCGGCAACCGTCTGGGGGTATATCATTCCAAGTTCCCGGATGCGGAGCGGGTGGAGATCTGGAAGAAGCAGCTCTCGGAGAACGATTATGACGTGATTCTGGGAGTACGGTCGTCGGTCTTCCTGCCTTTCCGGCGACTGGGACTGGTGATTGTGGACGAGGAGCACGAGACTACGTACAAGCAGCAGGATCCGGCTCCCCGGTATCATGCGCGGAATGCGGCCATCGTCCTGGCTTCCATGTATGGGGCGAAGACGTTGCTGGGTACGGCTACTCCCAGCATAGAGACGTATTATCAGGCGCTGCACGGCAAGTATGCCTGGGTGGAGCTGAAAGAGCGGCACCGGAATCTGCAGTTGCCGCACATCGAACTGGTGGACACAAAGGAACTGGCACGCAAGAAACGGATGACGGCTCAGTTTTCTCCGGTCTTGCTGGGTAAGATACGTGAGGCGCTGGAGAACCGGGAGCAGGTGATTCTGTTTCAGAACCGGAGGGGCTTTGCTCCGATGATTGAATGTCATACGTGCGGATGGGTGCCCAAGTGCAAGCATTGTGACGTGAGTCTGACTTATCATAAGGGATTGAACCAGTTGACGTGTCATTATTGCGGGGCGACGTATCAGGTGCCGAAGTCGTGCCCGGCCTGCGGGGGAGTGGAACTGAGAAACCGGGGGTTCGGAACGGAAAAGATAGAAGATGACATCCGGCAGATTTTCCCGGAGGCACGGGTGGCGCGGATGGACCTGGATACGACGCGTACGCGGACTGCCTACGAGCGGATTATCGCCGACTTCCAGGCGCAGAAGACCGATATCCTGATCGGTACGCAGATGGTGTCGAAGGGACTGGACTTTGAGCATGTGAGTGTGGTGGGTATCCTGAATGCCGACTCGATGCTGAATTATCCGGATTTCCGTTCGTACGAAAGGGCTTTCCAGCTGATGGCTCAGGTGGCCGGACGTGCGGGCAGAAAGAACAAGCAGGGATGGGTGGTCTTGCAGACAAAGTCTCCCGAACTGCCGGTAATCCATCAGGTGCTGGTCAATGATTACGAGGGGATGTACCGGGAGCAGCTGGAAGAGCGGGCGCTTTTCAAGTATCCTCCTTTTTACCGCCTGATTTATGTGTACCTGAAGCACCGTAAGGAGGAAGTCCTGACGGAGGCTGCCGACTGGGTGTCCGAAGCACTGCGGAAGGGATTGGGAGAGCGGATACTGGGACCCGACCGGCCGCCGGTGGCGCGTATACAGACCTGGTTCATCCGTAAGATCATGATCAAGGTGGAACCGCAGGTTTCCCTGGGTAAGGTGCGTACGTTTTTGCTGCAGGTGCAGCAGGCTGTACTCGAAGAGGAGCGTTTCCGGAGCCTGCAGATTTATTACGATGTCGACCCGATGTAATCCGGTGAACGGGACGGGGCCGGCGATTGGAGAAATTAATTAAACTGGAACAAGATATGAAAATAGAATTAGATGTACATACGCATACCCTTGCCAGCGGACATGCTTTCTGTACGCTGCAGGAGATGGTTCAGGCGGCGGCTGAGAAGGGACTGAAGTTGCTGGGGATTACGGAGCATTCGCCGGGAATACCGGGAACGTGTGATCCGATTTATTTCCGCAACTTGCACGTGGTTCCCCGCCGGATGTACGGGGTAGACCTGCTGCTGGGGGCGGAAATCAATATCCTGAATACGCAGGGCGACCTGGATATGGAGGAGTGGATGATGAAGTACCTCGACCTGAAGATTGCGGGAATCCATTCGTTGTGCTATGAGGGCGGTACGGTGGAGGAGAATACGGAGGGAATGATCCGGGCAATCTCGAATCCGCATGTACACATCATCAGTCACCCGGGCGACGGAACGGCTCCGCTGCTTTTCGAACCGATTGTTCAGGCTGCGAAAGCCCATCATACGCTGTTGGAAATCAACAATTCGTCGTTGAAGCCTTGCCGCCACAAAGCGGAGGCCCGCGGAAACAACCTGGAGATTCTCCGTCTGTGCCGGAAGTATGAGGTGCCGGTGATTCTGGGCAGTGATGCACACATTTCTTTCGACATCGCTACTTATGAGTATGTGCTGCCGCTGTTGGCGGAAGCCGGCTATCCGGAAGAATGGGTGATGAATACGAGTGTGGAAAAATTTAAGCAATATTTGAATATTCAGTAAGGAAAATGAAACGGATATTATTTGTTTGCCTTGGGAACATCTGTCGTTCTTCTTCGGCAGAGGAAATCATGCGGACCCTGATCCGGAAAGCGGGACGGGAAACAGAATTCGAGGTCGACTCGGCAGGTATCAGCAGCTATCACCGGGGTGAACTGGCGGACGAACGGATGAGGGCGCATGCCTCCAGACGGGGATATCACATTACGCACCGTTCCCGTCCGGTGTGTACGGATGATTTTTATGAGTTCGACCTGATATTGGGCATGGACGACCGGAACATTGAGGCTTTGCGAGAGAAGGCACCGGACGTGGAGTGTGAGAAGAAAATCGGGCGGATGACGGATTACTGCCGGGTGAAGGTGGTGGACTATGTGCCCGACCCGTATTACGGCGGGGCGCAGGGATTTGAGAATGTGCTGGATATACTGGAAGATGCCTGTGAGGGACTGTTACAATCTTTAACAGAAAAAGAATGAGGTGAAGTCTTGACTTCGCCTTTTTGCGATTGTATATTTGCGAAGAAGCGGAAGGGGACCCGCGCACGGTGGTTGTACGACCTCCGTACGTGGGTCTTATAGTCTCCGTACGTGGGCCGGCCGACTTGCCTGCGGGGGTGGAAGATGGTTAACCTGTTAAATCTCAAATATATGAAAGCACAGTATGATTTTCTTACGGTTCCTTCTACAAAGAAGGGGAGCCGTACGGTGATTTATCCCAAACTGGTCTCGGGCGGTACGGTTTCCTTTATGGAACTGGCAGAGCAGATAGACCGTGCCTCAGGGTTTCAGAAAGGTACGGTGATAGGAGTGGTGGAGGAAATAGAGCGCTGGGCGCAGCATTATCTGCAGCATGGCCGCCGGGTCCGTATCGGCAACCTGGGCACATTGTCGGTAGGGCTCAAGGTCCTTCGTCCGGTGGAGGATGAGGCTGCCATCCATGCACAGTCTGTACGCTTCGGGAAGGTCCGTTTTACGGTATCCCGAAAATTCCGCTGTCACGGAACGCTGGAGCGTGCCGGGGCTTCCCGCAAATTCAGGGAGAGTTCACGCCGGCTGACGGAGGAGGCGCGTTACGGCCTGCTGATGGACTACCTGACCTCGCATGCCTTTATTACCCGTACCCGCTACACCGAACTGACGGGTCTCTTGCGTACGCTGGCTCTGAAAGAACTGAACCGGTGGCTGGAAGAGGGTAAAATCGGTTCGGAGGGGAGAGGCTCCCATAAAGTCTATGTGAGAAAGCCGGAGACCGGTGATAGGGAAGTATAAAGAGGCATAAAAAAGATGGCATGTGAAGTGATAAGACCTATCACTTGCACATGCCATCTTTACGTTATGCAGGATATTCCGGAAGGAATGGGGATAAGGCCCCCCGCATTCCGGACATTATTTCTTCAGTTTTACGGCCTGTTTCAGCACTTTCTTAGCCTGGTTGATGGCTTCGTTCTGCTTCTTTTCCGGTTTTTCTCCGGCTTTTTCCATGACACGCTGCAACTGCTTGTTCAGTTGGTCGGTCCGGGCTGCCAGTTCCTCTGCAGGCACTTCGGTGCGTGCTTTCTTCAAGGCATCCATCCATCCCTTCATGGCTTGAGTCTTCAGGGTCAGGGTAGCTGTCTCTGCTGCCAATTCTGCCTTCGCTTCATCGGCAGGAGCTGCGAATGCGTGAGTATATCCTTTCACTTCGTTCCAGTGGCCGCGTGTGAAATCAGGGAAAGCTACGGCTGCGCAACCGTTGTCCATGGAGATGGCTCCCAGTTCGGCGAGTGCACACCATTCAGCCAGGTCATATACGTCCATGTCCAATGGCAGTCCGTTCTGCAGACAGTATACCAGACGGCTGTCCATGATGAAGTCCATACCTCCGTGACCACCTACTTCTTTTGCCATCTCTCCGTATTTCTTCAGGATAGGGTGCTGGTATTTTTCTACCAGTGCATCCATTTCCTTTTTAGGAAGGAAGGAATGGGTGCTCAGGTTGTCTACCTGAGGCTGTACGCCCGAAGCCTTCATCTGGGCTGCGTCAACGGCATAACCTTCTACCGGATATTTGTTGGCGAAACCTTTGGTTCCTGTCAGCTGGTAGAGGCGGTTGTACGGCTGCGGACTCATTACGTTATGCTGTATTTCGATGACCTTTCCGTTTTCGGTACGGATCAGGGTAGTGGTGTGGTCTCCGTTGCGGAACTCTTCACACTTTTCTCCCGTAGCTCTTTCTACCAGTGCCTTGCCGTGAACCGATTTCGTATCCATGGCTACCAGGGTCTTCATGCGGTCGCCACGGTGAATATCCAATGCCTGTGCCACCGGGCCCAAGCCGTGTGTAGCGTATACGTCACCGCGGTTTTCCTTGTTGTAGCGCAGACGCCATCCCAGTTTGTCTTCTTTTCCGTTCTTCCAGTAATAATTCCAGAAGTCGTCGAGGTTATGGATATAGGCTCCCTGGGCACGGATTACCTCACCGAATACTCCCTGCTGTGCCATGTTGAGGGTATTCATTTCAAACCAGTCGTAGCAGCAGTTTTCGAGGATGAAGCAATGCTTGCGGTTCTTCTCCGACAAGTCGATGAGTTTCCAGCACTGTTCCAGGTTCATGGCCGAAGGAACTTCGATGGCCACGTGCTTACCGTGCTGCATGGCATATTCGGCAATGGGGAAATGATGATCCCAGTCGGCGGCAATGTACACCAGGTCGATGTCGGTACGCTCACACAGTTCCTTATAGCCTTCTGCACCCGAATAAACGGCTGCTTCTGGCAGACAAGCCTTTCTTAAATACTTCTGGCAGGCCTCTGCACGTTCCTTTTCATGGTCGCACAACGCTACGATTGCCGTACCCGGAATGTATGTAAAGCGTTCTACGGCTCCCGGACCGCGCATACCGAGTCCTACGAAACCGACCCGTACCACTTCCATTTTCGGTGCAGTCAGTCCGATTACGGGTTCCTGTCCGGCTTCACGTTCGGGTGTCTGGATGACGATGGTTCCTTTGTTCCATTCCCATTTAGTTGACGATGAAAGACTTTGGGCTGAGAGGTGCATTGCCGGAGATCCTGCCAGCATGAGCAGTGTACAGGCACCCCAAAGCGTTTGATTAATGATTTTCATGGTTAGATAATATTTTGTAGTTAAAATAGTTAATCTTAGGTTAGATTTGTGATACAAAGTTATAAGAAAAAATACAGGAATCTTTCAATTAACTATTTTTCAATGTTTTTTATAATTTAATTGCTCCCAGATTTGACAAAACGATGCGAAATGTCAACTCTGGGAGCAATTGACCGGGGGATACTGCCTCTTTGCAGCCCCACGGAAAAGAGAAGGTTACTTTTTCAGTTCCGGATAACTGATGCGTGTATGGTACATGGTTTTCAGTTTTTCCTTGAAGACGGCCTTGACCGTGGCGATGTCCTTGAAGGTAATCGGGCATTCCTTGAAGTATCCTTCCTGTACCTGACTGTCGATGATTTTCTCCACCAGGTTGGAAATGCTTTCTTCCGTATATTCCGGCAGACTTCTGGAAGCCGCTTCCACCGAGTCGGCCATCATCAGGATGGCCTGTTCCTTGGTAAACGGATTCGGTCCCGGATACTGGAACGGTTCCTTGTCGACTACCTCATCAGGGTGTTCGTTCTGGTACGAGATGTAGAAATATTTGGTCAGTCCCGCACCGTGATGCGTACAGATGAAGTCCTTGATGACCTGTGGCAGGTCGTATTTGTCGGCCAGTTTCATTCCGTCGGTAATGTGACTGATGATGACCTGTGCGCTCTGCTTGTAGCTCAACTGGCTGTGCGGATTGAATCCCGACTGGTTCTCGGTAAAGAATGCAGGGTTCAGCATCTTGCCGATGTCATGGTACATGGCACCTGTACGGACCAGCTGACTGTTCGCCCCGATGCGGTTGGCTGCTGCGGCTGTCAGGTTGGCCAGCTGCAGGGAGTGCTGGAAGGTACCCGGAGCCACTTCCGACATCTCGCGCATCAGTTTGTTGTTGATGTTCGACAGCTCTACCAGCGTTACGTTTGAAGTAAATCCGAAGGTCTTCTCCAGGATAAAGAGAAGCGGATACGTAAACAGCAGCAGGATGCCGTTGATGATGAAGTTGATGTATACGGTAGTACTCAGCTGTGCGATTTCGCTGACGTGAATCAGGTCGAGTGCCAGGTACAGGATGGAATATACACAGACCACAATCAAGGCACTCCGCAGCAGTTGGGAGCGCTGTGAAAGTTCACGGAGACTGTAGATACCGGCCATGCCCGCTACCGTCTGCAGCAGGATGAACTCGTGCGGCGTGCGGAGCGATATGGAACACAGCAGGATGGAAATGATGTGCGCCATGAAAGCCGTGCGCGAATCCAGGAAAATGCGGATGATGATGGGCAGCATGGCAAAAGGAACGATATAGACGCTCATGATGGCATGCTCTACCATGATGAATGAAAGGATGGGGAAGAAGATGATGATGCAGAACAACAGTCCCAGACTTCCTTTCTTCAGGTAATAATCCCGGCGGAACAGTTCCAGGTAAATGAAGAAGCAGCTGATGAGGATGGACACGAAGAGGATCTGTCCCAGCAGGGTCAGTCGCTTTTCAGTCGCCGTCTCGTTTCTTTTGTCCCATTCTTTTTCCAGCGACTTCAGGATATTATAGGTTTCCTGGTCGATGATTTCTCCCCGGTCGATGATTTTCTGTCCGTTCATTACAAAACCGTTGGCCCATGAGATACTGGACAGCAGGTCCTGTCTGGCGCTTTCCGACCGCTCCTTGTCGTACACCAGGTTCGGTGTCAGGTAATTGTCGAGGTTACACCGCTGCATCAGGTTCTTCCGGTAGTGGACCGTATCCGAATTGATCAGTTCCTCATAGGCCCGCTTGATGCTGTAGAGCTCGCCGATTTCCTGCAGGCTGGAGGTATTCTTGGAAACAATCTGTATGCTTCTCAGGCTGTCCATGTTCAGTTGCATCAGGTCTTCCGGAGAGATGATGCCTTTCTCGTAGATGTTTTTCAGTATCCGCTCGATGTGATGTGCATAACTGGCTTCGGGAATGATTTTCTTGAGTTCACTGTTGTAGTCCGACTTGAAGCGGGCAATGGCCTTGCTGCCGCTGTCGTTCAGTGAAAAATAAGGGTGGTATTCCGCCATGATGCTGTCCTGCTCTTTCTGCACCTGGGCATCGTCTTTGTAGATGGGAAAATCGAAAGACGCCTGCAGCAGACCGTACTTCCAGGGCTTGTTGATATCGAACTGATAATTGAAAGCCCCCTTCTTGGGCAGGAAATAAACAATGATGGTTACCGTCGCCAGGAAAATGGCACATTTGTAAAGCAAGTCTTTATAGGAAAATTGATTATTCGTCTGGAAACTTTTCATGATGTAAGATATTTTGGGCGCAAAATAAGAAAAAAACGGGAAATTTAGCTTATTTTTGCAGCGTATTTTTAGATGAAAATCATTATGGCAGAAAGAAAAGTAAGAGTTCGTTTTGCACCCAGTCCGACCGGTGCATTACATATAGGCGGTGTCCGTACTGCTTTATATAACTATCTGTTCGCCCGTCAGCATGGGGGAGACCTGATTTTCCGTATCGAAGACACGGATTCCAACCGTTTTGTTCCGGGTGCGGAAGAATACATTATCGAGTCGTTCAAGTGGCTGGGCATTCATTTTGATGAAGGAGTGAGCTTCGGTGGAAACTATGGTCCTTACCGTCAGTCTGAACGCCGTGACATCTACAAGAAATATGTGAAGGTGCTGCTGGACAACGGAAAGGCTTATATCGCTTTTGATACGCCGGAAGAACTCGAGGCGAAACGCAAGGAAGTGCCTAACTTCCAGTACGACGCTTCTACCCGTACTTCGATGAGAAACTCATTGGTGATGCCGGAAGAAGAAGTGAAGCAGCTGATTGCCGAAGGCAAGCAGTATGTGGTACGTTTCAAGATTGAACCGAATGAGGATGTACATGTACACGACCTGATCCGTGGAGAAGTGGTGATCAACTCTTCTATCCTGGATGACAAGGTATTGTATAAATCAGCAGATGAACTTCCTACTTATCATCTGGCCAATATCGTAGATGACCACCTGATGGAGGTTTCTCACGTAATCCGTGGCGAGGAATGGCTTCCTTCTGCTCCGCTGCACGTACTGTTGTACCGTGCTTTCGGATGGGAAGATTCAATGCCTGAATTCGCTCACCTGCCTTTGCTGCTGAAACCGGACGGAAACGGAAAACTCAGCAAGCGCGACGGAGACCGTCTTGGTTTCCCGGTATTCCCGCTGGAATGGCACGATCCGAAAACGGGTGAGGTATCATCGGGATATCGTGAATCTGGTTATCTGCCCGAAGCGGTCATCAACTTCCTGGCCCTGCTGGGATGGAATCCGGGAAATGATCAGGAAATCATGTCGATGGATGAACTGATCAAACTGTTCGACCTGCACCGCTGCAGCAAGGCCGGAGCCAAATTCGATTATGAAAAGGGAAAATGGTTCAACCATGAATATATCCTGATGAAGAGCGATGAGGAAATTGCTGCTCTCTTCATGCCGATCCTGAAAGAACACGGTATCGAAGCACCGATGGAAACGGTAGTTACGGTAGTGGGACTGATGAAGGGTCGTGTAAGTTTCGTGAAGGAACTGTGGGAAACCTGCAAGTTCTTCTTCGTAGCTCCTACAGAATACGATGAAAAGACCGTGAAGAAACGCTGGAAAGAAGATTCGGCAGCACGCATGCTCGAACTGGCAGACGTACTGGAATCTTTGGACGACTTTTCACTGGCTCATCAGGAAGAGGTGGTAATGAAGTGGATCGAAGAGAAGGGTTATCACCTGGGTAATATTATGAATGCTTTCCGACTGACTCTGGTAGGAGAGGGTAAAGGCCCTCATATGTTTGATATATCTGCGGTTCTGGGTAAAGAAGAGACGCTTGCCCGTATACGTCGCGCCGTAGAAGTACTCAAATAATAGATTTCAGGGAAATGATTTATAATCTTTTTATATATCTTTATGTAAGTGCAGTCCGTATGGCTGCACTTTTCAGTGAAAAGGTATCGAAAATGGTGGCCGGACAGAAGAAGACTTTTTCTGTCCTGGAACAACATATAGACCCGAAGGCGAAATACATCTGGTTTCATGCGGCCTCACTGGGAGAATTCGAACAGGGACGTCCGCTGATTGAAGAGATTCGCCGCAGGTTCCCGGAGTACAAGATTCTTCAGACGTTTTTCTCTCCTTCCGGATACGAGGTGCGCAAGGATTACAAGGGGGCGGACGTGGTTTGCTATTTGCCTCTGGATACTCCCGGCAATGCCCGCAGATTCGTAGAGAAGGCACATCCCTGCATGGCTTTCTTCATCAAGTATGAGTTCTGGAAAAACTATCTGACGGAACTGCACGAGAGACAGATTCCCGTATACAGTGTATCGTCCATCTTCCGTCCGGAGCAGATTTTCTTCAAATGGTACGGTGGGGGATACCGGGAGGTATTGAAATGCTTTACCCATCTGTTTGTCCAGAACCAGGAGTCGGTGGATTTGCTCAAGACCATCGGGGTGACGGAAACGTCCATTACCGGTGATACCCGTTTCGACCGGGTACTGGATATTTGCAGCCAGGCAAAGGTGCTTTCGCTGGTGGAACGCTTCAAGGGCGACCGGCTGACAATGGTGGCTGGCAGTTCGTGGGCACCCGATGAAGATATCTTTATCCCTTATTTTAATGCACATCCCGAGATGAAGCTGGTCATTGCGCCTCACGTGATTGATGAGTCACATCTGAAGGAGATTACCGGTAAGGTAAAAGGAAAGGTGGTCCGTTATTCTCAGGCTACGGAAGAGAATGTGGCGGAAGCCGACTGTCTGATTATCGACTGCTTTGGCCTGCTTTCTTCTATTTACCGTTATGGAGAGATTGCCTATATCGGCGGGGGCTTTGGAGTAAGCATCCATAATACACTGGAAGCGGCGGTGTACGGTATACCTGTTATCTTCGGACCGAACAACAAGAAGTTCATGGAGGCCCAGGGACTGAAACAGTGTAAGGGAGGTTTCGAAATACAGGGCGCTTCCGACTTCAATGAACTTATGGACCGGTTCAGGGAAGACCGTCAGTTCTTGCAGCTTTCGGGTGAGAATGCCGGAAATTATGTAAAGAAAAATGCAGGTGCCTTGGAGAAAATCCTTGGAACCATCCGTTTATAGTTAAAGACGACAGAAGTGAAATAAATAAAGGTATGAGGGTGTGTCATTCGATGATATACCCTCATACCTTTTTTATATGGATACTGGTTCTTGGCAGGAGAAATAAAGACTTTTATTCCGGATTGCGGTATGGCTTTTTAGAAAACACGGCAACGGTATGGTATAATAGACAGAAGAAACTTCCGGTTCCTCCGCAGACCAATACGTTCAGCGGATAGAACCACAGTCGGGAGACTGGTCTTTTAATCCGGTAAATATTCGTCAGCATGCCTTTGGAAGGGAATATCAGGCGAAACCAGGAAGCCAGACGGTCACGTCTGCGGGCAATGAAAGGAAACTCCCAATAAGCCATGATCAACCTGTCGAACGCTTTTCGGCTGAACGGACGGTCGAAAAAGGTGACAAAGGCAAGAAAACGCCGCTCAGAAGCTGAGAGGTGCATGTCCGCCAGAATATCCCGAAGAGTCTGTGGCTTATTCTTGTATATCTGATAGCATGCAGCCATTGTGACACGCCTGAAACCGTACCGGTCGGCTCTTTTCAGAAGTTCGTACTTTTGCCGGCCGGTAAGCCTTTCGTACAGCAGTCTTAGGTCGATGTTCCATTTTTCCTCGGCAAACAGGTGGAAGGCGGCATGCTGGGCCAGGAAGAGCCACCTGTCGAGGGCTTCCATGTATCCGTTGTCGCATCGTCCGAGTGCATCCTCATTAAAGGACCGGATGGTTCTTGAGAAAAACTTCTTGGTCACGAAGGCCGTATGTATGTCTATATTTACCCGGTTCGGATTGTCTGACAGTAGTGATACTTTCCGCTTGACGGTCAGAGCCTGCGGATTCATTGCAAAAGAGAACTCTACGTGATAGTCCTTCCGGCACAGATAATTGACCAGTTTCCTGCAGTCTTCTTCACTGGTACAAAGTACATCAATGTCATTGGCATGCCGGTCCAGCTGTTCGGCATATAAGTTCTGCAATAAGTCGATTCCTTTCAGGGGAATAATCTTTATGCCGATTCCGGCTGCGGTATCCTTCAGCCACTGGTAATTGTGGAGCACGAGCAGGGTGCGTGCAAATTCAGCAGCTTCACTGATTTCATTTTTTCTGTTCATATAGTTTTCCATTTCTTAATACGGTTACGTGTACAGCCTTGTCTATGATCGGCTGGTCGTGGGTGATACAGACTACAATTTTTTCCTTGGCGATCTCCTTCATGCAGTCGAACATGATCTGACTGGTTTCCATATCGACATTACTGGTCATTTCATCCAGCAGGATAATGTCCGGCGACTTCAACAATGCTCTGATGAAGGCAATCCGTTGTTTCTCGCCGACCGAGAGGTCGTTCCCCGTGATGAGGCGTTCCAGGTCTTCGTCATGTCCGACAAGGTGAGTCAGCCGGAATGCGTTGCAGTACGCAAGAAGTTTTTTCCTGTCGACCTGATTCCCGAAACTGAAGTTGTCGAGGAGTGACCCCTCCAGGATGAAAGGCTCCTGTGCCACATAGGCAATTCGTTTCAGCAGTGACTGACTGGAATAATGAGTAATCTGAAGTCCATTGAAAAGGACATCTCCACTGTCGGGTTGGCGCAGACCGGCCAGGAGGTCGAAACAAGTGGTTTTTCCGGCTCCGCTTTCTCCGGAGAGTACATGAAGCTCGCCGATGTGCAAGGACCATGAAACCTGTGACAATATGGGACGGCTGTTTTCGTATGAAAAGGATATATCCCGGAACTCAACCTTGGTGATGGGAGCGTTCCAGTCGGGTAAACCGTCTGCAGGCTGGCCGCCGGTGAGCATATCCGTCAGCCGTCGTACCGCACTTTCGGTACTGGCCAACTGTACATAGCCTTTGGATATCTTGATGGCTTCATTGCGGATGAAGAGAAAGGCAGTAGGAAAAGAAATGAACGTTTGCCATTTGAGCGGGGTTTCCTGCATGGATATCAGGTATAAGAACATGACCACAACTCCATAGGTCATGGTTTCAATGACGATTGTCTGCAGACTGTGGATGCGGATCAGCTTCTTGGAGAGGTAACAGGTATCTTCGACGGTTGAAAGGAGGTTCTTTTGCATAAATCCCAGGGCATTATAAAAAATAATTACCTTATAACCTCTTAACCAGTCGGCAAATATCTGGTGCAGGTCACTGTAGCGGTTAAACAGTTTCTGATTAATGCCTTTAATCATTTTCCGGAGCAGCAGACTGCAGAAGATAACAATTACAATGAGTGCGACAGTAGTCAGCGTCAATGATACCGACAGGGTCATTGTCAAGATAAAGAACGCAAGTATGGTGACCGGCGCCTGAATAAACGAACGGTAAATCATTGGTATCAATGCGGTCAGCATGTCCGATTCTTTTGTGATGGCCAGTACATTCCGGTTGTCCATCCCATCATGCACTTTGGCATAAGTCAGCCGGGATAAATTCCGGATATATCCACTCTCTACATTTCTTTTGGTATGCGCCATCGCATATCCTTGCATGATGGAACTGCTCTGCTTCAATAAAATGGTCAGCAGGGAAACTCCCAGAACGATACTCAGGTTCCGCAGGGTAAACAAGTCATTGAAAGATGGGCGGTCGGTAGCTAGAAGCTGGACGTAATAAGTAATACCGGCAGGAAACAGACTTAACAGAATCTGTACTATCATAGCCAGTATGATTATTGCATGGTTGCCCCGGGTCATTTGCCAGACCATGGCAAGCAGCTTGCCCTCCTTGCTTTGTTTCCAGGTGTTATATCTCATAATATTCTTTTATTTTCCGGATGAATGCGACACGTGCTTCGTCCGTCATCCGTTGATACTGTCTCCTTGTGAGGAGACTGCTGTAGCTCTCATACCGGGGAAGCAGACAATGCTGGCAGAGCGCTTCTCTGTACTCATTGCCGGTCAACAGGTGTCTTCTGATTTTCCGGGCTCTCTTTCCGTTGAACAGCCTGCTGTAAAGGTTGTCTTTTATATTGCCGATGATTAATTCTCCGGAATAGTCGAAACTGCAGAAACTGACGTCTCCATTCCACAGGATGACGGGTAATTCCTTGACTCGTTTGCACAATCCTCCTCTTGCGGCGAGGTGTCCGGCAATGTCACCGGTTTGTGGCAGATGAGGCCATGGCCATCGGGATGACAGTGAGATCTTGTTCAAGTGAGAGAACGTCTGAAACAGGTCGCGGAAACGGTTGTCGAGGGTGTCGATTGCGGCCGGGTCGACGATGATATTCAGTCCATAAAACCGGTTTTTCTTTGTAAAGAGGGCGTTGATCCGAGTCAGTTCCTCTACCGCTGTCTCAAATTTTCCCGGAGTACGCAGTCCCTCATAATGTTTTTCCGACAGTAAATCCATGGAGAAAGCCATGCTGACTCCTTTCAGTGACAGCAACCTTTCGAGCAAGTCACTGTCAATACGGTATCCATTGGAAAAAATAATGGGAGTAATCTTTCGCTCCAATAACTTCTCGGCAAAATAAGGGAGGTGCGGGTTTAGCAAAGGCTCTCCGCACATATGAAGGAAACATTGCCTGACGGGCAGGTCGATATGGCTCAGAGCAATGTCAAAGGTTTCACGGCTCATCAGTCCCCGTTTTCGAAGAGCCTGTTCCCTGACTCCATTGGGACAGCATGTACACTTTAGTGAACACAGGTTGGTGGTCTCCAGTATCATGCTCTGCGATGGGGCAAAACGCCATCCGCGTAATAGCATGCCATCAATCCATTTTCGTTTTATGCGTTGGATTCTATCTTTCAACATGGATGTATTCTTTTTTCTTTATAGGATAAACAGACACCTTGGCAAAGTCTTCGTTTCCACAGGAAGCAGGACTCACACGTGGCATAAGGGGGAGATTCCATCAATCCGGAGACCAGAGGCTGGTATGCTTCTTCCAGTTCATGCCAGTGCAGGGTCTCAGAAAAAGGTATCTGAGGATGGTTCAGCCCCAGGCAGGGGGTAAACTGCAGGGTAGGTGAGAGGCACAGATTGTGCATGTAGTGGTCTTTGTAGATGTCGCAACTTGTGATTTCATATCCTGTATGGATTAACCTGTGGGCCGTTTCAGGAGGAAAGATACATAAGGGAACGGGCTTGGAAAAGCCAATGGCAATCCCTTTTTCGTCAGCCTTATGTATGAGTGCCTCAATGACAGGAACATAATGCTGAAACTGAGTATACGGAATATGAAGGTTGGTTGCCTGTGCCGACGGAATGGTCAGTGCCACGTGCAGCCGTTTGATGCCCATCTGATGCAGAAATGAAATCCAGTGATTGGTCTTTTCGTCTGTGTTTACGATATTTACCCGGCCGACTAACTCGATTTCCCTTTCTTTGGCAATGGTGATGTTCTGAATGACCGTTTGCTGCAACTTTTTGTTGGTGAAGATTTCGGGAGTCAGATGTACATAGATTCCCTTGACGGTATCTGCCTCAAACGAATGGAATCTGGAAATATCGATGGTAAAGTTACTGGCAAAGTAAGTAGTCATCCGATACGCTCTGATCAGTTCCAGGAATGTCTGAAAATAGGGGTAGAGCAGCGGCTCTCCGCCACATGGAGTGATTGAGGACACTCCTTGTGCGGCTGCCCATTGAAAAACCTGTGTGAGTGATTCGAGCCCAATCTGATGCGGTTCGATATTGGCAGAGAAACAATACGGGCAATGCAAATTGCATTTTCCTGTTACAAACACCATTAATTGTCGGTGGACTGCATCGGAAACCTGGGGGAGGGGAAGGTGATATTGCTGTTGCAAATCTTCACCGATTCCCCTGAACAGCTTCATTAGCTCCCCGGTCAGTTTCTCTGTCTCTGCCGGATAACGTGTCAGATACCGGCTCAGTTCCTCAAAAAAGGCAGTGGCCTGCTCATACCCTTCCTGGAACAAGAGATAGGACTGATGCTTCTCATACGCACAAGATCGGGCGAACCCTTCCCGCAGGAAAGGCATCTCATTCTGGGCAATGGCGCATAGCGGTTCCGGGTCCTGTTGTATAAGCTGAAAAAACAGAAACGCATATTGCCTGAAGTTCCGCACCATTTCGGTGGCGGCAATATCCCGGAAATCCCCTTCAGACTGCCACAGTGTGATGATATCTTCCTGACTAAGCATTCTTGAACATCTTTAGGTTAACCAGTTCTCGTTTTCCGTAAAGGAAGGAATAATAAGGAATTTTACTGGCAGTCAGTTGGCATACTTCCTGCCAGACCTCTCTATCATATTGCATCCGGATGTTGTTGCTGGCCCGAATGAGGCGGACCAACATATCCATGGGTTCCATCTTTTTCAATTGGGATTCCTTGTGTGGAGAACGGCATACATAGTAAATATTTTTGATGGGAGCCTTAAGAATGATTTTTGTACGGTACTTTTCGATGACATCTATAAAATCTTTATGATTTTTAATGCCGTCGGGGAAAAGTTTGGCCTTAAACAACAGGCTGCCCATGTAGGGGAGTCCTTCTTCGGTATACAGAAAAACGATGTCGTCTCCCAGATAGCCGGCTCCCTTACTGACCAGGTCGGTACATAAAGTGGATTTTCCGTGTCCGCTTTCACCGACAAAGATATGCCCTTTCCCTTCTATTTCTACGGCTGCGGCATGGATGGTGTACCGGTGATACATGGCCATTACAGTATGGATAAGAAGGATAATGGTGTCGGAGATATCCGGGCGTTCCACATATCCTTGGGGGGAGTTCCTGCAATAGAGAAAACAGGTCGTGGTTGCCTTTTCCCGGTTGTGAACGATCCATATTTCTTCTGACAGAAGAAGGATGTCCTCACCGGTAGAAGGGGAAAACAACCATTTGACGTGATTCTCCTTATGAAAGCAACCTACATAGTATCCTTCCCACTGTACTTCCAGTGTGTTGTCTGGCTCAAGGTGCTTCCATGCCGGCATGTATATAATGTGGTGCAAAGGATGTGTTTCGTCATGACTGCCGGTGTGATGATAATGGAACAGGTCCTTGATCTTTTCCATTTCAGAAGGGCAGTCGCTTTCCCATGCAATGTCTATATCCGCAATTGTAGTAATGAATGGTTTCATATGGCCGTAAAAAAGAGGCTGGCTACTCATTGTTCGCCAGCTTCTTTCGCTTTTTAGTAACGATAATACAAAGAGGTGTGGTACAAAGATGTATAATGCAGAGATACATAATACAGGCTTCCTTGTATAATGTTTTTGGACTCGTGCTTCTTGGTAGAAGGCTTTTCGTAAACTTTGTTCATAGATACAACCGTTAAAAAGTTAGACAATAATGAGCTTTTCGCTCTCCCAGTATGCAATCTGTTCCAGGTAATCTTGCCGGATGGTTTCCGGGGCGATATCCGGATAAGACGTATTCAGCATGTTCAGAATTTCCTCTTCCGTTTTTCCTTCTTCGATGGCCTTCCATATTTCACTGGCAACCATATTCATTGTGAAATATACACCTGTAGTAACATTTACGGCAACGACCTTGTCCTGTAATGTTTTCCATGAAATGTTTTCTGCTATTTTCATATGTTTCTTATTTTCAGATTTTTGACTCCGATTAGATTCTTGGCCAGGCATGCGCCGTTACATTGGTCCGGATTCATGAGGTTGCAAGTGGCGCAGTCGGCTACACGCCCCAGTCGCCGATAAGGGGCAAAGAGTGTCTCAAACCAGTTCTTGGCTTCCTGGTAGTTTGCAAACTCATTGTATTTTTTTGAGGCGACAGTAGCCAGTGACAGGCAATAGATCACTTCTCCGGAGGGAGTGATGTCCAGCCGGGAACAACATCCGGATTTGACGGCTGAGCCGCATTGCCACAGTTGTCCCAGCTGTTCTTCGGTGAAAGCACAGGTGGGTACCCCGCATTCGTATTCTAGTCTGATGTGGTATTTTTCGGCTGCCTGTGCAAGTTGTACCACCCTGCCGGCCACTGTCTTATATTCCTCATCGTTTAAAGCGTAATTAGACTGTGTGTATGTAGGCAAAACAAAACCGACTTTGATGGTACGCTTCAGGTTGAATTTCTCAATGAGTTCTATCGACCAGTCATTCTGAGGCTCATCGGGCATGATGTTGAATGTAATCGATGCAGCCTGTCCGAGATGTCGGAGGGAAGTCTCAATCCTTTCTCTCTGCTCGGATGTCCACTTATAGGGCGGGTTCACATTGACCACCCATGAAATGGGCAGCACAGATAATTTCTCCGCGTAAACCGGTGCCTTTTCCGTTGCCAGATTGGAGAATATGTTAATGGGATAATCACGTTCTATCAGCATGTCTACTATCCATTCGAATTTAGGGTGTAAGGTAGGTTCTCCTCCCATCAGATGGATGGCTTGATGATAATGGCTTTTCTCAAGCCAGTTGAGTATACCGAGAAAAGTCTCGTCACTCATGGCTTCGGCCTTTACCTTGGGTACCATTCTGTCGATACCGAAACAGTAGGGACATTTGTAGTTGCACCAGTTTGTGAGCATTAAATTCGGCATATATATTTACTTTACAGATTTAAAACTAAGGCATCCGCCTTCACATAAATTCTTTTGCATGGAGCTGCATTGTGCACATGCGTTGAGTATTCCACTTGCAGTACCCAACTGTCGGGTAACGGCCTCCTTGAGCATTCTTTCCAGTTCATTGAGGTCTCTGGCCTGCATTGCATCGACTTGTCCGATCTGGAATAAAGGAAAACAGTTCCAGGCTTGCAGCCCGGGACCTATGTCCATGGCAGTTCCGCACAGAAAATGGACCCCGGTTCCCAGCCGTAATAATTTCCCGATCTGCTGAGTGGTAAACATGCAGGCAATGAAGCCGCAGTCCATGGAAAGTGTAATTCCTCTTTCTGCAGCCTGTGTCGCGACGGATACAAAGTATTTCCCAGCCTCCTTGTAGTGGCCCAGGCTGATGTACTGATTTCCGCCATTTAATATCGGCAGGGCAATGCCGGTCCGTATGTCTCTGTTCAACTGATACTTGTCAATCAGATCGAAGAGATAATCCGGGCTCTTTGACAAGTCGAGAATCGTAAACGATAAGGATACCAATGGGGCGAAATGGTGCAGAAAATGTTCCAGGTTCTCAAACTGTCTTTCATTATATGTGTCTGAGGTTCCGACGTTTACTATAAAATTTATTTTACCGATGGCTTGTGTGATATCCATTTCTTCCAGGACCTCAGGCAGCTGATTCGTGGCGCTGGTGAATATTTTGGCTGCAACGCCTTTTTGATCGAACAGGTGCAGTAATTCCCTGAGGTGCGGGTATAAGAAAGGTTCACCTCCTAAGAGTCCGATATGATTGACGGAGGTTCCTAATTCCTTGAAGTGACTGAACAGTTTCTCAATGTCTTCAATCGTTAAGATTTCGGTCTGATCGTGGCTGGCTTTCTGTGACACTTTCTTTGCGAAACAAAAAGGACACCCCCTGTTGCACTTATGTGTTAAATATAGGTTCATGATATTATTTTTTAAATAAGCGGTCGTAGGTATGCATTTTCTCTAAATTACTGGTCTTTACAAAATAGCGGTATTTCTTATTTTCTCCGATCAGACAGTATTTTGACATTTCAATGCTGTGGTTATGAAGAAGGAACTTTTTATTGTTACGGGTTACCCATGCGTGCCCTCGTTCACCTGTCGGGTAAAAGGTCAGTATGATGTTGATTCTGTAATCTCCCAGTTTGTCGAATGTATGAAACAGGGCATATATCAGTTCGGAGATTGTCAGGCATGGATGTGATGTCTTGTGTATCATGAGATTCCGTATGCTTATGAATAAACGTAGCGGTGCTTTGAACTTGTGGTATATGATATCTGTGTTTCTCCCCATGGCAAATGTGTATGAGATTAAGGAATCGCAATCTTATGTTTTCAAAGTTAAGAAGTATTAATTAATGGGGTGTCAATAGATATATTGACAAACCTGTCCTAAAATTGTTGACGGGCAGGGCTTCTGAAATCATGTATTCCTTAAGTAGGGAACGGATAAGGGAAGGAGAGGGTATAGTGGGGGAGGGAACGGTTAAAGTGCAGTCTCAGGAAACAAAAAAAGAGCCAGATTCTGGCTCTTTTTTATGATGATTCCGAGTGAAATAAAAGACGGATGTACGTTTCTTATTTCAGGTCTTGTTTATTGTTTTCTTCCGCTTTCAGCAATCAGGTTCGTAATCCGCTCATTGAACTGGTCTGCTTTCATCAGCTGTTCAATAGAGAGGTGCATACGCCACCTCCAGTAATGCTTCGGATTGGCCGGAATGTTGATGCGTTCTGCCTCAATGTCCGGATTACGCAGTTCCTCGTCGATGGAAGTCCAGTCCTGCCAAGTCAGGATACAGAGCATGGACGGGCTGTCCAGGTGCTGGCGGACAATCTCTTCGCACAGCCATCCGGGTGCATGTTCCGGAAGTTCGCCCCAATGTCTCAGCTCATGCCAGTAGAAATGTCCGGTTACTTCACGGTTTTCTTCCCACCATCCTCTCAGAGTTGACATGTCGTGGGTGCCGATGGTACATACCGACCGGTACGGATATTCGCTGACATGTCCGAATTCATGTTTCGGATCCTTAGGCATGCGCTGGATTTCCAGCGACAGAATCTGCAACTGGTTCATTACCCAAGGCACACAGTCGGGCACCATACCCAAATCTTCTCCGCAGACCAGCATGGAAGTTGACTGCGTGAGTATCGGCAACTTCTTCATGGCTTCGCTGTACCAGAATTCGTTGTGGCGCTGGTAGAAGTAATGATTGTACAAACGGTTGAACGCTTCCTGTTCCTGGCGGTTCAGCTGGTTGTAGATAAAGTCGGTCTGTGCGGCGATGCGCGGATGATACATGTCCGGATTCTTGCGGTCTACCACAAACAGTACGTTGCTGATCAGGGTATACAGTCCTTCCTTGATGTACAGGCTTTCATTGTCAATCTTGCCGTTGAAGAAGGCTTCTACCTTACGCTGCGTGTCAAACTCTTCGCGCATGCGGTAGATACCATATCCGGTATGCTCAACAAATGTATTGCGTACATAGTCGCTGTGTTCGCCGAATACTGTATCCAGGATGCGGTCGTTGATGAACGGCTTGGTCATGAAGTCACGCTGGAAGTACAGTCCGAAACTCTGGATTTCCTCACGGCTCATCGGCAGAGCAGGTACAAACTGGCCCAGCAGACCGTGTACGGAATGAATAGGTATTTCCCAGATGCGGAAGAAGCCCAGGATGTGGTCGATTCGGTAAGCGGTGAAATATTCAGCCATTTTCCGGAATCTGCGGCGCCACCACTGGTATCCGTCTTTAGCCATCACTTCCCAGTTGTAAGTCGGCATACCCCAGTTCTGTCCCTTGGTAGAGAAGGCATCGGGTGGGGCTCCGGCCTGTCCGTTCATGTTGAAATAATAAGGTTCTACCCAGGCTTCCACACTGGTACGGCTGATACCGATTGGAATATCGCCCTTGACGATGACTCCCAGTTCCCGTCCGTGAGTGCATGCTGCCAGCAACTGGATGTGCAACTCATATTGGACGAAATAATAATAGGCGATGTCTTGATAAGCAGGACTTTCTGCCTGGCACAATGCTTCGATTTTTTCTTTCTGATAAGTCTGGTATTCTCCCCACTGTGAAAAGTCAGGTGTTCCGTTGATGTCGCGCAGATACGAGAAGGCAGCATACGGCTGCAGCCAGTCGCGGTTGTCTTCAAAGAACTTCAGGAAGTCAGGACTCTTCAGAATGTTTTCCTGTTCCTGAGCAAATACTGCTTTCAGGTATTTGTGCTTCAATTCGTTGACGGCTTCGTAATCGACCTGTGGAAGCGCATTGAGACGGATGCGTTCTTCCTCAAACTCCTTCGCTTCCTTCCAGTTGTCGAGCGACGGGAGCTGACGGAGGTCGGTAAACATCGGATGGAAGGCATAAATGGAAATGCTGCTGTACGGATACGAATCAGTCCATGTCTTGGTAGTCGTCGTATCATTGATCGGGAGAATCTGTACGGCTTTCTGTCCGGTACTTGCTGCCCAGGTGATGAATTCCTTCAGGTCGCCGAAGTCGCCGACACCGCAGCTTCCTTCCGACCGGAGTGAGAAGACCGGGATGGCACTTCCGGCAATCCGCTTGGGAGCCTGTGCAAAGAAGACTTCCGTTTCTGGAGCCAGGTAAGTCTCACCGCGCTGCAGCGGCTGGATATGGAACACACGGTTGTCATGTGCTTCCCATTCAACCACCGCTCCGGTTTCGATGTCAACGGCTACAAATTTATATTCAAACGGGTATTCCAGTTTGGAAGCGTCAAAAGACAGGTGCCATACATTCGGCTGTACCTCCTGCATACGGATAGGACGGCAATATTCCCAGTTGCCGAGGAGGTTGCAGTTGCCGATGATACCCAATGCCTGGTGGTGTGTGCTCAATTCCGGGCAGAGGGCACGGAAAGTAATGCAGCTTCCGGTATGATTTTGTATGGGAGCAGGATCCTGGACACGATGTATACTGTTGAAGGCCGAGCTGTACCGGTGTGCGGCTTCCGGCAGGTCGCGCCAGCAGTCGTCAATCAGGTAATGGCTCTGCTGGGCATTCCCCGGATAGCAACTGTGCGGGATGCTTCCCAGCTCTTTCCGTATACATGTCTGGTCACGGTATACGCCATAACGGTAGGTGAGCGCTTCATTCAAAGGATAGTCGAAGCTACCGTGCCATTCCACCCCGTCTCTTGTTGTGAGTTCCAGTGTACGGGTTTCGTCGTCGTTGAGAATGACTCTCAGAGACTCACCCCATACAGTATGATACTGAATACGAAATGTAATTTTCATTTTGTAATAGAGGTATTAGAGTTTATAGTTTTTATCAAAAATAGTGATTTTGATTGGTTTTTAGGAAATATGAAATGAAAATATAAAGAAGATTTCAGGCAAATGGCTGTAAGATAGTCTGTTATTCCGCTTCCTCAATCGGAAAAATATAAATGAGATTAATGAAGCCTGAAAAGGAAAAAGGCGGTTCAGGAAGGGGTACGGCCACTCTGAAAAGCCTTCCGGAAGGGAAAAGACAGAATAATTTTTTCTGAATCTATAGTGTATTATTCGGCTTTTTTCCTACATTTGCCTGCGTAAAATCAGAAATCAACATTAAATATTTTATATCATGGAAAACGAAAAAAACAATAATCAGCTTCAGATAGAACTGAAAGAAGAGGTAGCTCAGGGAACTTATGCAAACCTCGCCATCATTACTCATTCGACTTCAGAATTCATTTTGGACTTTGTCCGTATCATGCCGGGTATTCCTAAGGCTGGTGTGCAGTCTCGTATCGTAATGACTCCGGAACACGCCAAGAGACTGATGTATGCCCTGCAGGACAATGTGGCAAAATATGAGAATAATTTCGGCCCGATCCGTATGCCGGAAGAACAGCAGGCTCATGGCAAAACATTCGTTCCGCCATTGAGCGACTTCAAAGGAGAAGCTTAAAAAAGTATAAAATCAGGACTTTAGCGCCCATTTTTCGTCTTTTTGCGAAAAATGGGCGTTTTTTATTTTAAAACAGTTTGTCTATTAAAAAGTTATTTGTAATTTTGCAGCCCGAAATGTATTGTTTCGCTTAAGGATTGGAAAAACAATAAACAAAATATATAACAATTAAAAATCAAACAAAATGCCTACTATTCAACAGTTAGTAAGAAAAGGAAGAACGGTTTTGGTTGATAAGAGTAAATCACCTGCATTGGACTCATGCCCTCAGAGACGTGGTGTTTGTGTACGTGTTTACACTACAACTCCTAAGAAACCGAACTCAGCAATGCGTAAAGTTGCTCGTGTACGTCTGACAAACTCTAAGGAAGTGAACTCATACATCCCGGGAGAAGGACACAACTTGCAGGAACACTCAATCGTATTGGTTCGTGGTGGTCGTGTGAAAGACCTTCCAGGTGTGCGTTATCATATCGTTCGCGGTACTTTGGATACAGCCGGTGTGGCAGGTCGTACACAGAGACGTTCTAAATACGGTGCTAAGCGTCCTAAACCAGGTCAGGCAGCAGCTCCAGCAGGAAAGGGAAAGAAAAAATAATCCGTAGCTGAGTACAATCCTTTTTAGAAAAACAAGTTATTAAATTCGTTTTGGTTTGTTGGAAAAGCTTTAAGGTTGAGTAAATGTCTCGGAGGAGGCGTTGAAGTAAACAGAGAATGCAGCCCCAAACTAAACATTATTATCAAACAAAATGAGAAAAGCAAAACCAAAAAAACGTGTGATCCTTCCGGATCCGGTATTTAATGATCAGAAGGTTTCTAAATTCGTTAACCATCTGATGTATGATGGAAAGAAGAATACTTCTTACGAAATCTTCTACAATGCATTGAAAACAGTTGAAACTAAACTTCCTAACGAAGAAACTTCAGCTTTGGAAGTTTGGAAAAAAGCCTTAGATAACGTAACTCCGCAGCTGGAAGTTAAATCTCGCCGTATCGGTGGTGCAACTTTCCAGGTTCCTACAGAAATTCGTCCTGACCGTAAAGAGTCAATTTCAATGAAAAACTTGATCGCCTTCGCTCGTAAGCGTGGTGGTAAGTCTATGGCAGACAAATTGGCTGCTGAAATCTTGGATGCTTACAACGAACAGGGTGGTGCTTTCAAACGTAAGGAAGATATGCACCGTATGGCTGAAGCTAACCGTGCGTTCGCTCATTTCAGATTTTAATCAAGTAATAATTTAATAGGATAATTAAAATGGCTAAGCAAGATTTGCATTTGACCCGTAATATCGGTATCATGGCTCACATCGATGCTGGTAAGACAACTACTTCAGAACGTATCTTGTTCTACACAGGTCTGACTCACAAAATCGGTGAAGTTCATGACGGTGCTGCAACAATGGACTGGATGGAGCAGGAACAGGAACGTGGTATTACTATCACTTCTGCTGCAACTACAACTCGTTGGAAATATGCGGGTAATACTTATAAAATTAACTTGATTGACACTCCGGGACACGTTGACTTTACTGCTGAGGTAGAACGTTCTTTGCGTGTATTGGATGGTGCTGTTGCTACATATTGTGCTGTAGGCGGTGTTGAACCTCAGTCAGAAACAGTATGGCGTCAGGCTGACAAATATAATGTACCTCGTATTGGTTATGTAAACAAGATGGACCGTTCTGGTGCTGACTTCTTTGAAGTAGTTCGCCAGATGAAGGATGTTTTGGGTGCTAATCCATGTCCGGTGGTAATTCCTATTGGTGCAGAAGAAACTTTCAAGGGTGTTGTTGACTTGATCAAGATGAAAGCTATCTTGTGGCACGATGAAACAATGGGTGCTGACTATGATGTAGAAGAAATCCCTGCAAACTTGGTTGACGAAGCTCAGGAATGGCGTGATAAGATGCTGGAAAAAGTGGCTGAGTTCGACGAAGCTTTGATGGAAAAATACTTTGACGATCCTTCTACTATTACAGAAGAAGAAATCTTGCGTGCATTGCGTGCAGGTACTTTGAAGATGGATATCGTTCCTATGTTCTGTGGTTCTTCTTTCAAGAACAAGGGTGTTCAGACATTGCTTGACTATGTTTGTGCTTTCTTGCCTTCTCCGATGGATACTCCGAATATTATCGGTACAAATCCTAACACTGGAGCTGAAGAAGATCGTAAGCCTTCTGATGATGAAAAAACTTCAGCATTGGCATTTAAGATTGCTACAGACCCATACGTAGGACGTTTGACTTTCTTCCGTGTTTATTCTGGTAAGGTAGAAGCTGGTTCTTATATCTTTAATGCTCGCTCTGGTAAGAAAGAACGTGTTTCTCGTTTGTTCCAGATGCACTCAAACAAACAGAATCCGGTAGAAGTAATCGGTGCTGGTGATATTGGTGCTGGTGTAGGTTTCAAAGATATCCGTACTGGTGATACTTTGTGTGATGAAACAGCTCCGATCGTATTGGAATCTATGGAATTCCCGGAACCGGTTATTGGTATCGCTGTAGAGCCTAAGACTCAGAAAGACTTGGATAAACTGTCTAACGGTTTGGCTAAATTGGCTGAAGAAGACCCGACATTTACTGTACGTACAGACGAACAGAGTGGTCAGACAATTATCTCTGGTATGGGTGAGCTTCACTTGGATATCATTATCGACCGTTTGAAACGTGAGTTCAAGGTAGAATGTAACCAGGGTCGTCCTCAGGTTAACTACAAGGAAGCTATTACTAAGACTGTAGAATTACGTGAAGTTTATAAGAAACAGTCTGGTGGTCGTGGTAAGTTTGCTGATATCATCGTTACTGTTGGTCCGGTTGATGAAGACTTCAAACAGGGTGGCTTGCAGTTTATCGACGAAGTGAAGGGTGGTAACGTTCCTAAGGAATTCATCCCTTCTGTACAGAAAGGTTTCCAGACTGCAATGAAGAATGGTATCTTGGCTGGCTTCCCGCTCGATTCTCTGAAGGTTGTCTTGAAAGATGGTTCATTCCACCCGGTAGACTCTGACCAGTTGTCATTCGAAATCTGTGCAATCCAGGCTTATAAAAATGCTTGTGCTAAAGCAGCTCCTGTATTGATGGAACCGATCATGAAACTGGAAGTAGTAACTCCGGAAGAAAACATGGGTGATGTAATCGGTGACTTGAACAAACGCCGTGGTCAGGTAGAAGGTATGGAAACAAGCCGTTCTGGTGCACGTATCGTTAAAGCAATGGTGCCACTGTCTGAAATGTTCGGTTATGTAACTGCTTTGCGTACTATTACTTCTGGTCGTGCAACTTCTTCTATGACATACGATCACCACGCACAGGTATCTAGCTCAATCGCTAAGACTGTGTTGGAAGAAGTGAAGGGTCGCGTAGACTTGGTATAATACAATTAGTCGTAAATAAAATAGCTTGAAGCCGATGAGGGCTAGCGAATGACTCTTAGCCCTCATGCTTCATCTTATTCATTAAACATTATAATTTAAATTAAACAAATGAGTCAGAAAATCAGAATTAAACTGAAATCTTACGATCACAACTTGGTAGACAAGTCAGCTGAAAAGATTGTAAGAACTGTGAAGGCTACAGGCGCTATCGTTAGCGGTCCTATTCCATTGCCAACTCACAAGCGTATCTTTACTGTTAACCGTTCGACTTTCGTTAACAAGAAGTCACGTGAACAGTTCGAACTGTCTTCTTACAAGAGACTGATCGACATCTATAGCTCAACTGCAAAGACAGTAGATGCTTTGATGAAGTTAGAATTACCGAGTGGAGTAGAAGTAGAAATTAAAGTTTAATGTATTTAAAATTTAACTGAAATGCCAGGATTATTAGGAAAGAAAATCGGAATGACATCCGTTTTCA
>ERZ835880.373-NODE-373-length-51541-cov-4.058754_pt1 | contig 51541 bp, 40 predicted proteins | sample MGYA00519944_ERZ835880 | MGnify/ENA primary metagenome ERZ835880 (study PRJEB31850, sample SAMEA3708787) | human gut metagenome | biome: human gut; feature: human-associated habitat; material: faeces | place: China | collected 2014 ... | reverse complement strand
AGCAATTCATCCCACCGCTTCAGAAACGGGGGACTTCTTGTCTACTGGTGTTAAAGTTCTTCCAGTACCGCTTTCGCGCTGCGTACCGCTTTGACGTCTGTGCGGTAGAGGGTGTATTCGCTTAAGGATGGAAGTCCCATGTTCACATTTTCTTTCCGGTACTGCATCGGGCTCGCCAGTTCGATTTTTCCGGACATGTGGTAGGCGGTCACGCCGGTTTTCGGATACAGCTCGCGGATCGCATCCGCGCAGATACCGCCGCCCGCCTGAATACGGATGCGTCCCGCCGCCTGGCGCTGCAGTTCGGCGAGAAGCTCTGCTCCTTTTACCGCACTGTTCTGCTGACCGGAGGTGAGAATGGTGTTCATACCGAGCGATACCGCCTGCTCAAGCGCTTCTTTCGGATCGCGGCAGACATCGAACGCGCGGTGCAGCGTCACAGACATGCCGTTTGCCGCCTCCATCAGCTGTTCCATCGCTGTCATATTCATTGTTCCATCCTCTTTCAGCACGCCGATCACAACGCCCTCTGCACCGAGTTCGCGATACATCGCAACTTCCTCGCGAATTTCTTCTAATTCATATGGGGTGTAGCAGAAATCCCCGAACCGCGGGCGGATCAGTGCATGAATCGGAATGTTTGTCTGTCTGCGGATCACCTCAAACAGCTTCGAACCCGGCGTTGTTCCGCCGATCACCAGATTCTGACACAGCTCCAGCCGGCTTGCCCCGCCTTTTGCCGCCGCAAGCGCCGACTCCGCCGAGGCCACACAGACTTCCAGGATATAATCGTTCATAAAATTCCCTCTGTTTTCGTAATTTTCTTTCTCTATCATACCCTATTTGAGGTAATTAGGAAAGAGCTTCTTTGGTTCACTTTCGTTCACTTCTGCTTCTGATGCAGATATTTTTCTCTCGTTGCCATGCCGCCGCGAATGTGGCGTTCAGACTTGTTCACATCCAGAATTTTCCTCGCCTCTGCCGCCAGACCCGGATTCACCTGTACCAGACGCGATGTCAGATCCTTATGCACGGTACTTTTGCTCACTCCGAATTTTTTCGCCGTCTGCCGTACGGTCGCTTTCGTCTCAATCATGTAAATTGCTGTCTCCACAGCACGCTCTTCGATATAGTCCCTCACAAAAAGCCTCCGAAGACGCTGTTTTTACAGTGTATTCGGAGGCTATGACAGGTATGTCTTCTATTTCATTTATAATACACCCATACCGCTTTCGTCTGTTCCAGCACCTGATCGATATCCCAGGTTTTTTCGGAATTTTTTCTGCTGTTTGGGTCGTTGATTTTCAGTCTGCCATTCTGCAATCCGGTAAGAACGATAAAATGACCGTTGCTGGTAAACTCCCCGGGTCCCATCAGGGCAATGATGGGGTTTCCGGCCTGCAGGTTGTTTTCTACCCGTTCCCGTTCCACAGGGATTTCTTTGCTGGAAAGGCCGATCTGCCGGGCTCCTTCCAGCATCAGAGACCAGGCGGTTCCGCTGCCGTCTACGGCATAGCCGTTCTGTGAGGCAAAATCGGCGACCCAGCGCGGATTTTTTGTGATATCGCCGGTCATGAAAATGGCAACCATGGAAAGTGCTGTCGGTCCGCAGCCGCTTAATCCCATCACTTCACCGGCATATCGGTGATAGCCCCATCTCTGATCCCACTGCAAGAGAAGCGGAACCTCCGATGCGGATGACAGGTCGCTCAGGTCAATCTCCGGCTCCCCATCCTTTTTCAACGGATATTCTTCGACGAACGTCTCCGTCTCATTGTTTCTCTCGTAAAGCGACAACAGCTCTTCCGGATACTGATCCATTGAAATGCCGTTTGCTTTCGCATATCGCTGGATCGGATTCTGCCGGAAGTGCCGCACACCGCCCAAAATCAGGAGACAGCTAAGTAACAGCAGCAGCCCGCGGATTCGCCACACCTTTCTTTTTCGTCTCCGCACTCTTTCTCTTCTTCGCATCATCTTTTTTTGTTCTGCCGTCTCTTGCCATGTCAATGTATTACTTTCACGGATCATGAAAAATCCCCCTCCCGATCTTATTGTGTACTCCCAAAATCTTTCCATTCCTGATTTTGTGAGATGCTTGAGAGTACATTCTTCTCTTTCATCATAACAAATTTCCGATTTTTCTTTTTGTATATTTTCCGAAGAAAAACTGCAATTTTTCTGTCCGCTTCCTTAAGATTTTTTGTAGCTATGCAGAGCCATGCGAAATGGAAGATGGAAGAAAAATCGCAAGCAGGAAAATAATAGCAAATTCCGGAAATATCGTTGAGAAAAAATATCAAAAATGGTAGAATAAGGAAAACACAAACTTTAAGCGGAGGATAAAACAAATGAAAAAACTGAAAGTTAAAAAAGGCAGTACCTGTATGGCTTGTCTTGCCTGTGTGGGAGCATGTTCTGAGGCATTTTATAAGGTATTTGATCCGGACAAGGCATGTCTGCAGATCGTAGAGAAAAAGGCTGTCCGCCCGATCGCCTGTCCGCAGTGCGGTAAATGTGCCGAGGCCTGTCCGGAAGGCGCCATTACCCAGAACCCGAAAGGCGTTTACATGATCAACAAGAAAAAATGTACGGGATGCGGAGCCTGTGCGAAGGCCTGTCCATTTGGCCTGATCGTAAAAACCGAGGGCAATCCGGCTTCCAAATGTATTGCCTGCGGTATCTGCGCGAAAGCCTGTCCGATGGATGTACTGGAAGTTGTGGACGAATAATGATCCGAACTCTTAGATACCGCCAGGATCTCGTGTAAGCACAGATCCTGACTCATTGCTCACATAAACATAAAAATGCACTGTGGAACGTCGTCGGACAATTTCACAGTGCATTTTTATCTTAAACGAAAAACAATTGATTCCCACTCGCTGCCTGGCAGAATGATCGATGCCCGTTTCCACAGACGGCATTCCGACAAAAAGGGACAAAATTTACAATTTTACTCCCGCGCCAGCAGAACCATCGATTTTGCCGGAAGCATCATGCTTTCTTTCATCTCTGCTCCATCCTCTGCGCAGCGTTTTCCATCGCAGAGCAGTTTCCAGTTTCCTTCCGGGAGTTTCTGCAAAGCTTCTTTTTCCCATGGATTGTAGAAGACGCAGACTGCGCAGCCATCCGGGTATTCCAGTTCGTAACCTGCGATCTGGTTTTCACGGAAAAATGTCTTTTTACAGTCCGGCTCGCACGTTCCGTATGCCTGGAATTTTCGGCGCAGAGCGAGAAGACCACGGTAATAGTCCACCAGCTCTTCCTGCTCTAAGGCGCGTGTCCAGTCAATTTTGTTGAGCTGCCACGATTTGAAGCTGTTTCCTTCGCCATGCTTCGTGCGCGCAAATTCCTCACCCGCCTGGAAAAACGGCATTCCCTTGCAGGTCATCACAATGCCCGCCGCCAGACGGTTCATTGAAAGCGTCCGCTCATCCATCTTGTCAAAATCCGACTCTACATTCTCCTTCCGTTTCGGGTCAGACAGCTTTAATTTATCCCACAGCGTATAATTATCATGTGCCGACACATACGGAATCAGCTGGCTCGCATTACGCGGATCATAGGCTCCTTTTCCGTCCAGCCAGCCGTCTGTCGCAGAAAGTATTCCTGCTGAAAGACGCTCTTTTCCATTGACATAGCCTCCCTCTGCGGCAATGAAAACACTTCCCTTGATGGAATCTCTCGTATCGTCACAGAACATGGAAATGCCATCCATCAGCTTTCCGATATTCTGTTTATCCGAAGGGAAATATCCCTCCTGCATTGCGCTTGCCGCTGCTTTCCACGGTTCACCGTAAACCAGAATCTCCTCGCCGCGCGGCATCCGGTTCAGAGCTGTGCGGATCGCATTCATGGTCTCCGTGTCATGCAGTGCCATCAGATCGAAACGGAAACCGTCGATATGATACTCCTTCGCCCAGTAACAAACCGAGTGAACCATAAAGCGGCGGAACATCTCCCTTTCACTTGCCGTCTCGTTTCCACAGTCGGAACCATTGGAAATCGTGCCATCCTCCCATTCACGGTAATAATAATAAGGGACTGTTTTCTGAAGCGGCGAATCGAGATTGTACGTATGATTGTATACCACATCCATAATCACACCGATGCCGGCTTTATGCAATGCCTGAACCATTTCCTTCATTTCCCGGATACGTACCTCTCCGTGGAAAGGATCGGTTGCATAGGATCCCTCCGGCACATTGTACTGCACCGGGTCGTAGCCCCAGTTGAACGCTTCCGCATCGTCTTCCGGCACACTTCCGAAATCGAAAACAGGAAGCAGATGCACATGAGAAATGCCAAGCGACTTCAAATAATCGAGCCCTGTCGCATGAATTCCGTCTCCATTCAGCGTTGTGCCTTCTTCCGTAAATGCCAGAAACTTTCCACGGTGCTTATCCGAAACACCGGAATTCGGATCGCTTGAAAAATCCTTCACATGAAGCTCATACACACAACGGTCCTCCGGCCGGATTTCCGGTCTTTTATCCTGCTCCCAGCCCACCGGGTCCGTCTCTGCAAGATTTACTACCATACTCCGCTCCGAATCAATACCGGAAGCTACGCCGTACGGATCGACCGTATCAAAAACGCCATCTGAGTGCAGAATGTGATACGTATAATACGTTCCATACCGCGCTCCCTGCACTGCACAGCTCCAGACACCCTTTTCGCCGCGCGTCATCGCAAGCGAAGCTATTTTTCGGTCCCCGTGCTCCCGGCTGCTGCCGCGGGAAAACAGCTCCAGTGAAACCTCCATCGCCGTCGGCGCCCAAAGCTTCCATTCTGTCACAAGCTGTTCATCCTTTTTCACCGAGACACCGAGGTCATCCCCTTCATACGTAAAGTTTTCCACAAATTCTTCCGATTCAAAAAAGCTTTTCCACTCCGCCGGCGTTCTTTTCACCACCGCATTCATCTTCTTTCCCTCCTCTTCTTTCCCTCCATTTCTTTGTAAACCCGCAGAATCTCTCCGACACTCCACGCCTGCGCATAGCAGCCCTTCGACATCACCGGCGCCGCACCATCATAAATCTCCGCCAGATGAAACAGACATCCTTCCTGCATCCAGCTCGCAAGACGGTCCAGTCCGCGGCGCACTTCCTGTTTTCCCTCCTTCGGGAAATAGTTCAGCACCGCACGGAAATACGCCCCAAGCGGAAATCCCCAGACTGTCCCCTGATGATATGCCCTGTCACGCTCCGGCTGGCTTCCGCCGATCCATGGATGAAATGCCGGATCCTCCATCTCCAATGACCGCAGTCCTGCTGTCGTATACAGCTTTTCTTTAACCGCCTGTACGATCCGCTGCCCCTGCTTCTGACTCATCATCTGAAACGGAAGCGCCAGCACAAAGACCTGATTGCATCGGAACTGCTTTTCTTCATACGTGCCGTTCAGCACATCCTTCAGATATCCTTCCTCTTCCATCCAGAACTTTTCGAGAAAACTCTTCTTCACCTGCTCCGCAAGCTTCCCATACGCCGATCCATCCTTTCCGACAAATGGCGCCAGCTCTTCCAGAATCCTCAGACCATTATACCAGTACGCATTAATCTCCACCGGCTTCCCGTGACGCGGTGTCGGCAGCTCCTTGTCAATCCGCACATCCATCCACGTCACCTGCTCCAGACCGCCCCCGGCCATAATCAGCCCGTCACTGTCCATTTTAATATGGAAATCCGTTCCCTTCTGATACCAGAACACAATATCCTCCATCACCGGAAACGCCTCGCGCACAAACTCCAGATCTCCTGTTTCAAGGTAATACTCATACACCACATCCAAAAACAAAAGGGCCGCATCCACCGTATTATACATCGGAAGCGCATCCCCCTCCGGAAACAGGTTCGGCATCAGTCCTTCTTTTGTATATGCCATAAAAGTCCGAAGAATGCTCTTACACGCCTCATACTCCCCAAGTGCCAGCGTGCATCCCGGCAGCGAAATCATCGTATCCCGCCCCCAGTCCGCAAAATAAGGAAAACCAGCCATAATACTCTTCCCACCTGTCGATGCACGTTCCGTAATATACTGACTCGCACTCACCGCCAGCTGCTTTCCCACCGGATCAGAAATCCCGGACTTTTCCGCAATCATCTCCTGCCGCTTCTCTTCCTCTTCTATCCACAGCGCAATCCTTTCCTCATCCCACTTATCCACATCATCCGCGAGACTATACACAACAAAAAAGACCTGCTCCCTGCCGTCTCCCGTCATCTCAAACCGAATCCGATGATTCACGACAGCACTTCCGATGCCATCTCTTCCATCCCGCGCATCCTGCTCAAAAAACAAATCCCTCCAGATCCTCTCCTTCTCCATCTGAAGCTCCCCATTTGTCCCATAAGAAAGAATCACACCATTGCTCGCAATGCACTTCCGATCCACCGCAAAATCCTGCCCCTCCTGCAGCTGCTCCCCCTTCGCAGCAAACCGCATCACCGGCCGAACCGAAAAACTCCCCTTCTTCCCACTTCTCACCCGATACCGGACAAGAACCGTATTCTCCCCCTGAACCATCCCAATCGTCTTCTCAATCTCAACCCCCTTCACCCGGTAAAACCATACCGGCAGACTCCCCATCTCAAACCCTTCCAGAAACCGAAACCCCTCCACATTCTGCGTCCGATTCACAAACTCCTGTGAAAACAGCTCCGTTTCCTCTCCATCCACCTCCAACGTCTCCCAGACATTCGAAATCAGATGCTCCCGCACCGTAGGCGCCTTCAGTGCCCCCATCAACAGCGCCTGATCATTCCTCGCCGCATTCCCCATCACCGTCAGCGAACAATAACCTCCCAGTCCGTTCGTCAGCAAAAAACACTTCTTTTCTCCACTCCGGAAATCCATCCACTCCGAAGCATTCAGTCGAATCCTATCCATGCCCCAAAACCTCCATAATTCGTACAATGTGTTCCCGGAACTTTTCTGTTCTCATAAATCAATCACAAAAAACTCCGAAAATATTTTTTTTCATTCTATCTCCAAACTTTGCACTAGTCAACAAACTCACGCCGATTCGCCCTCCGGGCGAATCCAGCCCATTCTCCCGTCCTCCAACCCCAGGATCTGGCTCCGGCGTCGTGGCACCTGCCGCGCAGACGGGCGCATTGGCATCGGCAGCATGCGGATGATGCACGCGTGGGAGGCAGTGGAGTGAGGATGACGGACGGCCATCCAGGCCGGAAGTCAAGAGGCTCTGAGACGGGAAATCATCAGATTTCCTGTCGAATAGCCTCGGTTCCTCAATCCACCGCCTCCCACACGTCATCATCCGCCCGCCGATGCCACCGCGCCCGTCTGTGCGGCAGGTGCCACGGCGCCGGAGCCAGATCCGTCCCTCCCCCCCCCACACACAAATAGAGCAGCCGACCCCTCATCGGCTGCTCCACAAATCATCCTTTGACGGCTCCTGAAAGCCCATCTGTATAATATCTCTGCATTACAACAAACAAAATCGCAATCGGCACCGAAATGCAAACCGCTCCCGCCGCAAAGCAAGTATACCAGCTGTCGATATACTCCTTCTCCAGCATCTTCCACAGACCCAGTGCAACCGTATAATACTTCGCATTCGCTCTGCAGATAACCTTTGCGAAAATAAAGTCCAGCCACGGTCCCAGAAATGCACTCAAAGTCGTGTACACAATAATCGGCTTACTCAGTGGAATTGTCACCTTCGTAAATACCTGGAATCTCGTTGCTCCATCCAGATAAGCCGCCTCATCCAGTGCCTTCGGAACCGTATCAAAAAATCCCTTTGCAAGCAGGAATCCCGCTCCGGAACCGCCCGAGTACACCAGAATCAATGCCACACGGATCATCGATCCCTCCGAAAGGCCAACTGCCTTTAAAATATAGTAGACAGCAACCATCGACATAAATGCCGGGAACAGACCTAAGATCATCGCGATGTTCATGTAAGTCTTACGGATTTTAAACCGCATTCTCGACATGCAGTAAGAAACCGAAAGCACAAATATTGTAGAAATCAGACAACTGAACACCGCAATGATAAATGTGTTCTTAAACATCTGCGGAAAGTCTAACACCTGCGTATCTGTAAACAGACGCACATAATTATGAAGCGTATATCCCTTTGGGAAAAAGCTGGTAACATAAGATCCTTTCTGTGTACTGAAGCTTAAGAGTGCAATCCACAGAACCGGAATCACCCACACAATCGCAAGCAGTGCCAGAACCACATGTACAACCACATCGGAAATCATTCCGCGCGCTTTCATGGAGTGTGTTTTTTTCTCTTTGTTATTCATTATTGGAATCCCTCCTCGTTCTTGTAAGAACCAGTATTCCGGTACGTGATCAGTGAAACCACAGCCAGAATGACAAAGGTAAGAATACCGACAACCGCACCAACGTTAAAGTACTGTAAGTCAACCGTCAGCTTGTACAGCCAGGTAACCAGAAGGTCCGTCTTTCCGGCGGTTGCTCCGACCGGAACCGGTGCTCCTGCAGTCAGCAGATAAATAACGTTGAAGTTGTTGATATTACCCGTAAACGTTGTAATCAGATACGGAGTCGTGACAAACAGCATATACGGCAGCGTAATTTTAAAGAAAATTGTCACAGGGCCTGCGCCGTCCACACGGGCTGCCTCGTAAAGCTCACCCGGAATGTTCTGTAAGATACCGGTAACCTGCATCATGGTAAACGGAATACCAACCCAGAGGTTGATGATAACAACCGTTGCTCTCGCCCAGGTCGCATTTGTCAGGAACGGAAGCGGACTGCTGATCAGCCCGGCCTGAATCAAAAGATTGTTGACCAGGCCGTTGTCCTTTAACATCGTACGCATCAGAAGAAGAGAAACGAACTGCGGAATTGCAGCGGAGAGCATAAAGCAGAATCTCCAGAATCCCTTGATGCGGGTCGTTTTACGGTTGATGACAATCGCAAGAATCATACCAAAAATATAGTTCAGGAAGGTAGCGAGCACAGCCCAGATCAGTGTCCATCCAAGAACAGACCAGAATGTCTTGCCGATCGAGTTGCCCATGCCAAGAACCGTACTGAAATTTTTCAGTCCAACCCAGTGGAAAATCGTCAGATGATCGCCGACTTTACTGTAGCTGGTGAAAGCCATACAGATCATAAAGACCAGTGGAAGGATTGTGAAAATCACAATACCAAGAATCGGAAGTGTCAGCAGGGTCCAGTGCAGTCTCTTGTCAACGAGTGCTTCCAGATCCTCTTTGATGGTGTTGATATGTTTCCCTTCCTTTGCACGGCACTCTACCTCGTAAGCGCTCTTCATATTGCCACGCCAGATCATAAAGAAGAGAACCGTAATAAAAATCGTTGCCACTCCGTAGAGCAGGAACAGAATTGTCATATCGCCGCCGGTATATTCATAAATACCCTTGGCCTCGTTCCACACCTCTTCCTGCGCACGGCCGCCCAGGGTGATGAGATGATAGAGATTGTTGATACCGCCCTCGATCATAAACAGGAGATACGCAATTTCTACTGCCAGAAATAAAATACCCTTTACGATCTGTTTGTGAGCCAGATTTCCCAGTCCCATGACAAGCATGGAAAGTTTCGTGACCGCATCGCCCTTTGTGATGGCTTTTGTCACCGGATAGGGAGTCTCAAACTCTTTGGCGCGTTTTTTCAATGATGCCATAATCTATCCTTTCCGAAAGACAGGCATTGTCAATCCTGGTGTCTGACAATGCCTGCGGTTTCAATCCTGTTGATTTTCGAACGCTTCAGAGCCGGTTTTACTTACTCGACTGCAGAAGTATTCATGCTTGTGTTCAGTTTCTCTGTCATTTCTGCAGCGTTATCATGGGTAACTTCACCGTTGACCAGAGATTTACCAAAATTCTCTGCCGGAGTCCAGTAGTTGCTCATATTCTTAACGAACGGCTGGATGATAGAAGTATTGTTGAAGGTATCGTTCTGAGCAGTTACCAGTGCATCGTCTGTGATCTGGGAAAGCAGCTCTTCGTTACACGGAACTACGTTTCTCATTTCATAGTGTGCTTTCTGAGCATCTGCGCTTCCGAGATATCTTGCAAGAGCAACTGCAACCTGCGGATATTCACAGTTCGGATTCACACCGATTGCTTTAGAACCGGAGAAGGATTTCATCTGTTTCTCCTCGCCGTTGATGGTGATGGTCGGAAGCTGTACAACACCGTAATTATCACCGAGTGCCTCTTTAACTGCGGATGCATCCCAGGAACCGGAGAACATTGCTTTTACAGAACCGTCACGCAGACCGGAAAGACCGGATCCGTCTGCATCAGATACGAAGTTCGGATTGTTTACCAGGTCAACCAGGTAATCGGTCACTGCTTTTGCTTTGTCGCCTTCGAAGTCAACGCCTGCTGCCTCGTCTGTTCCGTCCTCACCGAACAGCGTACAGCCGTTTGCTACGTAGAAGGAAGCAATGTACCAGGAGTTTGTAATCGGGAAGGAAATCTTGTCTTTTGCGATCATGGTATCCAGGTTTTTCACTTCATCCTCAGTGAATGCAGATTTATCATAGTACATAAACCAGGTGTTTGTGGTGAATGGTACACCGTAGATATCGCCGTCAACGGATACGGAATCTACAATTGCCTGAGAGTTGTTCTCTTTTACCTCCTCAACTGTCTGTCCGCCGAGTTTTGAAATTCCGTTTGCAGCGATCAGGGATGTCAGGTTGTCGTTTGCAAACATGTAAACATCTGCTGCTCCTTCAACGTCCTGTGTTACGGTATCTTTTGCATCGCTCTCTGCGCATACACCGTAATCAAAGGTAATGTGCCAGGATGGATGCTCCTCTGCAAACTGATTGCACATGGTCTGCAGCCACTCACCGCTGTCGCTTGCCTGATCCTCTGATGGAGACCATACGGTAAGGGTTGTGGTAATTTCCTCTTCCTCTGCTGCGTTGGAAGCAGATGCGCTTGTGCTTCCTGCCTCGGATGTGCTCTTGGAATCGTTTCCGGAAGCGGCATTTGAAGAACCGCTGTCGCTGTTTCCGCATCCTGCCAGCATGCCAACTGCAAGTGCTGCGGTCATCATAATAGATACTACTTTCTTTTTCATATTGAAAATCCTCCTTATATGATTTTTCTTTCTGGAACGTCTGCTGTCATATCGCATTTGCTGCTTGGTATCTCTCGTTCTTATTGATTTTATTATAGCAGTTGGCGGATTTTTCTGAAATATCAAGAATCTATGATCTATGTTGGATTTCTACGTTACATTTCTACACCGGAGCGTATCCGGAAAATCATTTCCGCAATCTGCAGAATTCTTTTCCGCAACAAAAAAAGAGGCCGCGCACCGTTTTTCCGGTGCGTCCTGCCTCCTCTTCTGTTTTTTATTCCGCCTTCTGCTCGGCTTTTTCTTCTGTCTTCTGATTTTCCTGTGAACTCAGGCTTTTCCTTTCCTGAATCATCTCCTGAATGATCTCATTTCCGCCTTCCTCCTGCCACTCTTTTACAAAGTCGTCAAAAGAAGAAAGCTCAGACTCGCCCCGGATAATTTTTAAAAAGGTCTCCGATTCCAGTTCTTTTAAGGTGTAACGATATGTTTCTGTGGTCTTCGTCCGGGTCGGATAAATCGTATTCACTCTTTGAATCTTTTCGTCGCTTAAAAGCGAGCAGGCTGTGATACGGGATAAATACGCGCTCCACTCCTCCGCACTCGCTGTTTTCGGGTTCTCCAGATAGGCGCGGCATACCTTTTCGAACGATCTTTCCAAAATCTCCAGCTCATCCTCCGATTTTTCCCCGTTCAGTGCCGCCTGCAGATTTTCGTAACAGATCGTCAGTGCCTGATTATAGTCGAGATTGATTGCTAAGGGGCGTGCCGTCGGATCGATATTTCCCGTATAATATTGCTGAAATTCTCCCCTTGGATCATCGTAGGAATAGCGCATATAATCAAACATCACCGACAGAATCTTCGGCACAATCTCCGGATATTCATACCCTTTTCGCACTACCACATAATTTCCGGTCAGCTTTTCGTTGCAGTATCGCACACTTCCATCCTTCCCGGTCCGAATCAGAAACGGCTGCCAGTCGGCCTCCGGATCCGTCTCATGACAGCGCCAGAGCGGGTTGTTCGGTGCCCACCACGGTGCGAAGAAAATGCCGCAGCGTCCCTGGGCAATGAGCTCGGCAATGTCATCCTGTGTGCGGATCAAAAAGTCCCGGTCAAGGACGCCCTCCTGGTACCAGTCGGCCAGCATGCCAAGTGCGTCTTTTACATTGGGCTGAACGGAACCATAAACCGGCATTCCTTCCGCATCCGTCAGCCATCTTCCCGGATATGCACCAAATGAGGCAAAAATAAGATTCATGCCGTATTCCGAAGAAATGCCCGTGCCGCCGTACAGAGTTGTGCTGACTGCAAGACCGATGTTACCCATCTCCTGGTTTGCCGGATTCTCCTCTGCAAACGTCAACGCAATATGTTTCACATCATCGATCGTTTCCGGTACGGAAAGTCCCAGTTTTTCCATCCAGTCCTTCCGCACCCATAGAAGATTCGGACCGTCCGAAATGTTGGTTTCCGGGAATGCCATCAGCTTTCCGTCAAAGGTACAGCCCTGCAGAATCTCCTCACCGTAGCTTGCATAAATATCCTTGATACGGTCGCTGGCACAATTTGCATAAACCTCTGTAAGATCGGCAAGCTGATCGTTTTTCTGCATGGCATTCATCGTTTTTTGATCCACAACCATGATATCGGCAATGTTTCCTGTTGCAATCATGGTAGAAATGCCAACGTTATAGGTATCACCGTAGTTTTCATAAACATCCTCGTTCTGTACATTAATGATTTCGCGGATCAGGCGTGTATAGGCATTGTCCTCATAGGTTTCTCCCTCCGGGAGATTGGAATTATTCACACCCGTCATTTTTGCCAGCGTGTACGTGATGGTTTCCGGGTAACGTCCGTACGGCGTTGTTTTCGCTTCCGTAAGAGCCGCAGCCTCATTTCCGGCAGCATCGGAAACAGAATCATTTCCTGCTGCGCCACTTTCTCCACAGCTGCTCAGCGCCATTCCCGCTGCCAGCAGTACAGCAAGGCCTGCCGCAAGTTTTTTTTGCATCATGCCTGTACCTCCCTTTCCACGCCCGGAATCCGCACCGTCACTTTTGTTCCCTTTCCCGGCTCACTCTCAATCGAAAGACCATACGCTTCTCCGTATTCGAGCTGAATCCGGGAATTGACATTCCGCACACCGTAGCCGCTGCTCTTCTCCGTCAAAATTGTCTGTGCTTTCTCCTGTTCCATACCAACACCATTATCTGCCACGGAAAGTACCACACAATTTCCGTCACGCCGTCCGCTGATTGTGATCACGCCGGGCTCACTGCCGCGCCGCCGGTCAATTCCATGCGCAATCGCATTTTCGGCAAGCGGCTGCAGAATCAGGTTCAATGTACGGTAATCCAGAATATCCTCCGCTACATCCATTTTAACCGTAAAGCTGTAGTCATGAAACATTTCCTGAATTTGCAGATACGAACGCACATTGTCGATCTCCTCGCGGATGGACATCGTATTTTTGCCTTTGTTCAGGGAAGTCCTGTAGTACCGCGAAAGCGCCAGCGTCGCCTTGCTGATATCATCCGAACCGATTTCCAGCGCTTTCCAGTTGATCAGCGACAGGGAATTATACAGAAAATGCGGGTTAAACTGTGCGCGGAGCGCCGTCATCTCATACTGTTTCTGGCGGATGCGGCTCTCATAGACTTCCTGAATCAGCTGACGGATGCGTGACAGCATCTGATTAAAGCCACGCGTCAGATCACCGATTTCATCCCTTTCTGTAGAAACCAGTTCCACTTCCAGATTTCCTTCTTCTACCTCGGACATTGTCATTTTTATCTTTTCAAGGCGGTGCGCCATGTTTCCGGAGAATTTCATAATCACGACCGCAGAGAAAATAACGCAGCCTGCCCACATCAGAAGAACCATCAGAAGAATCGGCTGCATCGGACTGATGATGCCTTTTTTCGGCAGATAGCACGCGGCATGCCATCCATTCTGCTCAATCTCCTTTTCCAGGAGAATGTAGTTCGCTGTATTCTGCTTCTCTTTTTTTTGTATCTTCTGAAAGTCTGAAAATTCCATCTGGTATTTTGCATTCCTGGTCATCTTCTGATTTTCATACAGCACTTCTTTGTCCTCATTGTAGACGAAAACACCGTAATCCTCATTAACTGTAAGCTCCATGGAGCCAAAAATCTTACTGTAGTCCATGGAAATGTATAAAAAACCGCCTTTTCCGTCATCAATCAGCGGCATAGACCGCACCAGCGTCACCGTTCCCTGATCCATATCAGCATACCAGTGAACATCATTGTCTGCCGGTGCTGTCCATTCATCATTTTCCATTTCCCGCGCCGGACGCAGATACGTGCCGTGCGGAATGACGAAATCACGCACATAGACCGTAGACTGTCGGATTTCCGGGTAAAAATAACTTAAGGAATCCATCATCGGATCAAACTCTTTCACCATGCGCTCGTATGCTTCGAAGCTGTTTTTGTCTTCTGCCTTTACAATCTGAACAATTGTCTGGTCGAATGCCAGATAGTCCGACATACTCTGGTGCAGCGCAAGCTCCGTATTCACATCGTCCACTGCCTGATCAAAGGTGGTTTGCAGATTTTTGATCTCACGCTCGACAAGTACACGACGCATCTGGGTGTAAAACAGTGTGAACATCAGGCACATTGGGAAAAGTCCTGTGAGAACGTAAGCCACGATAAGCTTCCGGTGTACCTTCATATCTGAAAATGCTTTTTTTATTCTAGCGGCAAATGATGTCATCTTACTCCCCCTGATCCCGGTATTTCTGCGGGCTGATTCCAAAATATTCGCGGAAGCTCTGACAGAAATAGGACACATTCACAAAACCGCACTTTTCACAGATTACGCCGATTTTTTCGTTTGTATTTTCGAGCATTTCCCGTGCGCGCTCCATACGGAAACCTTTTAAGTAGCGGCTCAGGTTTTCTCCTGTATTTTTCTTGAAAATGCTGCTCAGATAATTCGGTGTCATGCCAACCTCGCGCGCAAGCTGGTCAACACCCATGCCACTGTCAGAATAGTTCTCACGGATATACTGTTTAATCTGCTCGACTTCTCTGCGTTTCGCAACACCGCCGTCTGCGCGGAAGACCGTTTCGAGCCGGTCAATACCCATACGGACCGCTTGAATCACACCGGCCATGTTGCTGCTGTGATACAGGGCGTCGATCTCACGGTCCAGCTCTCGCTCATCTTTTCTCTCGAGATTGTCGTAAATCTCTTTCAGCAGATTGGAAAACATAAACTTAATGTAAATCTGGGAGAAAATCGTCTGATGTTCATACTTCTCGCAGAACTGGTCAAAGTGTTCACGCAGGCTCTCCAGATCCTTCATGCGAATGTCCTGCTGGATCTGGCGGATCAGGATTTCAGCATCAATCTGCACCAGCACCTCGGACTGCTCCTCCTGAAAAGGAAGAAAAACATGGTTTCCCGTGTGATAAAAGCGCCGCTCCATGAGCTGCTCCGTCTGTGCAAATGCATCGTAAAGCTCACCGTCCGGCGTGATCTCGCCCGACACGGCCAGAAAGCATTCCTGGTCCCACATTTCACGAATATAATGGTACAGCTTCCGTCCGAACGCTTCCCAGCCGCCATCCGGCTCCTCGCTAAAAAACAGGATGGACTGCTGTGGGTTCAGGTTCAGATAGTGAAACGGCATCTGCAAATCGCTCTGCATCTTTTCAATCTGTTCGCTGTTTACCTGTTCAAAATAGTTGTTGGCACACTCCAGCAGTACCATACGGCAAAAATCCCGGACAAAGCTCATATCGAGAAGCGTCTGTGTTTTCTCCTGCATTGCGTTGCGGCTCTGCCCATTGACCATCAGATACAGCAAATGTTCCCGCAGAAACTCCATACTTTCGTCCTTCCGTTTTTCCTCACGCTCACTCTTTGCAAGCTTTTCGTTGATTTCACCAACCACCTTTTCAAATTCTTCCGGGTTGACCGGTTTTAAAATATAGGCGGAAACCCCATAGGAAATCGCCTTTTTTGCGTAGGAAAACTCATCATACCCACTGAAAATCACAGTTTCCGTCCCCGGATACTCCTCATGAATCCGGGAAAGAAGCTCAATTCCATCCATGAACGGCATATTGATGTCGGTCAAAAGCACGTCAATTTTCTCTTTTTCAAACACCTCCAGCGCTTCCTCTCCATTGGAGGCCTCCAGAATATTCTCCCGGATATTCATCCGCGAAAGCAGCATCCGAATGCCCTTTCGCTCTATCATTTCATCATCTACAATCAGATATGTGTACATGCATCGATCCTCTTTCTAAGCAGCCTGCCTAAAGCGGCGCATACTGGTTTTATTATACCATTCCCGCGGCAGAATTGCATAGCATTTACCGCTCAAAACCGTTACCGGAAACGCAAAACCAGAGCCGGTGAAAACATTCTCATCCGACTCTGGTTTTTCTATTACATGATTTCAGGACACCACTCATCCTGTCCCGAATCAGGCCTTCGTCCTGTATAAGCCCAGAAAAATAACGCGCTCTTCCGATGTATCCGTGTCCGGGAAAGACAGGATCAGACTGTTTTTCTGCTCATCTTCCCACCTTGTCGTCTTTCCCTCAAGAATCTGATTCTCTCCCACCAGCAAATCTTCAAGTAATTCTGCCGCCTGATGAGCCAGCGTCTGCAGTACCGTTTGAAATTCAGATTCCGGAACCGTTATGGCATATTCCACAGATACCAGTTGATCATTCTGAAAAGAAAAGATTTCCTGAATATCATCCGACAGACTGGAAATGCTGATCGAATGAATGATTCGCGGATACGCTTCTCCTAACGTGGTATCAACATCATCTTCCGAAAGCTGCGTCTTCTGCAAAACATCTTCCATAGACATATCAAATTTCACATTCCCGGGCGACAGGGTGGAATGGCTGAAATCAACGGCATACAGAAAGATGTTGCTGTTATTTTGGGAACTCTGTGAGGAACATGCAGCTAAAAAACAACAGCAAATCCCCAAAAAGATCCTGCAAATTACCGTTGAAGTAAAACGAATATTACGATTTTCAATATTCATAATACCTCCTCTCCCTTTTACTTCTGATATTCCTCAATTCTGCAAACATGTTCTTTTGTCTTTTTATTATAATTAATTCCTACCAGAAGCAAGTTTCCCTGATATTCTTCCAGACTTCTGCAATATTCTTTGTCCTTAATCTGCGCAAGCGCACCCTCTGCTGTTTTGTCCCATTTCAGTTCTACAACCAGCGCCGGTTTGTCCTGGTATCTTTTTCTTGGTACGAAAACAAGATCCGCAAACCCTTTTCCCCCAGGCAGTTCACGGTAAACCGTGTAAAAATTCCGTGCTGCATACAGCGCCAGTGAAATCGTATAGCTCAACGCATTTTCATCATTGTACTGAAGCTGTGACGTTTCAAAATGTGCCAGCCGAATTCCCTCTGCTACCTGTGTTTCCTGTTTTTCCCACACAGCCTGCAGAAGATCTGCGGAATTTTTCAGTGCCTTTGAAATATCTCCCCATTGGGAAACGGTTACCGCACTGGCATATTCTGACTGTACCTCGGCATTCGGAATAAAAACATATTTATTCTGTTCCTCATAACCAAGATATCCAAGATGAATCAGCAGTGTCAGCACATCATCCTCTGTCCGGAAAGTTGTCATATCATTCGTAAAACTGCCCGTGTTCACCGGAATCTTTTTCCCTGCCATCATCTGCAGTACGTCATCCCGCAGGCCGTCAAAATTCAGATCAATATACCACTGTAGTGCTTCAAATGTTTCTGTCTGATTCCAGTAATTGCCGATTTTCCGGAATCGCATGGCATTGACAACCGAACGCGGGCTGTAAACCGAACTTTCTCCCGGGAACGAATAGCCGTCATACCAGTTTTTAATTTCTGCCAGATCCATCTGATACCGGCCGCAGAGTTCTTCTACTTCCTGCTCCGTAAATCCTACATATTCTGCGAGCGGCCCTGGATCAAGCATTGTAAATTCATCAAACATATTCAGTGCAGAATGGGTTCCATATTTTTTGATCGGCAGAATACCCGTCAGATAGGCAAGTGCTACGTAAACCTTATCTTTCAGAAAATCCCGCAGGAAATCAAGATACTCTTCCTGTGCTTTTTTATCCTGCTGATATTCCCGGAAAACACAGTCCCATTCATCAATGATAATGACAAACGACTGTTTTGTTGCCGCATAAATATCCTGCAGCGATTCTACCAGATCCGTATCGTCAAAGTAGTCCACGTCCGGATAACTGTTTTTCAGTTCCCGCAGCAGCATTCTTCGAACACGGTCAATCACCTGGCCAATTTCCTTGCTCCGGCTCAGAAATTCCTGCATATTCAAAAAAATCGTAGGATATTGATTTAAGTGCTGTGCAAATACAGCATTTTGAGAAATTTTCAATCCAGAAAAAAGTTCTCTGGAATCGCATTCCTTCCCATAATAAGCCGTCAGCATATCCGCCGTCATAGATTTTCCAAAGCGCCGCGGACGGCTGACACAGACATATCTCTGCACAGTATTAATCACCTGATTGGTATACTCGATCAGCCCTGTTTTATCCACATAAATTTCGGACTGAACCGCTTTTGCAAATTTTTCATTTCCCGGATTCAGATAAACTCCCATATTCCACCTGCGCCTTTCTCTTTCTACCTCTATCATACGATATTCTTGCCTTAAGTTCAATTTAGCATAAGTTGAAAAATGCCAGAATGTTTTTAACTGAGGCAAAACATTCTGGCTGTTTTTTCTGGGATTGCTATGAGTCAATTAATTAATGAATAAAGAACGCGTCCTCTTCCTCGTCTTCCACAACCGGTGTCATCGGGTTATACTCGGTTTCCACCAATTTTTTCACCAGCTCGTGATCGAAGTTGCGGCGAATTTCACAGGTTCTGTCGAAAATCATGGTTGCTTCATCCCCTGGGGTGCATGCCGGCCAGTTCGGGAGGGATGGGGTTTCCGGGCTTCCGTAGCGGGCAAAGTTGATCCAGGCGGTGGCCATACGCTCCTGCAGACGGTCTGTTTCGCCCGGGACATTGCATACGGCGATGCGGTCGATGTTATGGAATACGAACGGAATCTCGGCACAATGCCATGCGGCTTTTCCGCCATCGATCGGGAATTCATAGGTAAACTGATAGGAATAGGTCGGCGCTTCTGTAAACTCCGATTTCTGACGAATGAATTCGATCGTTGCCGGACGGAAGAACGTATCCACAGACCACAGGTCGGCAATTGTTTTGTCCGGATATGCTTTTTCAAAAAGAGAAATCAGTTCCGGCGTTGCATCACCATATTTTCTCGTCAGGAACGCAATCTGTTCCTCACGGTTCATCTCATGTTTTCCCGGCACAACCGGTCCAAAATCAAACTCACCGATGTTGGTTCCTGCCAGCACAGGAATCGTTTTGGCGTGATCCGTAAATCCGCACTTGATCGGATTTCCGCGGAACCAGCCGTTCTCCATCGGTCCCTGTCCGATATAGCAGCCTTTCGCAGCAACCTCTGCCTCAACTTTATTGTACGCATTTGACAGCTCATAATACGGGATCGTCTCAAGCTTCTCCACCTCGGATTCGTCCAGATTCAGTTCTTTTAACAGAGCCTTCACAATCGCGGTGCCGTCTCCGTCCTCTTTCTGATAAACCTTTGCCTCATAAACACCGCTCTCGATGATACCCTTCTGGAACAGGCCGTCTGCTGCCGGCGTATTCATCAGCGTTGCCACCTTCATACCGCCGCCGGACTGACCGAAAATCGTAACATTCTCCGGGTCTCCGCCGAATGCCGCGATATTGTCATGTACCCACTGCAATGCAGCTACCATATCTGCGTTTCCTGCATTCGCAGAATTTTTGTATTTTTCGCCAAACGGCGAGAGATCGAGATAACCGAGGATATTCAGCCGATGGTTCACGGAAACAACAACGACATCACCGAACTCGCTTAAGTGATCCCCCTCATATGCCACATGCTCAATCGCAGAGCCGGCGCTGAAGCCGCCGCCGTGGAGCCATACCATGACCGGCTTTTTCGCACCCGGATCAAGACTCTGTGTCCAGACATTCAGGTTCTGGCAATGCTCGTCCTGCGGCCAGTAGCGATGCGGTACCAGCACCTCCATGTTCGGCTCATCCTGCTTTAAAAGCGGGCATACATAGCCGTATGCCAGTGCATTTTTGATTCCTTTCCACGGTTTCACCGGCTGCGGCATCTGGAAACGATCCGCCTCGGCGTAATGGATTCCATGAAAGGCATACGTCGTGTTCAGTCGGAAACCGCGTACCTTTCCTGCTTTTGTCTCTACTACCGGATCTGTTTTACTGCATACAAAATAATCTCCCATATTTCAGTTACCTTCTTTCTATCCTGTTCTGTGACGCGCAGTTTCCAAAAAACCACCGCAAAATCCCCCTGATCTTTCCGTTTTTGCACCGGTCTTTGAAGCATCTGTTGTTTTTGCATTTACGCATCTGCTCCTTATTATACCAGACAATTTTTTCAGAAACAATTCTTTTCACTTTTATTTTCGGCTGTTTATATCAATAAAGTCCGAAAATCGCGTCAAAAACTGATATTTCCATCACAACTTCAAAGTGCTACAATAAAAAAGAAGGTAAAATCAACGTAAAAAAGGGGACTACTATGACGAAAACAGTACAAAAGAGCAAAGCCCGCGATATGACCCAGGGCTCTATCTGGAAACAGCTTCTTCTCTTCTCGCTTCCGCTGATGGCCGGAAATCTCTTCCAGCAGCTTTACAACACCGTTGACAGCATCGTTGTCGGCAACTTTGTCGGCAAGGAAGCACTCGCCGCCGTCGGCTCCGTCGGTCCGATCATCAATTCTCTGATCGGCTTTTTCATGGGACTTTCCACCGGTGCCGGTGTCATTATCTCTCAGTATTATGGCGCAAAGGCGGATGAAAAGGTCAGCCGCACCGTCAGCACGACACTGGTGATGACATTTTTTCTCTCTATTGTCTTTACTATTCTCGGCATCTTCATTACACCGTACATGCTCCGCATGATGAGTACGCCGAACGACGTCATCCGCGAGTCAGCAACGTATCTTAAAATTTACTTTGGCGGTGTTGCCGGTCTGATGTTCTACAACATGGGCTCCGGCGTTCTCCGCGCTGTCGGCGATTCCCGCCATCCGCTGTATTTCCTGATTTTTTCCGCTGTTGTCAATACCGTGCTCGATCTTTTGTTTGTCGTTTCCTTCGGCATGGGAATCGAGGGTGTGGCGCTTGCAACCGTTATTGCACAGTGCCTTTCGGCGGTTCTGACGCTGTATGTGCTGACCACAACAGACGGCCCATACCGCATCTGTTGGAAAAAGCTCTGCATGGACTGGTCTTTGCTGTACCGCATCGTCTGCGTCGGACTGCCGGCAGCGATCCAGCAGATGGTGACTTCCGTTTCCAACGTTTTCGTGCAGTCCTATATCAATGTATTCGGCTCGGATGTTATGGCAGGCTGGAGTGCCTGCATGAAAATCGACCAGTTTATGATGCTGCCGATGATGAGTGTTGGTCTTGCTTCGACCACCTTCACCGGACAGAACGTCGGTGCCAGCTACATTGACCGTGCAAAGAAGGGTGCTACAACCGCATTCCTGCTTGCTGAGCTTGTAACCATTGTGATGATGATTCCTCTGCTGATTTTCGCCCCGCAAATGGTCTATCTGTTTAACCAGGAGACAGCTGTGATTCGTTATGGAACTCTGTTCCTGTATCTGCTCTCCCCGTTCTACATTCTCTGCTGCGTCAACCAGGTTTACTCCAACGTCCTGCGCGGCGCAGGAGACACCAGAACACCGATGATCGTGATGCTCGGAAGCTTCGTCGTGTTCCGCCAGATTTATCTGTTTGTGATGTCTCATATATTTGATTCCATCATTCCGATTGCACTTGGTTATCCGGCGGGATGGCTGGTATGCAGTGTTCTGATCTATGCCTGCTATCGAAAATTCCGGTGGGATAAAGGAATGCGGAAAAGCTGAAGGATTCCTTTCCTGACATAAGCAAAAGGGGCTGTTGCACTAAGAAAATGAACGTAGTGCGACAGCCCCTTTTTTCGCATTATTTTTTCAGGAGTGCTGCTGAATGCTCTTCAGTTAAAATAACTCCGCAATCGCCGCGATCTTCTCACAGTTTTCCGGCAGCGGGTCGTTTATTTTCGGTGACTGGCGCGTTGCCACGTAACAGCTTGCGATTCCGGCAGAGGCTGCACCGTGGCAGTCAGCGATATCGTCATTTCCTGTCATCAGGCATTCTGCCGGATCGAGGTGATACTGCTTCAGCAGCATCTCATAAAACGCCGGATCCGGTTTTTTCACACCGGCATCCGATGAGAGCAGGATTCCATCAAAGTATTTCGTAAGGCCGAGCAGGGAAATTTCCGGCGCGGTGAAAAGCGCCTGTGCGTTGGACAGCAGAAAAACCTTCTTTCCTGCGTCTTTTAAACGCTGCAGCATTTCCGGCACGCCGGGGAACAGTTTCAGTTCTTCTATCGAAATCGCACGGAACATTTTCGCCAGATCTGCAATTTCTTTTTCCGTTACCGAAACAGCTTGATCCTCAAACAGCTGCCGGAACACATCCGCAATGTCGATTTCCGGTACATGGCTGCCGCGGCATTCCATTTTAAGCGCAGCTTCCTGCTCTTTGATTTTTGTCTCATACGCCATCCGGAGTTCTTTCGGCTCATAGGCGGCCCCTTTCATGCCGAAGAACAGGCTCATTTTTTTCCAGAGATACGCTTTCTTTTCATTCGTATGTATATCTACCAGAGTTCCATATAAATCAAAAATATAATTCTGATACATCCTTCATCATCCTTTCTTACGGAAAGTTTTCCACACGACACGTATTCTACCAGACTTTTCTCCACAATTCCATGTCTTTTTTCCAGACTTCCTATCTTTTTTCTCCACCCGGGCTTTCCATCAGACCAGATCGTTGAAACCTGTTTTGTCTTGCTCTCTGTAAGAAAGAATCCTGCCCGGAGGGCTTTTTACTTTATCGGAAAATTCAACGAAGTTTCCGGTAACGTAAAAAAATTCCCCCGTACAGATTTTGTCCGCAACAGGGGAATTCATTACATCTCACAGTCTCCTGCGAATTGTAATCTTTGATTTACTTTCTCGCATCCAGCATTTCTTTCACCAGACGAATATACTCCGGTGTCGTTCCGCAGCAGCCGCCGACAATGCCTGCACCCGCGTCTACCAGAATGTTCATATATTTTGCAAACGTCGGCGCATCCATGCTGTAGATTGCCTCACCGGTCGGCGTGATTTTCGGCAGGCCGGCATTCGGTTTTACAATAACCGGTACTCTTGCCACTTTTTTCATGGAATTTACGACTGCCTCAAGCTGATCCGGTCCGACCGAGCAGTTCAGTCCTACGGCGGATGCTCCCATTTCCTGCAGTGTCTCAACTGCTTCCACAGCGTTTCCGCCGAACAGGGCAGAACCGTCTGCTTCCAGCGTCAGAGAACACATAATCGGCAGATCGCAGACAGAAAGTGCAGCATCCATAAAGACACACGTTTCGTCTACGCTCAGCATCGTCTCCGCTACCAGAAGATCAACGCCCGCATTTGCTACCGCTGTTACCTGCTCTGTGTAGGATTCCAGCAGCTCTTCATAAGAGAGATCGCCTTTTGGCTGCAGCATTTTTCCTGGTGTGGAAAAATCTCCCGCGATCAGCGCACCTGTTCCGGCAAGCGCTTTTTTCGAGATGTCCACCAGGCGTGCATTCAGCTCCTCCACCTCGTTTTCTCTTCCATAATCCGCTAATTTCAATCTGTTTGCACCAAAGGTCGGCGCATAGACAATCTGGCTTCCCGCCTCCACGTAAGCCTTCTGTAAATTTGCCAGAATATCAGGGTGCTCCAGAACCCAAAGCTCTGTACTGACTCCTTTTGGCATTCCCGCTTTTGTCAGATTTGATCCGGTTGCGCCATCCAATAAAATGACACCTGCTCCGGCAAGCTGTTCAAATTCTTCTCTTGTCATTTTCTTTTCTCCATTCTGCCCGAGTTACCTGCAGCACATGTCCGCGTATACTGACAAATCCCGGCTGTTTTTTCTGAACCTGCCGCGCTTTTCGCGTCAAATTCATGTTCAGTATAGCATTGTATTGTTTTCCCGACAAGTAAAAAAAGAGGTATCCGTTTTGGATACCCCTTCGTCTGTTTCTGTTCATGAATGTTCAGCAAACCCCGACATTCTCAATCATGATGCGCGTCTGAATGATGTGTCTCCGAATGATGCGTCTCCGAATGATGTGTCCTGCCCGAGCTGTTCCCCCCACCGGACGGGATATTCTTCGGTGACCCCGGAGACAAATTTGTTCCCTGGTTCACACGGGTTGCTTTCTGTCCATTTTCCACCTGCGAGGATGCCGATACCGTTGAAACACCCGAATCGGAACTGTTTTCCGTTGCAGCATTTTTTCCACACGCAACGAAAGCCAATACTGCTGTACCGACAAGTACGGAAATTACTGCCTTCTTCATTTCTCCACCTTCTTTCCTGGTACATCGTTTTCGCCTGAACATTAGAGCGTGTCCGAAAAATTATTTCCGCAATTTGCGAGATACACTCTGGTTGTAATTTCATTTTAAATAAGCTTCTTACTATTGTCAATTTATTCTACAAATTCCCTATTATTTTCTTTTTTTTGTTCCAAAATATTTTCAGACACAAACAGCAGCCGGACCCCTCTCCCGGATCCGGCTGCCGTTTGTCCTGTATCGTATGCTTTTATTCTGCAGTGCTTGAAGACGTTGAAGCAGTGCCTGTGCTGCTTGTCGATGTCGTTTCGGTACTGCCTGATGTCGTGCTGTCAGACGTTGTACTGTCCGTTGCGGTACTGTCCGTTGTTGTACTGTCGGTTGTGGTTCCATCTGTGGAATCTGTAGAAGCGCTGTCAACTGTCATCGTATACAGATCTGCGTCCGTTACTTCAAGTTTTTTCCAGTTGGATGCGACCTTGATATCGCTCTCCTTTACCCATCCATCCAATGTATCGTTGTACTTATCCGATTTGCGGTTGGAAATGATAGTCTGTCTTCTGGACTCGGTTTTGTCCTCGTCGAATGCTTTATCTACACGGATCACATAATATGCATCGTCGCCTTCGATGACACCGTCATAATACTCGCCATCCTTCAGCTTTGCTGCTTCTTCCGCTACTTTATCTCCAAGAGAACAGGTATCGTCATCGTCTTTCTCCGATCCGGTTCCAAAGGATGTCTCGGAAGAGGTCAGATAAGAAACCTCAGAGGAGGAATCGCTGGCGGAACTGCTCGATGTGCTCGCGCTTGAAGCGTCGGATGCGCTTGTGTCGGAAGCATCGGAAGAAGAGCTGCTCTCATCGGAGCTGTCGGCAGAATCGGTGGAATCTGCGGTATTCTCCGCATTTAACTGATCGTTCAGCTCCTTGCGCAGATCGGTAAACGATGCGGCTGCAGGATCCTCAGACTCTTTTAAGAGATCCAGGAATCTCTGTGCGATTTCTTTCTTTGCCGCTTTTTCCTCGTCCGTCAAATCAATCGTTTTTCCATCGTCATCCTTCTCGGTTCCTGCTGTGGATACCGTGATGTAGCTGATGGAGGTCTGCTTTGCCTCTTCATCGGATACCTCGGTATCTACATTTGCGATGATCGGATCATAAATTTTGGTTTGAATAACATACAGCTCCAGTGCATCCTGGATGTCCTCAACGGTTGCGTGCAGCTTTTTCATCACATCGTCACCGTTCTTATCTGCGAATGCCTGTGCAGCCTCTTTCGCCTGCTGTTTTTCCTCGTCTGTCAGGGAAATTCCGTATTCCTCTGCGTGCTGCCGCATCAGAAGCTCTTTTTCGATCGTATCAAGAGACTGCTCCTTGAACGTTTCCCCGGTAGTCTTTCCATCGTCGCCTTCCTTGTCGTACATCTCAGACGGCATCTGCATTCCGTACATCGAGTACATCTTGGAATAATAATTGTACATGGTTGCCTGCTGATATCTCAGCATGAAATTTGCCTGTCCGAGTGTAATCGACTCGTCATTTACAGTAATTGCCGTTTTTGTTCCGTCCACATTGTCGGAACCGCAGCCAGTCAGTCCCATCGCTGCCATCGAAGCACTCAGCATAACGCAGACTGCTTTTGCTTTTAAATTTTTCATTACTTCCTCCTCATGCAGGGCGAAATGTATGCTCAAAAAGAGTTTTTCTTTTTACACGTTCGAATTTCCGGTCCTGCATCGATTTTTATAAACGCTTTTCCTATTATACCCTTTTTGTTGATACAGGGCAACTTTTTTCTTCCCTGTTCACGCCTTTTTCACACGATCTTGTGGTTATGCGAGTATTTCACTCCTGTGTGATCTGCAGCAGATCTTCCACCAGTGCATGGCTCTTCTCCAGCAGATCGATCTTTTCCTTTGAATTTCTCCGCCGCGGCGTGTAGACAAACGCCAGCGACTCCATCTGGAATTTCAGTTCGTCTCGGTATTTCTGCAGCAGCTCCGGAATCCGCGCCACATCGATTTTTGCATGCTGCTGTAAGGTGACTCGTACCGAATCGCCCATCTGTTTCAGCTCCGTCACATACGCACAGTGCGCCAGCGCTTTCAGTTCTGCAACAGCCAGAAGATTCTGTACATTTTTCGGCGGTTCCCCGAAGCGGTCGGTCAGCTCCTCCGTCATGTCCTCATACTCTTCCTTATTTTCAATCGCCGCAATTCGCTTATAGGTGTCAAGCTTCAGAGACTCGTTGCTGATGTAGCTGTCCGGAATATAGGCACTGACATTCAGATCAATCGTTGTCTCGAACGCTTCTGCCGGTGCGATGCCCTTCGCCTCCTGGACAGCCTCTGCGAGCATTTTACAATAGAGATCGTATCCAACCGATTCCATATGGCCCGACTGCTCTGCGCCCAGCAGATTTCCGGCGCCTCGGATCTCAAGATCACGCATTGCAATTTTAAAGCCGCTTCCCATCTCCGTAAATTCACGGATCGCATGGAGACGCTTCTCCGCCACTTCCTTCAACATCTTGTTTCTGCGGTACATCAGAAATGCGTAGGAAGTCCGGTTCGACCGTCCGACGCGGCCGCGGAGCTGATAGAGCTGTGACAGTCCCATCTGGTCGGAATCATGGATAATCATGGTATTGACATTCGAAATATCGAGTCCTGTCTCAATGATCGTTGTTGACACGAGCACATCGATCTCTCCGTTGATAAAGCCGTACATGATCTTTTCCAGCTCACGCTCTTTCATCTGTCCGTGCGCAAAGCCTACATTTGCATCCGGCACGAGCTTCTGGATCGTGTTCGCCATATCCGCAATCGACTGGACGCGGTTATAGACATAGTAAACCTGCCCGCCCCGCGCAAGTTCACGGTTAATCGCCTCGCGGACCATTTCTTCATTGTATTCACAGACAAAGGTCTGGATCGGCTGGCGATCCTGCGGTGCTTCCTCGAGCACACTCATATCCCGGATGCCGATCAGGCTCATGTGCATGGTACGTGGAATCGGCGTCGCCGTCAGTGTCAGAACATCCACATTTTTTTGCAGCTGTTTGATTTTTTCTTTATGCGTCACGCCGAACCGCTGCTCCTCATCGACAATCAGAAGGCCAAGATCTTTGAACTTTACGTCCTTCGACAGAACGCGGTGTGTTCCGATGACAATATCCACGAGTCCTTTTTTCAGATCCTCCAGCGTTTTTTTCTGCTCTGCCGGCGTGCGGAACCGGCACAGAAGATCAACGCGCACCGGAAAGTCCTTCATGCGCTCAACGAACGTATTGTAATGCTGCTGTGCCAGAATAGTGGTCGGAACGAGGTAGACGACCTGTTTGCTCTCCTGTACTGCCTTGAACGCTGCACGGATTGCAACCTCGGTTTTGCCGTATCCGACATCGCCGCAGATCAGGCGGTCCATGATCTTTTTGCTCTCCATGTCCGCCTTTGTCGCCTCGATCGCCGCAAGCTGATCGTCCGTCTCCTCAAACGGAAACAGTTCCTCAAATTCCTTCTGCCAGATCGTATCCTTTCCGAACTGATAGCCGGATGACGCCTGCCGCTCGGCATACAGCTTCACGAGATCCTGTGCAATATTTTTTACCGCATGGCGAACCCGTGTTTTCGTCTTATTCCATTCCTGACCGCCGATTTTATTCAGCTTCGGCACCTTTGCAGCTTCGCCGGACGCATACTTCTGCAGCGTATCAAGCTGGGTGGCCAGCACATAGAGGTTCGATCCGCCCGCATACTCGATTTTCATGTAATCACGCGTTACGCGGTCCATCTCAATTTTTTCGATACCGCGGTAAATACCAAGACCGTGGCTCTCGTGCACGACATAGTCACCGATCGAAAGATCCGCAAAATTTTGGATTTTCTGACCGGAATACTCCGATTTCTTCCGGTTTTTCTTCTTCTCTTTTCCAAAAATATCCGTCTCTGTAATCAGCACAAATTTCTGCATCGGATATTCAAAGCCTCTGCGGGCCGCGCCGTGGATCAGCATGACCTCGCCCGGTTTCAGAACACGCTCCGCATTCTCGCTGTAGAAGGCCGGAATCTCCTCATTCTGCAGGTCCTCTGCCAGATGCTGCGCCCTCGTCCGCGACGGACTCGCCAGTACAATACGGTAACCCGCTTTTTTCCAGGATTTCAGATCTTTTACCAGAAGCGGGAACTGATTGTTATACGAATTGACCGATTTCACCGTCACACTGAATTCGTCACGGATATTCCACTCGCCCTTCTGCGGCTCCATCAGCGATACGGCAACACAGCCGCGGCGGTTCAGTTTTGCCACAAGCTCCGCCGTACTGCACATCAGCTTCGCCTGTCCCGGCAGGAGGTATCCCTTTTCGAGACGGTGGCTCACGCTCTCCTGAAATTCTGCTTCCAGCGCATCGGCACACTCGATGATGCGGTTCGGCTCATCGAGGAAAATGCGGCTGTTCTCCGGCAGATACTCAAGAAACGAGACGGTCTCCGGATAAAAATAATGAAGATACTGCTCCGCTCCCTGCAGAATTTCGCCCTCGCCGATCTGATCGCAGATTTCCTCTGCCGCATGGCGGATACGCGCCGCTTCCTCCGTCATCATCTTGTCGCGGAACTTTGTGCTTTGCGCTTTTGCCTCTTTTTTAATCGCTTTCACACCGCGCGCAATCGTATTCTCTGTTAAAATCAGCTCCGATGCCGGATAGATTGTGATTTCCTCGAGGTTTTCAATCGACCGCTGGCTCTCCGCATCGAAGCTTCGGATGGAATCTATCTCATCGCCCCAGAGCTCAATCCGGATCGGGTTCTGTTCCGTCAGCGGATAAATATCGAGAATGCCGCCGCGGACGGAAAACTGGCCGGTCGACTCCACCTGAAAGGTACTCTCATAGCCGAGCCGCACCAGCTCTTTTCTTATTTTATCCAGATCGAGTTCGCTGTCATTGCGCAGATGGATGCAATGTTTTTCGAACACGCCAAGAGGCAGAAGAAAGTCCATACATCCCCCTACACTGGTGATGATGGTAACTTCCTTCCGCTCAAGAAGTGCCTGGATCACCTGAAGCCGCTGCCGGATCAGCAGATTTCCGTGAATGTCTGCCTGATAGAAAATCAGGTCCTTCGCCGGATAATACAGCGTCTCCGCATCGTACAGCCGGTAATCCTCATATAATTCTTTTGCTTTTAATTCATTTTCCGCGATCAGAAGCCGCACCGGGGCATCCTCGGAGAGACCTGCAATCATGTGGGCTTTCTGGCTTTCCAGACAGCCCGAGATCACCGTCACACCTGCGGTTCCTTTTTTCAGATCACGGAACAGCTCGTCAAAACGGGCAATTTCTTTGATCGGTTCTAATAACGCTTTCATTTTCCTTACTCTGCCGGGTTTGCAGATTTGCGGTTATACTCATTCATAGCTGCGTCCACATCCCCGTTCAGCATCTGCTCGATTGCTTTTGCCGCATGCTCGATCGCCAGATTTACAAGGGGACGTTCGTCTTTCGTAAACGGACTTAACACGTAGTCCGCCAGATCCCAGTTTTTCGGTTTCTCACCGACGCCGACCTTCACACGCATAAAATGGTCGGTGCCAAGATTGGCGATGATGTTTTTGATGCCATTGTGGCCGCCCGCGCTTCCTTTTTTGCGGATACGGATCTGTCCCGGCGCCAGGCTGATATCATCGTAAACCACGATCAGCTCGCTCTCCGGATCCACTTTGTAATAGTTCACCAGCTCCCGCACAGACTCACCGCTCAGATTCATATACGTCATCGGCTTTGCAACGATAACCTTCTGACCTGCGATCATGCCTTTTCCGAACAGAGCCTTGTGGCCTGTACCGGAGGAAGGGATCTGATATTCATCGATCAGATAATCGATGGTATCAAATCCGACATTGTGCTTCGTCCCTTCGTACTGGCGCGTTGGATTTCCCAGACCTACTATAATATACATAAATTCTCCTGTCATCAGACCATTTTCCGGCGCAGTTTTTGTTCACGTCACGGTCAAAACGGATATTCTCCATCCACTTCGCTACTTGCGCATAACCGAATAGCTGCTTCGCCGCACCGAAAAATGATATATTGTTTTTCCATCTGTCATAAAGAAAGAACACGAACAAAAGAGCAGCCTTTTTCCTGCTCTTTTATTCGCTGAAATGCTTCGGCAATGTTTAGTTAAAGTATACCAGTTCGCTCTCCGGTTTCTTGGCCGGTTTGATTTCTTTTGCATACAGAACCGGGCCTTCGCCATCGTAAACCTTCATATAGCCCCATTTTACCGTTGCAGTCACGTCAACCCAGGAACCCATTACGAGAGATTTGGCGCTTGCGCATTTGCAGACATAGCCGATAAAAGAAGTATCATCTGCACAGCAGGTCATTGCCATACGACCCGGAACAAAGAAATCGGCTCCGACATCCTTGCTCTTTAATACCATACCGCGGAAATGAACAGTCTTGCCCTCGTAACGCTCCGGGTTGTCGCCCATATCGACATACCAGATTCCGTAATCGGCATCGTCGATTTCGATCACATCGGCATCGGTATCAAACGGCATCTGATCCTCAAAAATGTTGTCAATTTCGCCTTCTTCATTCTCAAACAGAACGTCGCATGCCTGATTGACTACTTTGATGCTGCGGCGGAATGCCGGAAGTGGATCTTCCGGACGACAGCGGTTGAACATAACCATATCCGCATTTTTTGCCATCTCCATGAAGACGGATTTCATGTTCTGCATATAGATCTGGAAGCAGCTTGCGTCGACGGTCACGATCTCCTGTACGATGCCCCAACCGCGCGGCAGTTCCATTTCTTCGAGTTTTTTTACGCTCCAGAGCGGGTTGTATTCGAGAATGATTCGCTCCGGGCGGTATTTGCGGTTCAGTTTTTTCAGGTAATCCAGGGTAAACTGCTCTGGTCCTTCTACGATTTCCAGGACGGTGTTGTGTTTGAGCAGTTCTTTTTCGTCGTACTCTACTTCACCTTCTTCGGTTGTGATCAGAAGGGTTGGTCCGTCGATCTGGAAATAGTCCTGTGCTACGGTAAAATTGATAAAAGAGGTTTTTCCACTCTCCAGAAATCCTGTTATGAGATAAATCGGAATTTCTACTTCGTCTTCTTCGTACATTTTGTACCTCCGTTGTCTTTGACGTACTCCCGGAATCTTTCTGCACTTGCTTTTGCGGCTGAGATTCCGGGCGTGCCTTTTGCTTTGTCTCTAAATCAAGAAAAAAGCTGCCACATCGGATTTTGTTTCTGATGCGGCAGCTTCACTACAGTTCACAGGTACCCTGCGGACCGTAATTTTCGCAGCTACTTTGTATTTTTACAGTCCGAACAGCTCTGCCAGCTTATCTTCTGCTAATTTGGAACCGATGACACAGATTCTTCCGGTGAATTCCGGTGCTCCGTCACGTACTTCGTACTCTTCCGGAACCATATCGAAATAGATCCACTGTCCATCGGCGCCTGCTACCATACCTTTGGCACGAAGAACCATACCATAAGCGGTATCCTCGGAAAGTTTCTTTAAGATGCCTTCGATCTGCTCTTTGGTAAAGGTCTTCACAGTCTCCTGACCCCAGCTTGTGAAAACTTCGTCTGCGTGGTGATGATGGTGATGCTCGTGACCGCAGCCACACGCATCATCGTGATGATGATGCTCATGGTCGTGATCGTGACCGCAGCAGCATTCGTCATCATGGTCATGATGGTGATGCTCGTGTTCCTCGTGATCGTGACCGCAGCAGCATTCGTCATCATGGTCGTGATGATGGTGCTCGTGCTCCTCGTGATCGTGACCGCAGCAGCACTCGTCATCATGATCGTGATGATGGTGCTCATGCTCCTCATCGTGGTCATGGCCGCAGCAGCACTCGTCGTGGTCATGATGATGGTGATGATGCTCTTCCTCTTCTACCTGCGCAAGGTTGATGATGGCACCTTCCATCGTATCGAGTACTTTCTTACCACCCAGTACTTCAACCGGTGTGGTAATAATGTGTGCTTCCGGATTCAGTTCGCGGAGCATTTTTACAGCTGCCTCTACTTTTTCGGTATCGGCTTTATCGGTACGGCTCAGGATGATGGTTCCTGCTCTCTTTACCTGATTCTCGAAGAATTCGCCGAAGTTTCTGAGATACATTTTGCATTTCATAACGTCGACTACGGTTGTTGCGGAATTCAGGGCTACGCCTGCTTCTTTTTCTACACCGTCTACAGCCTTGATGACGTCGGAGAGTTTACCTACGCCGGACGGCTCGATGATGATGCGGTCCGGGTGATATTTGGTGATAACGTCTTTTAATGCTGCGCCGAAGTCTCCCACAAGAGAGCAGCAGATGCAGCCGGAGTTCATTTCACGGATTTCGATACCGGCATCTTTTAAGAAGCCTCCGTCGATTCCGATTTCACCGAATTCGTTCTCGATCAGGACAACCTGCTGGCCTTTCAGTGCGTCTCCGAGGAGTTTTTTGATCAGGGTTGTTTTTCCTGCGCCCAGGAAACCTGAAATAATGTCTATTCTTGTCATTGATTTAACCTCTTTATCTTGTTGATTCCGTTTATAGTTAGCTGCAAAAGGGCCGAAGTTTATCCTCCGCCCCACACTCACGCTTATTATAGCAACCATAGAACAAAAAATCAAGAGAATTTCCCTTGCTTTTTCTGCATTTCACCATTATAATATATTACATGTCTTTTCTACTTTAACGCGTTGAACGGGCAAATCATTTTACCTATGAATGGGGGATTTTTTTATGAGCGGAACGAAAGAAAAAAAACTCAATCTGCCACAGTCACTGCTTTTGCTGCTGCTGATCATCGTATCCGTCGCAGTCTGTATCCGCCTGAAAACCGGCGGTCCTATGATCGGCCTGTTTGCAAGCTGGATTTTTATCTATCTGTTTTGTAAGATTTTCGGTATTTCTTACGCCAACATTGTTGCCGGCGCATACGATGCCATCCGTATGGTCGTCCCGACGCTCTGCCTTCTGATGGCCATCGGTGTCATGATCGGCACCTGGCTGCAGAGTGGCACCATTGCCACCATCATTTCCTGGGGCTTAAAAATGATTAACCCGTCCTGGCTGCTGCCTCTGACGCTGCTGTTCTGCTCCATTTTGAGTATTGTAACCGGTACTTCCTATGGTTCCGCCGGAAGCGCAGGTGTTGCCATGATGGCGATCGGAAACGCCATGGGTATCCATCCTGGCATGGTAGCCGGTGCTGTCATCTGCGGTGCCATGTTCGGTGACAAATTAAGTCCTCTTTCCGATACCACAAACCTTGCTCCGGCCGTTGCAGATGCCAAACTTGGCGATCATATCCGCTCGATGCTCTGGACCACCCTTCCAACATATGTGATAACCTTAATTCTTTTTACTATTCTCGGTTTCCAGCAGACCAGCGGAAGCTATACCGAGGGAAGCATTACCGTTTACATCGATGCTTTAAACGGTGAATTCCAGCTCGGATGGATTACCATGATCCCTGCCATCCTGATTATTGTATTGCTCCTCTGCAAAGTAAATGCGATCTCTGCACTTGGTCTTTCCAGCTTCGCTGCCGGATTTGTTTCCTATTTTGTGCAGCACGATACTCTGCAGGGCATCATCCGCACAGCTTACAACGGTTACACAACCACAATCGAAGAACCGGTATTACAATCCATCTTAAACCGCGGCGGCATGGGAAGCATGCTCCAGTACGTAGCCATTATCTGCTTTGCTGTCGGCATGGGCGGCATGCTGGAAAAACTCGGTGTACTGGATCACATTCTTCAGGCGATTGTAAAGAGAATCAACAGCGATGGAAGTATGATCCTGGCAACGATGATTGTCGGTTACGTGACCAGCCTCATCAGCTGCTCCCAGCCGATGGCACACGTTCTGACCGGCCGTCTGATGGCACCTGTCTTTCAAGAGCGCAAGGTTGCACCGGAAATTCTTTCCCGCTGCCTCGAAGACTCCGGAACTATGGCTGGTCCTATGATTCCATGGCATGGCTACGGCGTATACATGGCCGGCACACTTGGTGTTGCATGGTCGGCATTTTTCCCGTACTTATTCCTGCTTTACCTGACCCCGGTTTTCAGTATTTTCTATGGATTTACCGGAATTTCCATTAAGCATCTTCCGGAAACCAAAAACAACGAATCAAAAGAAGAGAAATAAGGCAAAAGCAGAAATCGTAACAGAAAATCATAAACAGAAACAGAAACAAAAAAAGAAAAGGAAAAGAGAAAGAATGCAGACAAAACTTGTTCTTCTCGGAACCGGCACACCAAATGCGTGTCCGAATGCCAACGGACCTTCCTCCGCTGTCGTGGTCGGTGACCGTGCTTATCTGGTAGATTTTGGCCCTGGCGTTGTCCGCCAGGCCTCAGCCGCCTATTTTAACGGCGTGGATGCCCTGCGGCCGGATCTTCTGACCGTTGCCTTCTGTACGCACCTTCACACAGACCATACCGCCGGATACCCGGATCTGATTTTTACTCCGTGGGTGCTGGAGCGCCCGGTTCCATTGAAAGTTTTCGGGCCAAAGGGCTTACAGCACATGACCGATCATATCTTACAGGCCTATGAAACCGACATTGATTTCCGAATTCACGGTTTCGAAAAAGCAAACGAATCCGGCTACCGCGTTGAGGTAACAGAAATTGAATCCGGCATTGTCTACCGGGATGACCTGGTTACGGTGGAGGCTTTTCCGGTCAGCCACGGAACACTGGAATGCTACGGCTATAAATTCACCACACCGGACCGCACAATCGTCATCACCGGCGATACCGCTCCGCTGGATCTCGTGGCAGAAAAATCGAAAGGCTGTGATATCCTGCTGCACGAAGTGGAATACGCCGCCGGAATCTCCTGCCGCGAACCAAAATGGCAGAAATACCACCGGGAAGTGCATACGTTAAGCACGGATCTTGCCGGTGTTGCAAAAAAGGCAAATCCGAAACTGCTCGTTACGTATCACCGGATTTACCATATGAATGTACAGGATAACCACAAAAACCTTGCCGCCGAGATGGCATGGCGCGATGCCGCGATTCTGGATGAAATCCGGGATGCAGGGTATGACGGATATGTCGTGAACGGAAAAGACCTGGATGTATTTTAAAATACGGGGCAGCGTACCAATTCTGGTTTACGAATTGGTACGCTGCCCCGTTCGTTTTGGGATGAGCCCGGAGACGCTTTCTATTTTCATTTACCCGACTGGCAGATTCTACCATACTCTGCGTTATTTCAGAACTGTTTTTTCTTTGACATTAACCTCCTCAGAACGTATAATCATAGTATTACAACTCTGGCAAAACAGCAGGATTTTCTGCTGTTTGTCGTTACAGGAACCTGATCCGCAGACGGCTTGCACAGTCTGCCTTTCGTTTGCGTTCCAGAAAGGATGTTTTATATGGCAGCTACTACTGCGAAACCCGTAAAAAGCGCCGGTAAAATTCCCGGCAGTACCTTGAAAATCATTGCGATGGTCTGTATGCTGATCGACCACACTGCAGCTGTACTTTTCGACCGAATCCTGATTTCCCGTGGTCTTCTGGATGCGGTGAACGCTTCGGACGGAGGCGCATCATTTCTCTCTACCGGAAACACAGCTGTGATTTATTATGCGGATATGATTATGCGCGCAATCGGAAGGATCAGTTTTCCGATTTTCTGTTTTCTGTTGATTGAAGGGTTCATGCATACGCATGATGTGAAAAAGTATGCGCTGAATCTTGGGATTTTTGCACTGGTTTCGGAGATCCCGTTCGATCTGGCATTTGCGGGAAAACCGTTTTATCTGGATTATCAGAATGTCTTTTTCACTTTATTTATCGGCCTTGTGATGATGATTTTTCTGCAGAAAATCGATTCAAAAGCGCAAAAAGATGCCGGTGCATGGCAGAGGGCGAACTGGAAGGTTTCGGTTGGCAAGCTGCTGGTGATTGTGGCAGCCTGTGCAGTGGCCACGCTGTTGAAGACAGATTACAGTGCAATGGGAATTCTGACGATTGTGCTGATGTATAATATGAGAAAGAATAAAATGTACTGTATCGGAATCGGGTGTGCGGTGCTTACGCTGTTGAGTCTGAATGAAATCACCTGTTTTCTGGCTATGATCCCGGTGCATTTTTATAACGGAAAACGAGGATTGAATCTGAAGTATCCGTTTTATGCGTTTTATCCGGTGCATCTGCTGGTGCTGTTTGCGATTGCGGCGGTACTGGGGATGGCGGGGGTTGCGGTTGTTTAAAAAACGGACACCCGGAAGTGCACCTGCGCCGCCTGGGACTGTGCCCTGGGGCACAGTCCCAGACGACACAGACGCACTTCCGGGCTGACATTGAGCCGGGCGGTGGGGAGGTCTGGATTTGCTGCGCAAATCGGCGTGAGATTCTACTTAATATACTTCTTAACTTCCAACGGATACCCCAAAAGCTCTTCGCTGCGAATCACTTCAAAATTCTCCGGTTGAAAATCTTTGCGTAACGTCACAGTGTTCAGGCAATGATATCCCAATCTATGATAGAGTTTCATCGCTCCAAAATTTCGTGCAGCTACCTCAAGATAGACAGATTCAGAATACTTTTTTATCTCGGCTTCAACCAGCGCAATCGCATGACTTCCGTATCCGTTTCCCTGGTATTCCGGAAGTACGAAAAGATCTTCGATCCAGTCAACTTCCGCCCCGCGGCTTCCGAGATGCACAAATCCAATGGGGATCTCTTCTTTTAAGATAAAATAAAACACATGCCCTTTGTCTGTCCAGGCAGCAAGATTCTCCGCGGCCTCTTCGTCGGTTATAACATAATCACCATGAGCCAGCCAAAAGCCTCGAATCAGCTCTTTTGCAAGTTGTGCTTCGTTTTCATATTTCTGTAAAGCTATAATTTCATTCATTTTTTCATCTCCCTTGTTTGTTTAACCGAATCAAGTAAGTCCCAACCCCCTGCTTATTGCTTCGCGCAATGGAAGCAGGTGACTTGCTTGATTCGGTTAAACTATGATATACTCAAATCATCATGATACCAGGCTCAAAAAGCTAATGCAAGCTCGCTTGCAAGAGGATTTTTGAACTCTTGACCTGTCAAAAACATGACGAGGAGTGCAATGATATGAAAAAAGCGACAAATTTGATATCCTTTCTGATTTTAATGATGGTACTGGTCGGCTGTAGCAAAGAAACGGTCCATATCGACTTTCCTTTTGAAGTTGGAGATGTTGAAAATATCGAAATGTACCACTATGCGGGAGCACCGGTATCAGCAGAAAAGAAAATAGTCGTTGCAAAAACTGATATAACAGACTTGTATCATATGTTTGAAAACTTATCATTGACAGACAAACAAGTCGAGGAAATCACAGGCGCAGATGTGACCAGTTTTCGATTTAACCTTTCGGATGGGACAAACTACGAACTGGTTTATGTCTGCAATGGAGTCAAGAACGGAAAGCTGAAATCTTCCACGGGCAATTTTGAATACTTCACAAGTTCAGATATCGGCTCATATTGGTCGAATATGGATCTTGAATCAGTTTCGGTGAAAGAAAGTGAATTGCCGAAGTGGCATAACTGATTCAGCCTCGAAGGACTCCCTGTCATAAGCGCTGGGGTGTTTTTATATATGATTCATCTCGTTTCCGTTTCTCATAAATCGCTTCCATCCATTCCAGCACATCCTCTTTGTTCTGCTGAAACGGTTCGCTGTGACTTAGGAAAAAAATGCGGCGCACGCACGTTTTTCAGAACTCGGATTTCTGCCAGCAGGCGCTCGGCATTATAAACGGTCTGTCCGTTTTTCTGCGTCGCATATGCCGCATCCCCGAGAAAGCACCACGTCTCATCCACTTCCAATGCAAGCGATCCTTTGGCATGACTCGATGGAATCGGAAATAAATGTAACCACACGTCACCGTCCTGAAACCACGTATCTTCTTCTATCACAGTTCCTGTTTTTGTATAACGAAACGTATTTTTCCCCTGGTAAACCGCTTCGCACGAAATCTCCGACAGATTCCCGATATGGTCGGGATGAAAATGGGATAAAATCACCCGAATTTCTTTTCCTGTCTGTTCTGACTTTTTCTGCAGAATTTCTGAAACCGCAGGATGATTTCCCACGTCATATACCCAGAAAAATGCATCACCCTCGATGATCACAACATTTGCCGAAAGTGGATGTTCTGTCGGTGTAAGATAGGAAATGTGATCGTTGATTGTCTGGATGTGCGGAATCTGTATCGGCTCTTTTCTTTCTTCTTTCATCAAATCAACACCTCTTTTCCTTCGAACACAAAACACAATGACCGACAGATTTAAGAAATCTCTTTCGTTCTCTGCCGGTCATGATATTAATGAAAATTAGTAGCTATCTTATTTTAGAAGCTGAACACCGCCACACCATACGCCGGAAGTGCATATGCAATCCGATATGGCTGGCCATCGCATTCTCCCTCTTTGGCACGGTAGGCTACCTGGCGTTTTTCGGTCGGGCCGCCGTATTTCATATCGGAGCTGTCGAGTATCAGGCGGTACTGTTTTTTGCGCGGTACGCCACACATATAATCCGGACGCTCGACCGGTGTGAAATTGCAGACGAACAACAGGTTGTTTTTTCCTGTCGGTGACCAGCGGACGAAGCTGTAAATGCTGCGGTCGCCGTCGTTGGCATTGATCCACTGGAAGCCTTCGTAGCCGCAGTCGTTCGCGTAGAGTGCCGGGTACTTGCGGTACATTTTCAGCAGGTCACTGAAGAAGGTCTGCAGATGCTGATGCCCCTCATCTGCCAGCAGGAACCAGTCGATCTCGCGTTCCTCGCTCCACTCGCGGAGCTGTCCGAAATCCTGTCCCATGAACAGAAGTTTTTTGCCCGGGTGCCCGAACATGAAAGCATAGCCTACCATCAGGTTCTGGAATTTTTCCTCCAGATCGCCCGGCATTTTGTTGATCATCGAGCATTTCAAGTGGACAACCTCATCGTGCGAGAGCACCAGAATGTAGTTCTCGGAAAATGCATAGGTCATGCCGAAGGTCATCTTGTTATGGTTGTATTTGCGGAAGTATGGATCGAGCTTCATGTAATCGAGGAAGTCATGCATCCATCCCATGTTCCATTTGTAGGAGAAATGCAGGCCGCCGTCCTCTACGCTTCCCGTTACCTTCGGCCACGTTGTGGACTCCTCGGCGATCATGATGACCCCTTTGTTTCGTCCGCGCACCAGGGTATTCAGGTGTTTGAAGAACTCGACGGCTTCGAGATTTTCATTTCCGCCATTCTTGTTCGGCACCCACTGGCCCGGCTCTTTTCCGTAGTCGAGATACAGCATCGAAGCAACAGCATCGACACGGAGACCGTCTACGTGGTACTCTTCTACCCAGTAAAGCGCATTTGCCAGCATAAAGTTTTTCACTTCATTTTTGCCGTAATCAAAGATCTTCGTTCCCCACTCCGGGTGCTCGCCCTTTCTCGGGTCGGCGTACTCATACAGCGGCTGGCCATCAAAATCAGCAAGGCCGTGCGCATCTTTCGGGAAGTGTGCCGGTACCCAGTCCAGAATAACACCGATTTTATTTTTATGCAGATAATCAACAAGATATTTAAACTCTTTCGGTGTTCCGTAGCGGGAGGTCGGTGCGTAATAGCCCGTTACCTGATAGCCCCAGGAACCGTCAAACGGATGCTCTGCAATTCCCATCAGCTCTACGTGGGTATAGCCCATTTTTTTTACGTAATCGGCAAGCGAATGTGCGAACTGAACGTAATTGTAAAATCCGTCCGGGTTGGATTCGGACCACGGATGTTTCATCCAGGAGCCCGGGTGCACTTCGTAGATGGAGAGCGCGGATTTCTGAACGTCAAATTTTTTGCGGTTCGTCAGCCATTCGCTGTCACCCCAGCGGTAGCCTTCGATTTCCGCTACTTTTGACGCGGTACCCGGCCGTTTTTCGGATGCAAATGCGTATGGATCTGCTTTGTACAGTTCTCTTCCGTCCGGTGTGCGGATGTAATATTTATACATCATTCCCTCGGTCACGCCCGGAATGAACACTTCATAAACGCCGTCCTCGCCGACTTTCCGCATCACATTGGCATGGGCATCCCAGCCGTTGAATTCGCCGATGACAGATACTTCCGCCGCATGCGGAGCCCATACGGTGAACCAGGCTCCTACTTTGCCGTCTTTTTTGTCCAGGTGCGCACCCATTTTCCGGAAAATATCGTAATGGGTTGCCTGGCCAAATAAGTACTGATCCAGTTCAGAAAATCTTGGCTGATAGCCCGCCGGTTTTTTTGGCACTTTTCTGGTTTTTGCTGTTGTTTTTGCCGTTGTTTTCGCAGTTTCCTTCATAGAAAAAATCCCCTTTATGCTTCTTTTTCAATCAGAACACAGCCGCACGGAGGTACTTCAACAAAAAGTTTTCCATTTTCCGGAGAAATGGCTTCTCCGGTTACCGCGTTTTTCCATGTTCCGTCGCAAGATGCAGGAATCCAGACTCCCGCACTCTGGTTTTCATCATTATTTACTGCTGTGATCAGAGCATCTGTCTCATCCAGGCGTGCAAAGGCATACTGGCGGTTGGTCAGCATGAGTTCGCGGTATCTTCCCGTTCGTGCTGCAGGATGTTTTTTTCTGACGTCTGATAATGTTTTGATCCATGCCGGAAGTTTTTCTGCCGGCGGATTTTTCTCCAGTTCTTCCAGATTCAGCGCCGGGCGCAGCGGATCGTCGTTTCCGCCTTCTTTTCTTCCCTCGATGCCGAATTCCGATCCGTAATAGATGGACGGGATGCCCGGCAGGAAGTACAGCAGCGCATAAATTGGAATCATGTTTTCTTTTACGTTCAGCTTGCTGGCCAGACGGTCTACGTCGTGGTTGTCAACGAAGCTGTACAGTTTCTTTCCTTTGTAAATGCCGCCGTTTTCGTCAAATTCGCGGCGGATCGTATGTGCAATTTCGAAGTAGTTATGATCGTTATGTCCCGAATAAAGTCCTTTGTGAAGCTCGTAGTTTGTGACACTGTGCAGCAGATGCTGGCCGTCTCCGATGTAGCGCGCATAATCGCCGTGGATGACTTCGCCCATCAGCCAGAAGTCCTGTTTTTTGGCGGATGTGCGTGCGCGCATCTGCTCCATGAAGCCGAAATCCAGGCAGTCGGCGCAGTCGAGACGGATGCCGTCGATGTCGAATTCGTCGATCCAGAAGTCGATGACATCAAGGAGATAGTCGCGGACCTGCTGGTTCTGGAGATTCAGGTTGACGAGTTCGAAGCAGTTTCTCCATGCTTCGTAGGAGAATCCGTCGTTATAGCAGGTGTTTCCGCCGAACCAGATTCCTTTGTACCATCCGCAGTACGGGGACTGTTCTCTTTTTTCCTGAATGTCGCGGAAGGCAAAGAATTCGCGGCCGGTGTGGTTGAAGACACCGTCTACGACGACTTTGATGCCGAGTTCGTGGGCTTTTTTTACGTATGCGGCAAAGTCCGCGTTGTCGCCTAAGCGGCGGTCTACCTGTTTGTAATCTTTTGTGTCGTATCCATGTGTGGTTGATTCAAACAAGGGGCCGATATAGATTGCGGTACAACCGAGATCTGCGATGTGCGGAAGCCACTGTTCCAGTGTGGAAAAGCGGTGTACGGTTTCTTCCGATTCATTTTTTCTCGGCGCGCCGGTCAGTCCGATCGGATAGATGTGATAAAATTCTGCCTCTTCATACCATGGTGCCATTTTGTTTGTCCTCCTTGTTTTTGGGTTATGAGTAAATTCCATACATGAACTGGTGTACCAGACGGTAGACTTCTTCGTCCCGGACGACGAGGTTGGAAAGATCGGATTGGTCTCCTGCTGTCATCATCAGGTAGTGCATCAGGATTCCGGAGAAGCCTACGGCGAATTGTTCCTGACGGCCGTTCATGTTGCCGAGTTCGGCGCTGGCGTTGTCGAAGACGTCGACGCACAGGTGATAGAACCGGTCAATCATGGGGTATACGGTGCGGAAGCCTTCGCTTTTTCTTCCGGAATAGAACAGTGCCATCATCAGCATATGGAATTTCGGGTCTTCGGAGGCTCCGTTGAAGAAGGCACGCGCGATGCGGTACAGTTTTTCGGGGATGTTTTTCCCGGTTTCGGAGGCTTCGATGAGTTTTTGTTCCATGGGCTGAAAGTGCTCGTTTAGCAGGGCTTCGAGGAGGCCTTGTTTGCTGCCGAAGTAATAGTACAGGGTTGGTTTGGATACTCCGGCGGAGTCTACGATCTGCTGAACACCGACGGCGTCGTACCCGCTTTCGTAGAAGAGGGTCAGAGCTGAGTTCATGATTAGCTGACGATTGTCCATTTTGATTCCTCTTGATTGGGGAGCGGTGACGGACGCCCTCCGGGGACTGCCGGGGATTCCTTGCGGGGAAACGCGGTTTCGGAAGCTAGGAACTCTAAGCGATTGGAAATTTGCTAAAAGCATTCCCCCAAATTCAAAACTCGCTAAAGCTCAGACAGTTGAATTTGGGGGAATAACGCAAATTTTCAACTGCTAAGAGTTACTACGCTTCCTGCAAATGCGTTTCCCCGCAAGGAATCCCCGGCAGACCCCGAAGGGCTGAACCTGGCCGCGGTGTGGTTGTTGGGTTGGTTACGCGTGAGTTTGCATTTGTTTTGAAATGCTTTTGTTGGTTATTGTTGTAAGAAGTCTGCATTTGTGTGTGATGGTCGGATTGCGTGAATGATTGGCAATTTTGACGAATTTTGTTGGATTTTGCAGGCTTCTTATGTGTGTTTCTGTTGTCATTATACCAATCGGTATATAAAAAGTCAATGCAAAATATATAATGAATGTTTTTCTGCGTTTTCTCTCTTCGTTCTCCAATTGCTGTTTTCGCCTGGATGACGTATAATAAAAGCAGTATTTTGTAAAATTTTATTTTAAGGAGACCATAAATTTATGATACGATTTAATAACGACTACAATCACGGTGCACACCCGGAAATTCTGGAGGCACTGGCTTCGATTAACGGGAACAGTTATGGCGGATATGGCGAGGATGAATGGTGTGAAAAAGCGGCGGAACTGATTCGGGAGAAAATTCATTGCGCAGACGCGGCGGTTCACTTTTTTCCGGGAGCGACGCAGGCGAATTTTATTGTAACGGCGGCAGCGCTTTCGCCGGTGCAGAGTGTAATTGCGGCGGATACCGGACACATTAACTGCCATGAAGCGGCATCCATCGAGAATACCGGACATAAGATTCTGGAGCTGCCAAATACAGACGGTAAAATCTCAGCAAAACAGATTGCGGCGTGCGCGGCGGCTTACTATGAAGGCGGCGAGCCGGAGTATCTGACAGAGCCAAAGATGGTATACCTCTCTTTTCCAACGGAACAGGGAACTCTGTATTCGCTGCAGGAGCTGAAGGATATTCATGACGTCTGCCGCAAGTATGATATGTATCTGTTCGTGGACGGTGCACGGCTTGGCTACGGTCTGGGATCGGAAAAGAATGATGTTGCGCTTGAGGATCTCGCCGCTCTCACAGATGTCTTCTATTTCGGCGGAACGAAATGCGGGGCGCTGTTTGGCGAGGCTGTTGTGATCACGGCGGATGCACTGAAAAAGCGTTTCAAAGCCTACATGAAGCAGAACGGCGCTGTCCTCGCCAAAGGCTGGCTGCTCGGACTGCAGTTCCACTGCCTGCTGGAACATGATCTCTACTTCACTGCAACTCGCCGCGCCGATGCGCTTGCCATGAAACTCCGCGAGGTGTTTGCAGAACAGGGGATTCCATTCTGGGTGGAGAGCTTTACGAATCAGCAGTTTGTGATTCTCTCCGATGTGCAAAAAGAAACACTGGAAAAACGGTATATTTTCGAGCCGATGGGAAAATCCGCAGACGGCGGAAATATTGCGCGGTTCTGCACAAGCTGGGCAACGACGGAAGAGGAAGTGCAGACACTGATCGATGACCTCAGAACTTTATAATTTTTAACAGTTCAAAGCCATGCGAAACGAAAGGAATTTTTATGTCTCGTAAAATTGGTATTACCGCCTGTTCCAACCCCATGCGGCCGTCCTTCTCCGCCGATCTGGCGCGTCTCTGCCAGACCTTGCGTGGCCTGGATTTCGCTCCTGTTTTAAGTTCCTGTCTCTACGACAATGGTTCCGGTTTTGCCGGTACCGGCACAGAGCGGGCAAATGCGCTGATGAGCCTTTACCGTGATCCGAAGATTACCGATATCTTTGATATTTCCGGTGGCGACATGGCAAACGAAGTTCTGCCGTACCTGGACTTCTCCGTCATCGCCGCCTCCGGCAAACACTTCTGGGGCTACAGTGATCTCACAACGATTGTCAATGCCGTCACTGCTGCGACCGGGAACGAATCGATGCTGTATCAGATTCGAAACCTGCTGTACGATCACAGTGCTGAGCAGATTACGTTATTTCAAAATGCCTTTTCCCATCAGTCACCCAGCCTCTTTGACCTGCCATGCACCTTCCTGCAGGGCAGCCATATGGAGGGTGTCCTGATCGGTGGAAATATCCGCTGTTTCCTGAAACTCGCCGGAACGGATTTTCAGCCGGATTTTCACGGAAAAATCCTGCTCCTCGAAGCCATGGGAGGCGGCGTTCCGCAGATGATCACTTTTCTCTCCCAGTTGAAAATGATGCATGCGTTTGAACAGATCAACGGAATTCTCCTCGGAACCTTCTCGCAGATGGAGCGCGACCATCTGACACCGGATATGCCGCAGCTTGTCCGCCAATTCGCCGGACCGGATCTTGCGATTGCACGTACTTTGTACATCGGCCACGGCACCGACGCGCATGCCGCCGTGATCGGCAGATTTTATCAGATTTCTTCCGACTGATACACATCCGCGTAGCGTACGCCAAAGGCCTGCGCGTCCGCATGATTTTTCATGTAGATATCAATATGGCCATACGGCGTGCCGCGGTCCTCGACCGTGTAAATTTTGCCGCCGATGTTCAGCTTCGTTCCAAAAGGCAGAACACCGGTTGCAATCGTGCGGCCCTGCTCCGGCATTTTTCCGGATGCGGTCGGGCCGCCCGCCCATCGGCCACAGCAGACGGCGCAGTTGCAGTAGGCGGTCAGCTTAAAATTGCCGAGATATTTCCCCAAGGTGCTTTCCAGCTGACCATATGCTATACTGTTTCCTGCATCTGTTTTTTGCACATTTTCTGTTACCGAGCTCTCTTTTCCACCATTTCTATTTTCTGCGGTCTGGTTTTCCACAGAACTTTCTTCTTTTTGTCTCTTATCCACATTCCCCATTTCCATTTTGCTGTCACGCATTTCTTCCGGAATCACCCGCACGGCAAATTCCGTCGATTTTTCATAATTAAAATCTGAAATCAGAATCCCCGTCGCCTCGCTTCCAGCGTGGATTACTTTTCCATCACCGAGATAAATCATGACATGGTAAATAAACCCGCTCTCCCGCTGGTAAAACAGCAGATCACCGGGCTTTGCCTCACGAACGGGAATTCGCGTTCCGGCTTTTGCCTGCTGGCGTGAGGTACGCGGAAGGGCATATCCGAAATTGGCGAAAATCTGCTGTGCAAACCCGGAACAGTCACAGCCGTTTGTGAGGCTTGTTCCTCCCCAGACGTACGGGTTTCCCAGGAACTTTTTTGCATACTGCAAAAGCCCGCCGCACGCTTCACCGGAGGAAAGGAGCGTTTTTGTTGTCGCATACGTGTAGGTGTACGCCCTGTTATTCCATGGTTTTATCCACATTTCTGCCAATGAAAAACTTTCTTCTCGGCGGCGGTTTACTTCTGTTTTGGCCTCTTCGCCTCTACGCAGATACCGCGCGCAGACAAATCCGCGGACATCTCCGGATTCCACATAAACCCAGTCCGAATCTTCGTCTGCCAGAATATAGCAGAGACTTCCCTTCGGTAAAATTCCGACAATTTTCTGGTCTGTGCCTTTTCCCTCACGGACATGCAGCCAGGAATTGACATCGGCGATGGCATATGTTTTCTCTACGGTGTGGAACAGCCATGGCATGCGGGAAATTGTGACCTTTTCGGCTTCGGCCAACTGCCATGCACTGTAATTTTCCCGCGTCCGCGCGGCTTCCTGCTCAGAAGAAAAAACGGGTTTCGCCATAGCAGCCGACGGTTCTGCCGGCTGTGTTGAGACAATATCCGATGAGACTGCCTCTGATTTACTGTTCCCATTTGCTCCGGCACTTTCTCCTGTGCTTTCAGCCATTCCGTTTTCGACAGACTCTTCTTCTTTCGGCGGATTTAATAAAGTTCCATCTCCACCGCTGGTTTCTTCCTGACCCGGCCAGGGATCGTTGGAAATATCCTCCCCTTCTCCCGGCCACGGACCATCTATTTCACTGTTTCCCGGCTTTTCCGAAGTACCTTCATCACCTTCTGTTTCTGACACATCTTCGTTTCCCTCCGAACCTGGTGTTTCCGGCATATCCGTATCGTTTTTTGAATCTGGATTTTCCAGCTCTCCCGAATCCGCCTCGCCCGGTTCTGTCGTCCCCGCATCCGCTCCGCTGTCCGGATCCTGCGGTTTCTCCGGGTTTGTCGCATCTTCTTTTTCCTCGGATCCCTTCTCATCTTTCGTTTCATCCGGCTGTGTTTCCGGCATATCTTCCGTCCCGTCAGGCTGCGGTTCTTCCGGTTCTGCCACATTTTCCTCCACATCAAAAGAAGCAGCCCCAACGGCTGCTTCCCCTGCAATCTCTATTCCAATCTGTCCCGGATCTGCCGTTTCCTCTTCTGCTGCATAAACGGCTGTCGGGTTACTAAGTGTCACTGCGAGCGCACCAATCATCGCGGCGCGCACCAGCTCGGCGCATTTGTCGCCCATCATTGTTTTATCAACCATTTTCGCTTTCTCCTATTCAATTTGCACGGCCAGAAAAAACTGTTCCGAACAAATACATAAATAGAAGAAACACCCATGGTATTGCTTCCTATTCCTCTACTTGAAACAGTCTGACCGCATTTTTCTCTGTTGTCTCAATGACTTCTTCTTCCGAAATTCCCTTGAGCTCTGCGATCTCCTGCACCACGTACGGCAGATACAGAGAAGAATTTCGTTTTCCCCGGTACGGAACCGGTGCCAGATACGGACTGTCTGTTTCCAGCAGAATGCGCTCCATCGGAGCCATCTGAACCACTTCTTTGATCTTCTTTGCATTTTTGAACGTCACCACGCCGCCAATGCCAAGATAAAATCCCATTTTCAGGTATTCCTCTGCCATCTCCACAGAATAGGAAAAACAATGAATGACGCCGCCGATCTCCTCCGATTTTTCCTCTTTCATGACGCGGAGCGTATCGGCCGCCGCCTCCCTGCTGTGAATAATCATCGGAAGTTTTTCTTCCCGAGCAAGCGCAATCTGACGGCGGAACCAGTACTCCTGCTTCTCGTGATTCTCCTTGTCCCAGTAATAGTCAAGGCCAATCTCACCGACCGCGACCGCCTTTTCCATGCGGCAGAGTTCCCGCATCCGCGCCATCACGTCCTCGTTCAGATCGCCCACCTCATCCGGGTGAAGGCCGAACGCGCCGTAGATGAACGGATACGCTTCCATCAGTTTTCTTGTATTTTCCAGTGATTCCAGATTTGCCGAGACATTGATGATACGCCCGATCCCGTTTTCCTGCATCGAGGAAAGCAGCTCTGCGCGGTCTTCATCAAATTTCTCATCGTCATAATGTGCATGTGTTTCAAATATCATATCCGAATTTCTCCTTAAAAAAACGAAACAGAAACAGAAGAAAGCTCTGCATAGCCTTCCCCTGTTTCCGTTTCCACATTTATCTATCCTATCGTTCGTTGTTTTCGTAAAAGTAAAGTGCGCCGCTGCGCCTGTGCTTATTATAACGCATTCATTTTTCCCGCGTCAACCAGGAAACGAAAAAATATGCCGGATTCCGATAAAATCACCGCCGTGCCGCAATCTCGTCCAGCAGGCAGCCAGCCACTTCGTCTTTTCCCATCAGCGGAAGCTCTTTGATGCCGTCCTTCGTGATCAGCGTCACCACATTCGTCGCCACACCGAAGCCGGCGCCCTCCGTCTTCAGGTTGTTTGCCGCAATCATGTCGAGATGCTTCTTCTCCAGCTTCGCACGCGAGTTTTCCACCATGTTCTCCGTTTCCATTGAAAATCCGCACACAAACAGACCCGGATGACGGTTCTTTTCCACCCATCCCAGGATATCATCGGTGCGCTCCAGCGGAATACTCATGTCGCCGTCTTTCTTTTTGATCTTCTGATCCGCCACTGTCGCAGGCCGGTAATCGGCAACTGCGGCCGCCTTGATCAGAATGTCTGTCTCCGGCAATGTCTCCTGCACCGCCTCCAGCATATCCTTCGCCGTCGTCACCGGTCGCATCGCAACGCCTGGAACCGGGGCTAATGAAACCGAGCCGGAAATCAGCGTTACCTGCGCGCCGCGGAGCATCGCCTCCCGCGCAATCGCGTATCCCATGCGGCCGCTGCTGTGGTTCGTCAGATACCGCACCGGATCGAGGGATTCCTGCGTCGGGCCTGCGGTCACGGTAACGCGCACACCGGCAAGCGTTTTTTCGCGCGCCAGTTCCATCGCAATGTAATCCAGCAGCACCTCCGGGTCCGGCAGTTTTCCTTTTCCGACATCCTTGCACGCCAGCATTCCCACGCTCGGCTCAATGATGCCGAAGCCGTATTTTTTCAGCGTCGCCAGATTATCCTGCGTAATCGGATTTTCCAGCATCGCCGTATTCATCGCCGGTGCAACCAGCTTTTTACACCGTGATGCGAGCACCGTCGTGGTCAGCATATCATCTGCAATACCATGCGCCATTTTCGCAATCACATTGGCGGTAGCCGGAGCAATCAGAATCAGATCTGCTGCTTTTGCCAGTGAAATATGCGCCACCTCATATTTAAAATCACGCGCAAACGTATCGATCACGCAGCGATTGTTCGTCAGCGTTTCAAACGTCAGCGGGGTGATGAACTGCGTCGCATTTTCGGTCATGATGACATGCACATCCGCTCCGGCTTTCCGAAGGCCGCTTGCCACGTTTGCCATTTTATAGGCGGCAATTCCGCCCGTCACACCAAGTATAACACACTTTCCGTGAAGATTTTCCATGATAACTCCGTTCTGCTGCCTTAAAGCAGCTTTTCCTAAGATAGTTCCAGTATAACAGACAAAATGCATATTCCGCAAGAACTGCGCATCCGTTCCAGAGGAACGGAGCGCCATTCCGCTTCAAACTGAGCAAAGCTCGGCAGGTTGATTAATTACTATTGGTTATTCTGCGATCCCTGCCAGGAAATTCAAGGCGATATGCCTTAGATGTCATTCGACTTAAGCAGGCATCTGCGTAGGTGGAATCCCCAAAAAGCTGATACCATCCGGATACTGGAATCTGTGAGATAATAATAGTTGCCTTGCGGCAGTCTCTGGACTCGATGATTTCAAATAAATCGCGGCATTTCTCGATGTCCAGATCCATTAAGCCGAAATCATCTATCACCATGAGATCATAAGCTGCCATTTCATTCGAATACTCAAAGTAAGTACCTTCCTGCCTGGCATGATCTGATTCCTTTAAGAGTGTGTTCGCACGTATGTATTTAACAGTACGGTTCTGATGCATTGCTGTGATACATAAGGCGCAGGCGATGTGCGTTTTCCCAGCACCGGCCCCTCCGGTCATCAGCAGGTTATTCGGCTCATCGATCCAATCACACTTGGCCAGAAGTTCTATGACGTGTGTATTCAGCTGACGTTCTGGATCATAGATTGAGCTGTCAAGATCAGCTGCAGGATATTTCAGGGTCGCTTTCTTCATGAGACGTTTAAACTTTTTACTCTCACGCTGATCCCACTCCTGATTTACAATAGCAGCAAAGCGGACTTCAAATGGTTCGAGACCTGTGTTTGGTTCCAGCAGCTGCTTTTCAAATGCTTCAGCCATACCGGACATGCGAAGTTTATACAGCCGATCCATGAGTATGTTCTGTTCCTTTGTGAGTTTATCGTTATAAAGATAGTCTTTTAATCTGTATGCCATAGTACGTCACCCTTACTTATAGTAGTCCTTTCCTCTGATATTTTCATGATTGGGCAGTGTTCCTGGTGAATGCTCGGGGAGTTCCTTCACATCCATCTTTTTCAGCATCTGCTTGAAGGTAAAATACTTACAGGAATTGATCTCTATACATTTACGGGCAACTTCTTCAGCAGCACCTTTCGGGATTGTTTTTACTTTATGCAGGATACCTGCACAGGCATTATAGGACTGCTCTTCATGTTTTGATGATTTAAGGAGTCTGTCAATCAGTTCTGACATCGCAGGACCAATGGCAGAAGCCCAGCGGCGGTAATAATTACCATCCTTTGAATTGACTTCTTTGTAATAAAGGTGTTCTGGCGGCATATGTTCATCTACCGTGATATACAGCGGAAACTCTCTATAAGACCGCTTATGTGTACAGATCAGCCGATTATACTGATCACAGATCCTGATCTCTGAAGCGGTTGCCTTCAGGATTGCAGGCTTGCCACAGTAAGAGTACAATACGGAGTAGTAGTGGCCGTCATACTCGATGTGGTAGTTGTTGGGAACTTTTAGGACCGCTTTATAGTCGCAAGCCGTGTAACATCCGCCTGGCAGTGGTTTCATACATGGTTTGTCATACTTTTCGAAAGCATCCTGTCTTGAGAAGTCCTTGCCTTGAAAAGATCGTTTATTGAGGACTGCTACTATTTTTTTGATTTCAGCATTTAGGTCTTCAAATGATACATATATCTTTTCTTTCAGTTTCTCAACCAGGTGTATTTCAAGATAACGTACATGATTTTCAACTGTAGGCTTGCCTTTCGGCTTTCTAGCGGGTGGTGGAAGAACTATAGTTTCATAGAA
>ERZ835880.369-NODE-369-length-51889-cov-6.046302_pt1 | contig 51889 bp, 72 predicted proteins | sample MGYA00519944_ERZ835880 | MGnify/ENA primary metagenome ERZ835880 (study PRJEB31850, sample SAMEA3708787) | human gut metagenome | biome: human gut; feature: human-associated habitat; material: faeces | place: China | collected 2014 ... | reverse complement strand
TAAATAACGCAAAGAATCTATCTTATGTATCATTATACAAACAAAAGCCCCTTCCAGATATTTGTCCGGTTGGGGCTTTTCTGCTATTAATAATGCAAAAGTCTCTACATCGACAAATATAATGATTTGCCAGAAATTATTATATTTGTACCGGTTCTTTCAAACAAAATTTATCAGAATTGTTTGATAACAAAAGGTAGGGGAATTATCCTCTGCCTTTTGCATTAAATACGAGTTCTCATAAATTTTTGTAGTATATACCCCAAGCTACGAAACACAACCCAGGGTGATTTACAGCATGTTATCATTTAAAATAAAAGCCCCAAACATCACTGCTGAGAGCTATCCACCTTAGCTATTTCGCTAATCCATTAAATGAATACGAAAGTGATTTATGAAGAACTATTTCTTTAGCTTATATACTAACCTACCGAAAAATATTAAGACGATTATTATTACTGCAGCAATAGCCCACCCCCCGAAATCCATCCGGAACTGCTGCCATTTGGTAAGTTCCTTCTCGACAGGATAAGGAACCTGAATACTATTCGTATTCGTTACATACAACGTGTCAGTCCTGTCCTTATACTTGTATATATAACGGTCTTTATACAGGAATACAGTATCACCCTTATCCACTACATAAATAGAATCCCTATGATAAACAGAGTCTACCTGGACCTTATTGATATAGATGCTATCATGTTTTACCGTTTCTACGGGTACATACTTCACACTATTGCAAGAGCAGAATACAGAAATCAAAAGAAAACAATAAATCCATTTCATAACAGAATAATTTTATCCATGCTCGAATTTGGATACCGCCCGGGCATAAAAAAGCGGTGAACCGTTGGAACACCGCTTGTAATTATTAATTTTTATTTTTCCGACTAAAAAGGTATGTAACCACAATTATCAATATACCTATTACATTGGCTGTTGTTGTTCCCAGTAATGTTACCAGAACTGTATCACTCAAGTGAAAACTATTAGGACACCCACATAAAAAAAGGACAAAAAATACAGCGAGCATATAATAGCAAACAAAAGAAAATATCTTTTCAGCAAAAGCTTTTCTTTGATCTCTATCTTGATTATCTCCTATATTTTCCCCTTCTTTTGCATCATTATCTAATTTAAGTTTCCTTAGTTCTTCCTGCCTAATATTTTTTGCGACATCATCATAGTCATCTTTTAGTACAGTTGATTTTTCAGTCCCTTTAGCAGCCAATTCTTTTAAGGCATCTGCTAAACTTTTGGTCTGTATCATTCTCCAATAGCATTTTTTACAATTGACTTATAATACATTTTAGTCATCTCATCAGGTATTTCTATATTTTGGCTTTCCTTATAACAATAAGCCCATGGAGTATTGTCTTTATGGAGCAAATCCACCAACTCTGATGTTGATTTTGCTCTATACCTTTTCCATACGAAATCAAGAAGCATACAAATATCCTTATCTTCGACTTTAGGTTCAATAAAGCAAAGTTTACCGTTTTTATCCTCACTAATGGCAATGATTGATTTATGTTTTATCTGATTATTTCCGTTATGTTTAAAAGAATGATACACGCTTGGAATAACTGGACCATATTTCCACGCTTCAACGACATCAAATCTTTTATCAATAATCACCTTATCCAATACCGCCATAGCAAAACCATAAGCAATATAGACATATTTTACCAATCGCAACAATGTAAGAGGATAAGGCGCATTGGTATCTTTGTTGTTTTTGTCTATAAAATAATTAGCGATTGCTATTGCATCATTGTTCATATACTTATAATTATATAAATATCTCATGAACATTATGTACCTATTGCCCATGAGACATAATCTTTCCTCTGTTTATTTTTGCTACAAAAATAGCAAAACAAATTAATTAAGCAATACAACAGGGGGGGAATTAACATTCAAATGGTGTTCCAACAAGTTAAAGAACGCTCTCAAGTTTAACAATTTTATTTCATACTACAGCAAATCTGAATATTCTTTCTTAGCATTAAAACAAGGACACATCTTAGTCCACTCGTTAGGTTCGACAATACCGTCTCCATCAAGATCCGACGATGTATCACGATGGCCAAGGACTTCCACAATCTGGTACTTTCCGCAAAGCTCCTTAATCAGCTTCGCCAGTGCTTCCTTCTGCTGAGGTGTTCTGGTATCGGCAGCCTTTCCGTTTTCATCCAACCCACCTACATAACAGATACCAATGGAATGTTTGTTGTAACTTATGCCGCTAAATCCTTTACTGTTGCAGTGCGCTCCGTCAATATGCAGACTGCGACCAACCTCTACGGTACCATCCAACCGGATAACGTAATTATAGCCAATAGTCGAAAACCCTCTCTGCAAGTGCATCTGTGTGATTTCCTTTTTTCCGATGTCCTGCCCTGCACGTGTAGCAGAGCAATGGACTACGATTGAATCTATCTTATTCATTTCTTATCCTCCTCTTTTGTTATTTCTTCAATAATCTCACCAGCTGTATTATATTTCTTCTTGATATACCCAACCAGCAGCCGCTTTATACTCACCTTGTTCTTAATACCGTGGATGGCGCAAATGTGATCGGCAATGCTGTCAAACTCAAACAGGAACGCCAACCCTAACCCACAAATGGAACTAATCGTATAGGAACAGATACCAACTGGTTGAAGTATTGCTATACCAAACATAAAACCTAACACCAGATATGAATTGTATTCGATGAACTTACACATTGTTCGTCTGCCGGCGCGAGAGAAACGAAAATCCTCTCCCCTCTTAACAACACTGTCTATAATTCCAAGTACAAAGTCTGCTATAATCATAGCAACAATGAAGACCAGCATCCATCGCAACTCAAACACGACCTCCTTAATCTCTCCAATAAAAGAATAAGCCCCAGCAACGGCCAGTTGAGGGGCTATTATGTTTAGTAGCTTTTCCATTACTCTTTTTCAGCCTTAGATCCGAACAACTTGGCCAACCATTCTGAAGTTACTACGGACACAATACCGGTCGAAGCAAGAGCCACAAACAGCGCATCAATAACAACTACCAAGATACTTGCATCTGACGGAGGAAAACCAAGATTCATCCACCAACTGAAGAAGGTTACAACTACACCGACTACAGCAGTCACCCACATCGACACCCATTTGTTCATCGGATTGGACAGCTTTGAAGCAATGAAACCAACCACCGTCGGCACCACAACGGTAACTAAGCCGGTAAAGCTGGCAAATCCGGTTAAGAATTCCGGGGTAATGGGAGATTCAACACCTGTAGCATCAGCCGCGAAAACACTCACTACGCACATCAACAGTGCTGCACACATGAAAACAAATCTTTTCATCTTACTAAAGTTTTAGATTAAACAAAAAATGCCCATGAACGCATCCCAACTTAATGGAACACGCTCATGGGCGTAACTATTATTTCACACACAAATCTACTCATTTACCAAGGCTTTTCAGCGAAGGTAAACAAGATAAAACCGAACAAAGAATATAATGTTTCAAATTGACTGACAAGAGCTGTCAGTAGAATTTAAGTAGAATAGATGAAATCTACCCATACTCTACCCTATTGACACATAGTTTTGAAAGTTATTTACAACTCTCTTCCTCTTTACAGCCTTCAAATCCCTAACAATCGTGTTGGAAAGAATCTCAGAATAAATCTCTGTAGTCTTGACCGAAGTATGTCCGAGAAGCTTCTGTACGGTTGTTATCGGTACACCTTGGTGGATAAGTAGAGTAGCACAAGTGTGTCGGGCCGTATGATAGGTAATGTGTTTCCTGATCCGAGCAAGAGCTGCCAGTTCGACCAGTGCTTTGTTGGTTTCCGAATTGCTTCCCAGGTTGGCGAAATTGGAGATATCGTACCGGTCCAAAATGGCCAATGCCTTCCCATCAAAGAGCAAGTGTAACGGAAGTCTTATCTCAACCCCGGTCTTGATGGACTTGAAGTGTAGCCATCTCTTACCGTTCACTCGGATAAAGTTCGATTGGGTAAGCTGGCAGAAGTCTGAGAATCGAAGTCCCACATAACAACAGAACAGGAAAGCATCGAGCACATGACGGAGTCTCTTATCAGACACCTGCAGATTTTCCAGCTTCCTCAGTTCGTCTGGAGTAAGGAACTCGTGTCTTCCCTTTTCCTGCTTAATCTTGAATTTCCGGAAAGGATAAGCGTCTGCGTGGATATATCCCTGGTTAATGGCTTCGTTGACCAAGGTCCGCAGCTGGCGAAGATGCTTGGCTATAGTGTTCACGCTGTTCCCTTTCTCACGCAGGTAGGCTTCGAACTCCTTGAGGAAAGTATAGGTAATGTCCTTGAAATCTAATCCAGAACGAAATTCCTGAAGAACGGTTATCGTTGTCAGAAGATTTTCCTTGGTGCTGTCTTTCCGGTCAGAAGACAGAACGTAGTCACGGGCAAAGACTGAGAATGTAACATTGACAGGCTTATCTTTCACAATTGCATCTTTAAGAAGTGAAAGTGTAGCCGGGACACCACGCTTCCACAGCCCAAGTTCTATTGCCTGCAGCTGGAGGATGAACTCATACAACATCGTATTGAGGTCATCTGCTTGCGGATGGTTATATACTTGTGAACGTCGGCTGTCCCAGTGCTCTGGCTTGAGATAAAGATTTGTCCTGAAATAAACTTTCCGTTGATTGAGTGAAGCTTCGATTTGAACTAAGGCTGTTCCTTGCCGGTTAAGATGCTTCTTGCGGTTATATACAAGGCGGTAACGAATCTTTTGCATTTTTAGGACGAAGATACTACGTTGCTACAAAGTACACAAATGTAGGGGTTGTGGAAGAACTTATTGGTACTGCAACAGTAGAAAAGGCAGGGCTAATGAGCATATCAGACAAAAAGAATCAATCTTTTAAAATTAAAAATTCATCTGATGCATCAACGAAAGGTTCTCTGTTATTTAAGTTCCCAATTTTAGGAGTACCGCAAGATACTAATACAGTTTTTCTAATCACTGGATTAGCTACTTATGGACCTGATGCCAATATGGGGTGTTGTTTACTTTCTTTATCCTCTCATACAAATGCAGGTCTTAAGAAATTTACTGTTAAAGTAGAATGGATAAGGAATGAGTCGAAAGTAACAATGGCCTATAAATTAGAAGACGGATTCTGTTATATTTATGCTAAATATTCTACTGAATATATCGGACACGCTTATGCTTTTCCTTTAAAAATTACAGGTGATATGACCTGGAATACACCGATGGAAAATTTAACAGCATTACCAGAAAATCTAATTGATGTAGCATAGGAGGCATTTTGCCTCCTATGCATTTATGGGAATTTCTGTCATTGATGATAAATCAGCATCATACACAGCTTCCATACCACTTGATACAGTATCGAAATATTCATGCGTCTTTACGATGATTACAGAAAGAAATTTTTGAGGTGCATCAATATGAGCAAATATATCAACCGAACCGTCTTCGTTCTGTTTCGCATAAAACTTGATATTTCTGCCAGTCCGATTATGGTATACAGCCTTGTTGCACATTATATTGAATTTATTGTTCCCTGTAGTACCAGTAAATAAGAATAATGCATTGATATAGCCTTCCTGTCCCATTCTTAAACTGAAACATATATGCTTATATACACCGGAGGCTGAATGATGAATCTTTACCGTATCAAATTTGTCAGTGCCGGCGAAATATACTCTTCTACCTCGAAAATCTTCTAAACCATTCTTTTGCCCAGATGTAGTTCCAATTAGTTCTTCCACAACTTCTATTACACCCGGATCTTTAAGTGCTTCTTTCAATGTTTTTGTCTGTATCATAATTGTATTTTTTTTTGTTAATAAATCAATCATGGCAATTATAGCCTACGCATATGCCATCTTCAAAAATAATATCTCCCTTACGGAATCTACTCTCATTGGGGTCCCATACATGTTGCACACCGACTCCACCTGAATAGCCTTTTTTCCCACCTATCTTCACTCTTCCTACAAGGTCGAGAGCCACATCATTAGCACCGTTATCTGTACGAACAGCAATGCCTACTTGACCGTAATTTCCTATATGTGAACCGCCCGATGTCTTGACAAATACTGTGGCTGCCAAATCAGTCTGAAAGAGATAGCTTGGTAATCGCGTTTCAAAATATCCAGCACATCTCTTGTAATAGAGAGTTGCCGCTGAAAAAGCATTCCCGATACGAGCATCTATATCTTCACCAGCATAAATAAAACCCGAGGATGACATAGAACTACCTTTATAGCTTCCAATATCTCCACTAATACCTATTCCATACGGTGTAATCTCCAACGGACCAATAGTTCCTCCCTGGATATGCATATCCTGAGCTTCTACCTTACCAGTTAAAGCATTTACCTTATAGTTAGGAATGAAATTATCGGCTCTGTAATCAAAATTGGGAACTCCATTCACAGTACCCTGCTGAGACATCTGAATATCTCCGTTAAAGATAAATGAGCCAAGCTTTGCCCACTGAGCCAGGAACACCTGTGTAGCCAGCAGCGGCCAGTTCTGGTACGCTACCCATGAAGTCTGTTGAGGGTTCTGTTCGATGTCCTCTTTAGGAGGTATCGAACTGTTTCCCTGTATCGGATTGCGCCACATGTAGACAATGTTATCTATCATAAGGTATTCTCCGTTTCGGTAGGTCAGCCCTGCAGACCATTCTTCTGAGCGGGGAAACGGTATCGGATTGCGACGGCTAATAAGCACTGCCAGCTCAGCCAGCTTCTCATCATATGAGCCTTCGGTCTCATGGTCGTCTCGATAGGCTTCTACAAGCAGTTTGTCAGCGTTACCATATCGGTCAGTCGGCAGCATGTAGGACAGTTCATCCTTGACTACGGCCTGGTCGATTGTCTCAAGGATAGTATCACCGGCCATAATCTTCAGGCGAAACCATGCCGGTACCAGCGTCTGTATACTACCATCTATTTCCATCAGACGAAATACAGCAGCATCACCCTGCACGTTGTTCTCATCCACAGTAACAACAGGCAGGGAGCAGGTGAGCTGCATGTAATGTGCATTCTCACCGTCCACGACTCCATATAGATAAAAAGTCCCTGTCAGCATATCAACCAATATCTGCTGTTACATAGCCTGAGATACCCATCTTGGCACGTTTGATGTCTTCATAGGATATCTGGCAGTTAGTGCCGGAGAATGATGCGCTGTCTTTGCCTGTCAACGTAAAATCAGCCCCTTCATTATCCTGGATACGGAATGTCCAAGAAGATACCAGTCCAGACGCTTCTTCGCCACTACTGCGCTTCACTGCCTTTGGGGTAATAGTAGCCGTCTGGCCTTTACGGATGGCAGTACCGTCTATGCCGGTTATGTCCATGCGAACGAAATACGGATCGGAAAAGTCTGAGATTTCGTCGAATCCGGAAGCAATCAGAATATCGCCCTGATATATATCACAACGCACCACCAGTTTATTGTCGACGTCCGATGCTGCGATAGCTTGCGTCTGAGCTGTACCCATGGCAACATCTCCTTCAGTAGTCACTTTGAACCACTTGAATGAGAACCCGGACACATCGGAAATCTTATTGCCATCCTTGTAGATATCAGCCCGTTCAGTCAAACTTTCTCCAGCTTCAGTGATTGCAGAACCCTTGTCGTTACTGATTACCACATCGTACTGGTTACCGGTCGATTCCTGAATGATGACTTCCTTGGAAAGTTCGTTAAACGGAACACTCTGACCGCCAACTTCCACAGTTCCGGACACACTGATTCTATCGTTATCATAACCGGAAATCGGCACGAGGTTCTTCATCACACGCAACGCCGGCAGAGAATATGACTGGGAGCCTACTGCAGCCTGATAGTCTACCAGCTTTTTGAATACGCCCTCCAATCCTTCGTTAGTACACAGATTGTCTCCACCAAAAGTCAATTCCAGTCCATTGTACATGAACTTAATGGAGTTCGGTGTGACTACATCTCCTGTAGAAGCATCGCGAAGGATAGGAACAACTACCGGACGGCTGTTTTCAGCCATCTTTTCAAAGTCCGGAATAAAAGAATTGGTGCCAGTGTTGTAACGCTGCACCAGCGGAGTATTATCTACACGTACATATCCGTTAATTGTAGTACCGTCTATGATACCCACAAGGGTAAAACTACTACTCAGTTTGTCCATTTGTCACTTCCTCCTCTTTTTTATCAGTTTCTGTTTTGCTTTCATCTTCGCCTTCAGTATCTTCAGTTCCATCACCTTCCACAACTTTGTCCGGATCTTGAGAAAATTCGGAGTCTATATTTCCACCTGTATCTGGATTTACAGAAAAACCAGGGTCTATATCCGGATTGTTCTCTTCCATCTGTTTCTTCTGCTCTTCAATGAGCTGTTTGAGTTCACGTGCTGTGGAAATAATATCCACATCTTTAAGTGTGCCCAAAATCCGTTGGTCGGACATCGGAACAATACTTCTTCCGTCCGGCATCGTTTCGTATCGTCCGGAGCGCGATTTCAGCTGCTCTGCGTTCACCAATAAATACATAATTCACCTCCTGTTATTGATATTGAATATTAATTATCACTTTACCATCGTCTGTTGTAGCGAGTGTACCGTCTTCATTCTTCACTGCATAATAGTGGCTATACAACTGCACACTGGCATACACGGTATACCCATATCCTTTCTCAGCACCGAAATTCTTTGGAATAAATTCAATTCTACGACCTACTCCCAATTTCTGTTCCTTGCTGCCGGCCTTTGTTGATTTGCCGAACCACTCGATATAGAAGAAATCATCCTTATCCTCGCCCACTTCCGTGTTGTTGTAGCTTATCATCGCTTCATAAGCTACCGGAGTAGACATGTCCGATTTGACGCGTGCTCCTTTAGTCTGACGAGTTTCAACACGCAAGGTGGTTGGCATCTCCACGTTGACACTGGTCACTACCTGCAGTTCTTCCGATGTAGGAGCGGACGGATATTCATCCAGGTAATACGCTGCACGTGCTCGGAAGCTGATATTTCCCTTAATCATTCGGGCATCAAAGCTGAGAGCCTTACTCCAATGACCTCCTTCTTCCGGACCGGCCACCAACACAGCCAGTTCCTCGTCATTGAACTCACGCCATCCGCTGCCATCGTTGACCTGCCACCAGTATGCCGCATTTTCATCCGGTACCGGATTCTTTCCGGAATAAAGCTGAGCAGTCACAGTGTGCATCCATCTGCCTTCCGAATCAGGCTTTTCAATCATTGGGTTAATAGTCCAAGCTTTCGGGGTGTCAGTCAGCTTTACAGAGTAGTTCTGTGAGTCGTATGTCGAGGTGTATACCGGAAGGCTACGCTCCACACGAACCTCAGTATTTTTACGTTTATCAGTAAAGAAGAAGATGGCGAACAGTTCCATCGGGCTATCTGCAGGCACATTCTTCTTCACCTTCAGTGCATACAAAGGGAATCCCTCTACGCTACCATCACTGATTTCGTAATTCTCATTTCCTGTAATACGGTTGCTACCGTCTGTCTTCGGATTACCCTCATACCATTCCACTCCGGTAAGAGCCTGTTCACCGTTCATCACTCCTTCCGGATCTGACACCGCCACATAAGGAAGAATAACCATTGGTACCAGACTTCGGTCCGGCACATACTCTTGAATGTCTCTGTTGTAGACCTGTACGTTATTTCCTGATAGAATCGTAATGTCTGCGACAAACGATAACGGGTCTACCTGTACATTTGCATTTTGAACTTGCGTTTTTATTGGCATAAAATCAAATATTAAATCCTACATAATTCTCTATCTTTTGTGTCTCACCTTCAACCGGAATAAAGATGCGGCAGATAAACATCACTGTGCGCACCTTATATCCCCATTCGGGAGGCATATCATCATTGGTCAGGCGAAGAGTGTTCAGCTGACCGTCAATGTGTGTCGGCTTCCATGAGTTATCGGAAGGAATATTACCGCTGTCGCGTAGCCATTCCACCTCCAGCCCTTCAAGAGCCATCACATCGTCTGTAATATCCATTCCGGAATAGGTGATGTAAGCAGTAATATCCGTATTTACCTGTCCACGGAAAAACTGCCATCCACGCGAGGAAACGAACTCCATGCCGTAATTCTTGTCACCCTCCAGCATTTCCCATGCCGGGCTGTTCCACTTTGGCTCCAACCGTGTCTTATCAACCAGACAACCCCACTTGCATCCAAGATGGTATACCGTATGCTGCTCGAGCAGGGTATATGTACTTCCGGTGGGTGTCTGCGTTTCGTGTGTTACCATGCGGTAAGGAGAGCTTCCTTGCGCAGTCGAAAGACTCCACGGGCCACGGTCTACCTTATTGGGTACCACATCCCCGTTGGAATCATACTGATAAATCCGCTCAAATATGCCAGTCTGTGCCACGATACCAACGTCGTTGGTCGTCACCGGAATTTTCTCAAGTGCCTTAATGTTCGGCAGTTTTCCGATAGTGAGCGCATAGTTATAGTCTTCCAATATCGGCTTGTAAACATTAGCAAGGAACATAATGCGACCTTCACGAGAGGAAAGCATCCATGACTGTGCCCGTTCGTTGAATCCTCCAGCTTCGGGAAGCGTGCTGTTACCTCTACGTGTCAGATTGTAGCCAGCTACAGGCGGATAGTTGGTACCGCCGGGCACTTCGCTGTCCGGATAGAGCGATACCGTGATACTGTTCTCCTGAACATTGGTGGTAAGGATACGCATCCAGCTGGTGTAATAGTCAGAGCCACCGGTAAGCAGGGTATTGATAATTGAGAAGCATACATCGTTATCCTGGAACTTCATAAAGTCGAAGTCTGTACGCTTCTCAATCATGAGTCGATAGGTTCCGTCTCCATAGTCTTCCACGTATGAAATCTTACCAATCTCGGCAAAGGAATAATCAGACTCCATACCTTGAATCTGGTTGATGATAAGGTCCATCACTATCATCGAACCGCGCACTTCAAGTCTTTCTACTTGTGCCCGGCCATCCGGAAAGATTCCCGCACCTTTACCGGCAAGCATAGAGTCTATGAACTCACCGAATTTTACTATATCAAGAAAGGTCTTTTTTCCCTTTGCCGTATCAGTAACATCCTTTCGGAAAAACTTGCTTAAAGAGTTCAGGGCAGAAAACACATTCCTGTCGCTGGGCTGGGTGATGTCATTGGTACCAATCACATATACAGATGTTCCTGTTCCACCGGAAGAACCGCTTCCTGAATAGGTCTTGCCTCCGTATTCAAGGGATTTGACTTTCTTTTCCAGCGCACCAAGCCGCGAGTATGCAGGTTTGTCTCCTACAGTGTAGACAGGATGCTCGTATGGGAAATCAAGAGGATATTCATAGCCGAGTATGCGTCCCTCTTTAATTCCTTCAAAATAAGCTTTGTTAATAAGATTTACCTTATCACCGACCTCAAACCGCTTAGGTTCTCCATTGTTCCACATATACTCAGAGGACATGTTTGCAGTATAGGTATGCGAACGGTTGTACGCTTCATCGGCGGCTTTGACAGCTTCCTTCTTAAGTTCCTGTTCAGCTTCTGGTATCATGGAATCAGAGACAAATTCAGGGTCAAAGCCTGACAGGATATATTTGTCTCCATCCTCCGGAAATGCGATATTGTCCGGCAATGGTCTGCCATAGTCCTCGTTCCTTACAATCTCCCATATCTGACTGCCTTTTTCTGTTCCATCCGGTTCGAAGATGACACCGAATGTCAGTCCGTTCAACTTACCCGATTGAAAAGTGATTTTCAGGTCTTCTCCGGCTATCCTGTAGTCTTCACTGAAGATTAAACCTGAATCCTTATATTGATAAGCCTTGAATGTTCCTTCTTCTTTTCCGTCCTCATTTTCTACGGCACGGTCAACGGTATTAACATCTGACATTGTCCCAATCCGTTTTGGATAAATATCGTCAAAGACGACTACCTGTTCGACAATTTGTGAATTATTAAGACCGGCAACCGCATCTATGTAAGGGGTGTCTTTAGGTAACATTAGCCGTTTTGATACCACACCTTCAATTGTAATCTCTGTTTTGGGGTTTGAAAAGTAACTGTCTGGTACTCGAGAGCGCACAAGGTTATTCACTGCATATTGTTCTCCTTTGGGTAGTGTACCTTCTGACAGTTGTATAATATTTGCCGCAGCACCACTTTGGAAATAAGGATTAAAAATTCCGTTATAGATTTTACCTTTTTCAATTCCTGTGAGTACAGTGATAGATGTGCTTGCAGAAAGTCCTGCTAGTTTATACTTAACTACATTATAAATGTAAAGTTTAATATTTGCTCCTACTACATTTCCAAGGTTGACTTCAGTGGTTACAGCTACTGATGTATTATCTTCTTCAATGTCAAGAAATAATACTTCATCAAGATTATCTATCTCATATCGACTTCCTGTCCTTTTGAACTCTTTCTCAAAGATTTTCTGCTCATTTCCATTAAAAGAAATATAGGTTTTTGCTTTAGCAGGAGATGGAGTGTGGGCGGTTAGTATATTGACTTCAATACGTCCTGTTGTATGAAATGCATACTTACCTTTATTTAGCATTATATTCCCATTGTCTCTTTTATAAGATATAGTGGAAGTTGTACTATTAATATTTACTTCATTCTGTGAATCACCATTGGGAATTATTTGCTCTTTATCTTCTGACAAAGCAGATTCTGGGAAATAATCATTTGATAATTTACGAAAATTATCCTGAATGGAATTCCCATCTCCATCATTGATGAAAACTAAATCCTTACGGTATTTTGCTGGTATATTTTGTTCTCCTCCAAATGCAATAATTCGCGTAGCATACTTTGTCTGTGAATCGGTGCGAGTCATGGCTGACACCTCAGCCCCTAACTCGAATTTAACCGGAGTTCCGTATTCACAACGCCCAAAGTGAATTACATTATCGGTTATCCACCATTCACAGCTCCACGCTTCGGCCATCATGGTCAAAGCGTCAATGAGGTTTGTATTTGAATAAGTCAGAGATTTGGATTCAGCACCATAGCCATCCTGTATTTCATAAATAAAATCAGATGTACGGTACTTAAATCCCCATGCCTGCAGGTTTCTCAGAAAGACATTCAGATGTGTGGAAAGATTTGCAGTGAGAGACCATGATGCTTCATTTCCATAACCTTCCGGAGTATACTTGAATATCTTATTCTTCCATTTCCAGTAGTAGACATCTAACCGAAGTTCATAATCATAACCACCGGTTGAGGTGTTGAACGATGGAGAGTAAGGATCTACAAGCTCGAATATACCGATCTCGTTATCTATCCCATCGCCTAGTTGAAAATAGACAGGATTCATGAGGGAGAACTTCAATGTGATGTAATCCTCCTTCATCAATTCAAACTTCCGCTTACTGCCATTACCTGGTAAAGTGGAAAATCTTATTTGGCCGGATATGTCTTTGATATTAATCATATCTCCAAAGTTCATAAATAGAAAATGGGAATCCCAATAATTGAGACTCCCATTTGAAACAATAAAGGGAATGTTTGTTATTCGCCTCTATCAGTAGGGTTTGGCTCTTCAAATTTACTGGAAACCTTACCAAAACAACGGTCAGGGCTTAGCCCATAGGAAATACTTTTCCCTAAATAAATCAGCTTGTATACCTCACTTCCTAGAGCCGGAACTTTAATATTTATTGCTCCTTTCTCTAGTTCCGTTTGAAAAGCTTTCTTCTTTGATCTATAATCACTCTCAGAATTGCTTTCAATAGTAAATTGCAAGGTGATTTGCCGTGAAGCTATTTTTACATTCTCGGTTATCACTCGTTTACCATGTTCGAGACGGCTTTCATTCTCGATATATTCTTTTATTTCATTGAAGCCGTCAATGGCATCGAGAAATCCATCACCCATGCGAATGCCCCATGTTGTCCAAGCATCCTTGTCATTTATAAATAAATCTCCTGTCATAATCTTGATGTATTTTGTTTAACTTCTGCGATGTCAGCCTGCATCTTTTTGATTGGTTTGATTATTTCACCGGTATTCTCTCTGATTTGCTGCAGTTCCAAATAGGAATTGGCTAAAATGGTACGTGTTTCATCAGCTATATTATAAAGGCTAGAATTCTGGGATATCAAAGCCGTGATAGAACCACGCAACTCTGTAATAGCGATGGTTTGCTGCTGTTCAGCTGCCTCGATGCGAAGGTTAGATTCATACATTGCAGTTGTACGACCACTTAGTTCATCAATACTATCTTGAGAAGCAGTAGCATATCCTTTACTTGTAGCAGACTGTTTTTTCGAGGAAGTATCCCATCCCATGGAATCTATTAACATATCTCTTTCAGCTAAAGCAGCATTTACCATCTCATCCCACTGCTGTTTAAGGCTGTTTTGTTCATCTTTTGATATAGAACCATCGTCTTCCATTGAATCGGCAAAATTCTTATACCAATCCTTTAATTTTTTTGCATAAGTATCTGAAATCATGGACTCAATAATAGCTTCCTGCATCATTTTCTCAAATGATTCGGCGAAATCCTTTGTATCAGACTCCATATCAAGAAGTATACTTTTGAAGTCATCCCTTACAGTGTCAAATGAGATAGAAGTAAGCTTCTCATAATAGGCTTCTTCCAACTCTTCAAGCTGTTTCCAATAACTAATATATTCATCCATGTACTGGGCAGCATTCTCATGTCCGTCATCGGCATAACTTTTAATCTTGGAGTACAAGTCCCCTGCCCCCATCAGGACATTGTACATCTGTTCACTTGTTAGATTCCAGAAATCTCCAACGTCCCGTACTGTCGTTCCTGCTACTTTACTAATGCGTTCCCAATCAGTAGATGACATTGCATCATTAACCCGTTTGTTACTGGAATGTGTTCCACCCATACCCAAGAAGCCATTACTATACGCTGCACCGGAACGACGCATCATTTCTTGAGTATTGGCCATAGACTGCTGAATATTCTTTTTCTGTTGCTCGTAGAGTTCGGGGGCATCAGCGACAGCAGAGTCTTCCATCTTTTCTGCAAGATTGTCAAGAGCCATCTTCAAATCCTGATTGGACTGGGTAAGCCGTTCCACATCTTCCTTCAAATGCTCATCGCTTTCTCCACTTCCGAGCCATGAGCTAAACCCTCCAAAAGTGATTGCGTCAAGAATTTTTCCTACACCTGTCAATAAGGATTCTCCGATAGTTACAAACAGGTCTCCTGAAAATACATCGTCTATGATACCTGATACTGCATTGAAAACAGCATCAAGCAGTCCACCGACAACATTGCTTAATCCATCTTTAAATACATCAATAATTGAAACTATCCATCCTACAACAGGGACTTCTTCAAGTTTTTTTGAAACTTTAGATGCTGCACCACCGATTCCTTTTCCTGCCTGAATCAATCCGTCATAAATAGAAGACAATCCACCGGATGCTAGCTTTTGAAGACCTTGCGTTACATTATCCATATTGGTCTTTAACCTCGTAGCAGTATCTGACATTCCCTGTTGGGCTTTTTCAGCGTTTTCTGTCTGCATTTGTACATTTGCAGAAGCCAGATCTGCATTATTTCGTGCATTTGTCAATGCTTCCTTTGCTGCATTCTTCTGCTCTTCAGTGCCATTTTCTAGCGCATTCTTGTAATCTTCCTGAGCTTTTGCAAGACGTTCAAGTGCTTCTGCTTCCTGCTCTTTTGCAAGATTAAGACTTACAACTGCATTTTGATATGTCTGTACATCCTCGCCAAGTTTCTTGAAGTTCAGTCCTTCAGCACCCCCAAGGGACTTTTCCATTTGGTTGACAGCATCCACTATGGCTTGTTGGCTTGACGCATCAGAGGTTTTAAACCCATCTGTCTGCATGTATCTTTTTACATCTTCAAGAACTGGTCTTATTATATCGGAGAACATACCACCAAACTCATCGAATACAGTTACCCAATCGATATTTTTCTTTAAAGCCTCTGTTTCCATTCCTGCGAGTTTACTGTCTCTTTCCTTGCCGAGCAATGCTTTTTCTGCATCGGATTGAGCTTTTACTATCCTATCTGCGTACTCCTGAGCAATGGCATATTTACGCTGCTGGAATGTTCCGTATTCCTGAAGATAGGAATTTAACGCTTTTTTTTCAGACTGGAGTTGTTCCAAATCTACACTATAGAGAGATTGCTTATGCTTATTCTCGGCATTGGTTTTCATCTGCTTCACCTCATCAGTTTCGCCATACTTGGCTTTAGCCTTGTTGTAAGCGTCAATCTCTTTCTGATAGTCCAATTCAATCTGTCTGCGCTTTTTCTCGGAGTCTTCCTTCATGAGATTGATTTCATCCTGCTGGTTCTTGAAGCGGAGCTGGAGAAGCTCATCATAAAGTTGTTGTCGTTCCTTCTTTTGTCGTTCGGCATCTTTCTTTGCCTGATTCTCTTGTTTGGTTAGGGAAGTTCCAGTTACTCCACCAAGTTCTTTATAAGCTTTTTCTTTGGCTTCCATTTCCTCACGGGCTTTTTTCACCTGTTCGGAAGTTGCTTTTTGGTCTTTCAGGATATCTTCATAGCCTTTCTTTGCTTTTTCCCATGTCTCTTTAGCTTTCGCCAAATCTTCCTGATAGGATGAAGGTGTTTCCCTTTTTCCCAATTCTCTTTCAATAGCCTGTTTTTCGGCTTGTAGTTGTTCGCTTGTTTTTATTCCCGGCAGTATTCCGTTTGAAACTTTAGCATTGTTCACAGAATTGCCTAACTTTTGGGCATTCTCCAAACGCTTCATCAAACGCTCCCTCACCTCCACTTCTTTTTGAAGTTGTTCGTTAGAATAGCCAGATAGGTTAGATAAAATCTTGTCATGCTTCTTTTTATTGACTTCCTCATGCTTGAGGGCACGTTGTTTGACAAGATTGTTCCTTTCATTCACTAACGATTGTACAGATAATCCAGCCCCCGATTGTGATGCTGATTTTATAGCTTTATTTAGTTTTTCAATCTCTGCGTTCAGTCTTTGAAGTTCCTCTTCATCCGCAACCTGTTTCCGATGTTCATCCTCTTCATTAATTTGTTTTTTGATATTTAAAATGTCACGAAGCATATCGGCTTCAGTCTTGTATTTCTTAAATATATCAGGATACTTTTGTTCAAGACGAATCAAGGCCTCCTTTCGGTCTTCGGTAGAGGACTGTTCATCCTGTGCAACAGATAAGAGTTTTTCAATTTCCTCCCTATGTTTGGCCTCTTTCTTTGTTGCTTCTTCAACAGACTTATTATACGCGTCAATACCTTTTTGGCATTTATCCATACTGTTGGCAGAATTTAACAACGCCATGCTTATTGCGACAATGGTGGTTGCAACAACAGCATACGGATTCGCTTTCATGACAGTATTCAATGCTTTTTGTGCTACCGTCTGAGCTTTAGTCACCAATATGGCAAACTCCATACGTGCAGTCAAAGTGTCTTGAGCTATACGTGCCACAAAAAGAGCCGTCTTATAAGTTCCATAAACGGCAATCAAGCCTACTAATATCTTACCGATAGTTTCATAGTTTTCAATAAGTCCTTTCAAGCCTGAAATACCAGCAGAAGCTACCCCTTGTGTATCTTTTCCGATCTCATTAAGCATAGTATCCCAAGCATCCCCCAAGTTGCTAAGCTGGCCAGTAAGGGACTTAGACTGTTCCTCCATCAAGTTATAATAGATTCCGGATTCACTTGTCATATTCTTGAATGCTTGCTCCACCTCCTTGAATCCTACTTTGCCTTCTGTAACCAAGCCTGAAACCTCATCTTTTGTTACACCAAGAACTTTTGCAAGTTCTTCATATATCGGAATACCGCGACCTGCGAACTGACGAATATCGACCGCATATGCCCTGCCTTGAGTCCTTAATGTTCCATAGAGATAAGCTATCTCACTCAACTGAGATCCAACCCCTGCAGCAACATTGCCTAGCATGACTAATTCATCTCCTACATTTTCAGCAGAAGAACCATAGGCAAGCATCTGTTTGGCTGAAGACGCCACGCCCTGAAGGTCAAAAGGAGTTTTAGCTGCTATATCTACCAATTCGCTCATTAGCTTATCAGCTTTCTCTTTGCTTTTAAGCATAGTTGTAAAGGCTATCTCTAACTGTTGGAACTGACCACGGACATTGACAAGTTCCGTAACAAAGTTTTTCAAGGCAGTAACCCCTCCGATTAGACCCAATACTTTGCTTAAGGAGACCGACATTTCTTTATTGGCTTCTACAGTCTCACCTGCTTCCTCTTTGAATGCTGCATATTCATCTTTCAATCTCTTAACTGAAAGGCGAGCTTCTGCTTGTTGTTGGGTAAGATTGAATAGAGTATCCTTTTGTTCTCTCAACTTGGTTGTCTGAGCTTTTATCTGTTCGAACATACCAGTAGTATCACCACCAGATTTTACTGTCTCACGGTATTTCTCTTTCAGTAAAATAAGTTCATTCTGTAATTGTCTAATAATAGTTCTTTGTGATGTAATATTCGCGGAAAGATTATTTACCGTTTGCGAAGCGTTGAATATTCCATTCTTGAAATCGCGTTCCATCACAGCCCCTGCTTTAGCTGCTTCTGTTATCAATCCCACCATCTGTTGACGTGTGGATGCCAGCTGTGTTTCCAGAGCCTTGGCTGATGCTGGAGATTTATTTACGTCCATCTTCTTTAGCTGAGCTTCCAGCTTCTCACATTCCTGTCTTAGTTTGACAACTTGGTCCCAGTCTGAACTGACTTTAAAGTATAGTGTAGCCATAACTATTTCTTGTTTCTTCTTCTGCGTGAAGCCATGTCCTTACCCTTCACTTTCGTAACTCTCGTTCCTGTAATGGTATGGAGTTTGTCACGCTGCATTAATATTAAGTTTCTGTATGGTATCTCATAAACTACTTCTTTATAAGACAGATGCAGATTTTCCATGAACGATGCTATCTGACCAAGAAGTGTATCATTGCCTACAACCTCGGTTTCGCTGCCAGCAGGCTTACGTTCTTCGCTAAGCTGACAGCTTTCAGAAAAACCTTTGAGTCGATCATTGAGAAGGCTTCATCCAAAGCATTTACATTTTCTTCGTATGTTCCTTTAGATAACTCATCACTCAAACTCTCATCTCCCATAATAAGCCAGGATAATGCCTTACTATATGCTTCACTTTCTCCTAGGGAGAGCAGAACTTCTTTCAGATTATCCGCTTCTTGTATGCCTGAAAGATGAGAAATGGCTCCAGCCAGTTTATGGACGGTAGGTGGATAAACAGTGTAAGCCTTTCCTCCGACAAACACCGTCCGGAAGTCACCGCTAATAATTGATTCCGATATTATTTTTGCACCTTGATTCATAACTAAAAGAAAAAGGGTGAAGCCATAAGCCCCACCCATTAAATAATCCTGAAAACTAATCTCCGCTTTCTTGAACGAGAGTGATCTTTTTCTCTACGGTCTTGAAAGCATCAGACAGAGAGGTAGGTATATTCCCTGACTGTGTGGTGTAGCCTGCCTTCGACACCTCATAGGCAACGGAAGTCCCAGATTTCACCCTCTTGGTCTTGACCGTCTGCCCGTCCAGTTTCACTGTTGCGTCAGAAGGCGTAGCTACTACCGTAACATCTGTTCATGCTTCTTTCACTTCCTCTGCATCAAACCAATATTCTGGGGCTACCGTAGCTACTTTGGGCTCAAGCTCCACAGCACTAACAGGAATACCGATAGCCTTATCGGTAGTAGCCTCACGGGCACCTATGTCTGCACGCGGAATCACGCAATACTGGTCGTCATCAGTCTGAGCAACGATACATTTTTCGATATTCACCTTTCCTCTTGCACGCTTCCAGCCCTTATCTGTATTGATTACGTCACCGCCCATAAGGTCTTTCTTGGTCGGATAATCGTATTCACCGATAGTAAAGTTGACGGTCACATCGCCCATATCCTTATCGCTGCGATAGGTCTGACCCGTGAGCTGGTTTTTATAATTGGTACGACTTGCTTCCGCTTCTTCTAGCGTCCAAGTATCTTGATGAATATTCTTTACTTCTTTCAAGGTTTCACCCTGTAAAAGAGTATGCAAAGCCTGTCCTGTCAGGTCTTCTGTGATAGCACTTGTTTCGCCATACCAAAGTTTCTTGATATTTACAGCTGTGATTTTCTTTGATTCTGCCATATTATTTCACATTTAAAACTTCAAACAAAATTCTTACATTCACATAGTGACACTTTAAGGATGTGTCCTCCTCAGTCCCGATTGATTCGATGGAATAATGATAGGTGGTATCATCATAGCGTCCGGTCACTCCGTCAAACAGACTTTGCGCCTGCTTCTCCAGTTCATTCAGCCGGATGGTGTTGGCTTCACCTTCTTTTAAGTCAGGAACGCAAAGATTCACCTCTACGAAAGACTTCTTCCAGTACGTCTCTGGCTGTTGCTTCTTAGCGTGAATGACAATCCTTTCTGATTTCAATTCGCCAGTCAGCTTCTTTCCGTGAGGAACGATTTCAATACCGAAGGGCTGGCAGTCACGGTAGAGTATGTTCGCTATGTCGGTAGTTACTATCATGCAATCAAATATTGAATATTATTACCATACTGAAGAAATACATGAAGAACCAATTCTCCAATCTGTACAGTTCCAGCAAACATTTTGTTTTTCAGTTCATTTTCAGATATTGGATGACCTGTTCCATACATAGAGACTTTGACGTCGCTATATTCTTTCTCTGAATCATCGACTAATGCCCATAAACACGGTATTCCTCTTTGTGCCTGTACAGATAAAATCTTAGCGCCAACTGGAAGATTCAGGTTTTGCAAATCGTTTATCTGTAATTGATACTTAAATATTCGTTTCATTTGATTTCCTCCTTTAATCGTTTCTCTGTATATAGGGCTGCACCAGTCAAGACTTCGTAGCCTTTAGATTCCACGAAAGAAGCGTACTCGGCTTCATTCCTTAACTCTAGTCCATCATCCTGAACTGAGTATTTGTTTGACTTACGGAGCGTCCCGGTCCGGTTCTGATAGTTGCCATTCTTTACAGCGTAATCGACAGCTTCTTTGCCTACCTTCTCTTCAACGGCTTTCACCTCGGCATAACCTTGGTCGAAAAAGCCATCCACGTCCGAAAAATCAAAATTTACAGCCATATCTCTGAGTAACCAAAATAATTTGTATTCTTGACCATGTAAACCTTGCCAGTTCCCCGGATATTCTCACCGTCCATACACCTTACTTCATCACCAGCATTCAGGGAGATTTTCTTCTCACAGACTACGTGGTAATTCGGTCGGTACACTTCACCATTTTCTGAAGTGAACTCCTTGGTGGAGTTGTCGTCACACCGGCACTTGCACACGTCCTGCCAGCTTTCCCCGCCGGTACCGGGAATGGGCCGGCCGAACTCATCTTCTTCCATCGGAATTGTGACCTTAACCTGCAATGTATGTGGCGCGAATATCATAGAAATCTGACTTTAGGTTTATCTGACAGCGTGTCTTCAAGTCCATATTTCTTACACAAGAAAGAGTAATATTCCTTCAAGCCCTGAGTATTCCAGGACATAGAGAAACCGTTCTCGCTGATGGAAGTGGCACGGAGTAATAGAGAGGGGATGAACTTCGCCATAGCCACCGACACAAGACCGATGTTTGACGGGCCCATCTCATCCTCTCCGCTTATCCCTGAAGACAGACTTATCTCCAAAATATCAGCCTCCGACAGGTTAATGCCGAAGGTCTGAAACTTTTGTGATATGTAGTCTTTTACTGTCATGCGTTCATGGTTGACAAATCGAAGTTCACAATAAGGTTCGGGTTCGTGATCTGCGGAATCCACTCTGCAGTGTATTCCAGATAACGGCCGTTCTTGTCCTTGTAACCGGAAATAAGCATATCACCGTCTGCCTGGGTGTAGTTACGTCCCGGTACGCCGTCCACTGCTTCGTACGGAGTGTGGAAGCGCATGTAACCGACCTTATCCTGCGGAAGCAAGGTGATACGGTCGTCGGCATAAATCTGCACGTTCTTTCCGGTTTGGTCTTTTACATAGTCTTCCTTGATCTCGATGGCCGGCAGTCCAATGCCAGTAAACACCTGGGAAGCCAACTGCGATGTAATCAAACCAGTTGAAAGATACATCTCATTAGCGGTAAGCTGCATCTTGAACTTGTCACCAAACTCAGCCGACCCGATGATATTCTTCACGAACGTTCCTCGTGACATAATCATCTTTTGGAAATTGCCATAGTCCGCTTTCAGTGCATTAATCTGCTGCTGCAAATAGGTGATGAAGTTCGTCTTCGCACCAGTATCAGGCTTGATGAACTTGAACGGCAATTCTATGTTAAGAAGGTCGACACCTCCGGCATTGTCGTCCTTGTTCTTGACTGTTGCTTCTCCGGTCATCAGAAGTGAACCTACGATAATATCCATACGCTTGTGAGCTGCTAAAAGTACCTGGCGGTAATCGTCATAGATGAAGTTCACGATTTCCTGCATGGCTGCTACCTGGTCAGCAGGTTTAGCTGCGTTAAACTTGTCAATCAAGTCCTGAAGTTCTGACAGGCGGTCAATGGAAATCTGGTAAGCATCGCCAAGATAAGCGATTTCACCATATCCTGAACCGATATTCCGGCGTTCACGGATAGGCTTCTCGCCGTATCGTGAGTTAATAGAACCAGCCATCACGCCAGTAACCTGACCGATGTAGTCCTTGAACACACGGGTAGTCGTTCTACGGAAATCAAGATACTGCTGCCAGTAGATAGTATCCTTACGTGTCTGAAGAACGCGCTGGATAACGGCGTTTACGATATTGGGATCGTTAAACAGAGTATGAATAGTTAGCATCATATATTAGTCCTCCTTTCTTTATTTGCTTGCGATAATACCCGCAGCTCTCAATGATGCTAGAAGAGCATTAATTTTATCCTTCTCATCACCACCTGCTGCATCATCAACTTTTGCACCCTGCTTTACCAATCCCAAAGTACTTGAGTTAGCTGCCTGATAGGTAGTATTATTGTCTGTCCAAGGTACTTCTACATACGCCTTTCCACCTTCCAATGCTACTGGATATTTCTTTCCGCTTTGAGAGAATCCCAACTGAATACCTCCCATCACAGAATCAGAAGCTTCTGGCAGTTCATACGAAACACCAGCCGGGGATTGCACGCCTGTAGCGTTGAACTGGAAATGCGGCATGTTAGCCTTATCAATGTCAGAGAAAGGTATAGCCAACTTAGTAGGCTCAATCTCGAATGCTCGCATCAGAAGAGCAACTAATACAATGCCTTCTTCTACTTGTACTCTTCCGTACAAAGCTGAGTTAGCAACTACCTTTGGAGTAGTACCGCTTACAGCTGTAGCTTCATAGAGTACAGTGCCAGCTTCCAATGTTTCGCCAAAGTCGGCAGCCAGTGTCAACTTATCGAAAACTTTGTTTGATTTGTCAATACTGTTGATGGTAGCTCCATGAGAACCATTACCCAGATGCATACCCACATAGGCCAAAGAGTTTTTCTTGATTTTCAAAGTGGTATTGGAACCGGTGCTAAATTTCTCATAGACTTCTACACGGATGGCCACCTGAGCGGTTTTCTTTACCAAATCAGCGGCAATCGGAGTGAAGGATGGAAGAAACGAACCAGCAACAAGGTTGGCCGTATCCAGCTTGTAAGGGCCTCTACGTCTTACACCGGTGGAAACGTCATAGCGTTCCTCGATGGACGGCTCAGGCTCAATGTTGTACTTAAATCCTGCTGACATAAATTACTTGTTTTGTTGTTCGACAATAGATTTTGTGTCCGCCTCAATCATTTTGGCGAACTCACTTGCTTCCTTCTCCTGCTTCTGTTCGGCAGTTTCAGGAGCTTTGGAGAACTGAAAACCGCTGTTAGACATATCCTGCTTCATGTCCTTGAAATAAGTGTCTAAGTCCGTGTTTTCGGGAATGTTGCGGTCTTTCAGCATAAATTCGGGAATACCGTACTTCTTCGCCACTGCTGAAATCTGAGAATTGCGCTGCGCTTGCGCTTCTTGTTCCTCCATTTTGGCCAGCTTGTCGGCAAACGGCTTGATACCGGCGGCGATACCATCGGCAATCATCTTTGCGATGTCTGTCTCCTGCGGCTTTGGAGGGTCGTTTGGTTTCGGTGGTTCTGGTTTCGGATTCTCGATAGGTTTTCCGTCTTTCAGTCCATGCTTCTTCTCGTAGTTTGAAACAGCGGAAGTCTGCGCCTGTCCTGCACGGAAATCACCATAGTTTTGAATTACGTCCTGAAATGAGATACCCTCAACAATGGAGGTCACCTTCGTTTCGTCCGTTACACCCTCTGCCTTTTTGGTGGCAATTCGGGTAAGTGTGGCAGTGTCCACCCCAGCGAATTTCTGTTGCAGTCCTGCCAAGATTTGTTCAAAGATTGTCATACCGTATGAGTTTGATTAATAATTTCATACGGTAAATTTACTTATAGAGAAAAGGAAGGGGAAATTTTAAGGTTGACGATACGAAACAATTGGGAGAATGTTTGTTTTTAGACAAAAAGAAAGCGTGACTACCGGGGTAATCACGCTGAAATGTCATTGCTTATTCCTATTTCTATTTTTCTTCTCTTTTTTAAGAAGTTTGTATAAATGTGGGTGAACATATATTACGTATTGATTACCTATACGTTTATAATCAATACAAGGACCTTCTTTTAAAGAAGTGCTGACATAATAATCAGCAGGATTAAAATCGTTTTCGTAAAGGTCTTGTTCTATTTTATCAGTCATCGACAAATGATATTTTGTATTGGCTATAGTTGGCAATTCCATCAATTGCAATGCATTAAATTTTGCCTTTTCTGGCATTATATAAAATAGTTCATCTATTGCATGTTTTTCTTCTGCTGTATAATGATATTCTTCTTTATATTTCTTCAATTGTTTGAACACAAAACTAAACGCGTTATCTAATATACAGACAAGTAAAACAAATCCTGAAAATATAAAGAATAGCTCCAAAATATTATTTATTCCCCAAAAGAAATAGACTACCCCGGTTAGAGATATTGCAATAATAGACTTTAATCCATACTTTTCTAAAAATATCTTAAATAGAGAAGTAAACTCTGTCATAATCACAACAAATTTATAGCTGCCAGTTCCTCTGTCAGCGCATTAATTCCTTTTTGAATCTTCTCCAACTGTTGTTTGCGAGGCTTATGCACTCCGGCCGCATAATGCCACAATTGGCGTTCATTGATTCCAGTTATCCGGCTCAAAGCAGCTTTAGTGAAGATGTTGCTGTAATAGTTGATAAAGGTGGCAGCATCTATCTTGAACTTCAAGGTAAATTCTCCCTGTAATACTTCTACTGGGGTTATGTTCATTTCTTGGCATGATTCCAAGTAAAGCTCAACAGCTTCCTTCATGTTCTTCTCGATCTCCTTTACATCGTTGCCAACAGTCATTACCGGAGCACCTTCAATATAGGCACTAAGATTATTTCCTGCATGTTCTACAATCACTTCTACGGTTTTCATACTGACCTCCTTTTTATCGTTTAACAAAAGAGGCGGGGGCTATTTTAGCCCCGCTTGCCTCAGAATGTTGTAATAAGTGCCTTTCTCAACGCCTTTCTTGCCGTGGTCGGGGACAATTACCACATGACTACCGTCAGTATAAACCATGTGACTGCCTTTTTGCCTCACGAACCAAAAGCCATTTTCAGTAAGCAGCGTTACAACGTCTTTAACTGATTTGTAGCTCATAGCGTTTATGACTTAATTACGATGCAAATATAGTAAAATAACGAATAGTAAAAAAGAAAATGTTCGTGTTTTTACTATAATTATAAAGTGTCGAGATAGTCATATAAGGCAGGAAGATAGTTTCTGTCAAATTCAAATTGTGTAGCTGTGTATGGAAGTCCTGCTGCAGAAACATTATCAGCTTCTTCACCCCACTCACAGTTCTCTCGTTTACCTACTTTTTTACCACCAGCATAATCTCTGATCCATTCCCAAATCATTTTTCCCAGTTGAGCTGTATTCTTATCATCTCCTTTGTGCTGTTTACGACAATACAAGATAAACTCGTCATTTCCCATTTTGATAGGTTTGCCCATAGTTCTTTACATTTTAAAGTTAAACATAAACACAAATATATAGGATTATTGATACGAATCTAAAAACAAATCATATAAAAAATAGCGATACCTTGAAAGATACCGCTATTTAATTAGTCTATATTTTAGATTTTTATCAGTTTATTTTGTGTAATCCTCGTGATTTATCTGACTATATTGTTCTATTTTTCAGATTTATCACCTTTAGAGTTTATCTCACTAAGCTGTTTCTGCTTTTCAATATCCTTTTCTTGTTTCTCTGATAGTTCCTCCTTGATAGCTTCAATCTCGTCCATAACAGAATCCACGTTTCCTACAAAGGTGATGGCCCGCTGCTGCGACCAGATTTCACCGTCTTTGGCCTTGATGGCAGTGTCAATCTTATCCTTGATGTCCTCTAGACGGTAGGGTTGCATCTGAACGTCCACGTCGATGGTTTCAGAGGCTGCTTCAAGAGTCGTGTTTACGGAGCCTAAAGCGGAAACGAGGAAATTTACACGCCGCTGCATGAACTCTCCGACGGTTTCATTGAGGTTCTCTACATTCAGATGGGTGGACATGAACACATAGTCGAAAGTCACACCGGAAACGGCATTCCCGGTCCCCTTCAAGGAGTCGAAAGAGATTCTAGGCGTATTGGTCAGCCCGTAAATCTGGCTCAGCAAGGTTTCCACCTCAAACTTTACCGTGTCAGGCACCTGAGACCAGGTAAGATACTGGGCATTTGCTCCTTGGCCGGTCAACTCCACTACCCTATTCTTGAACTCACCGGAGAAATTCTGTACATCACCGAACAACATGAGGATAGGGAAAAAATGATAATCGATACAGTCTGCATAATTTGAAAGGAGCTTCTCCAATCTTACACGGAGGCTTTTGATTTTCTCGCAGTACGCTTCCGGACGCCACATGTAAATTATCGGCATCTTCTTGAATCCATGAGCGAACGAACCTTTATCGGTCCAGTTACTTGTAAGCTCCCACTGGTAAACCATATCCTTTGTAATGGTCATGAAGCAGGTTATTTCCACATCGTCTAGGTCTTTCTTTTTGTACTCACGGGATAGGGCCACCAAATCACCGTTGTCATTGAAGAATGGATATAGCTTATCACCACGAAACGGGGACCAAATGGCACTTTTCAGACGATACTCAGGCTTTGATTTGCCGAAGATTCCTGCAATCCTACGTTTAAGTTTGGCCCAGAAACCATCATCCCTAACCACATACCAGTATTCGGCCACCTCCTGTTCGGCCAGCCATGCCCGGACGACTTTCTTATTTTGGTATTTCAGTTTATTTTTCTTGAATACCTGTTTTAATGCCGAAAGAAGATTCTCTTCTGACTGGTCCGGCTGACAATCAAGAACCGGTTCAGTTCCGACCGTAAAGGCTGTCTGAATATTCACGATGTCCTGCTCAATAGGAAGACAAATCCGGTTTGGATCAACTTCTTTCTTTACTGCAGGTTCTACATACTCTTTCCCGGTAGTTGGGTCTGTAATACGTTTCTCAGGCTTGGTAGTGATTTTGATTTTCGGGTATTTCTCTTCATCAATCACAATCTCGTGTCTGTTCGGATTCCAGTCGTTATAAAGGGCGTGAGCATTAGGAAGCTCGGTTTTACGTCCTTTTTTTAGATAGTAGATTTTTCTTTCTACTTCTGGTATAGCTAAAATTTCTTCTAAGGTTCTCATATTCTAAAATTTAATGTCCAAATATTCCTGATACATCTTTGGGCTTCATAATCTTGCCAAGCAGTTCACCCAGAACATAATAGCGTGCAGCGTCTATACCGTGATTATCGTGGTCTTCCGGCTCATTGATATAGTTTCCATCCTTGTCTTTTGCCCAGACATAATTTCTAAACTCCCTCTGCAGGTTATAGGAACGTCTTGTGATGAAGATTTCCATTCCTTGCATCTTGTCTATGCCTGCATTGACAGAACCACTCCCCTTTTCTACCGGGTAAATCTTAATACCTCCGTTGTGGATCTCCTGAATGAGTCGCGGGTCTGCGCTGTCTGCTATCACTTTCAGATTCCACGGACGAAGTGTCTTGATAATATCTCCGGAAAGTAATCCGGTTCTATAATCTACTTCATCTAAATAGAGTGCATTGTCGATGACACCGCAGCGAATAGAAGCCGATGGGTCATTGGTATAACCGAAATCTTGCCCGATTGCGACTTTCTTGCACCACATGGGGAACTCGTCCACGATACCCCATTTCTTGAACACGGCACCTTCGGCCACGTCCGCCCATCGTCCGATAACCACATGAGCGTACTTCTCTGGATTCTTCTCTTTCATTTCCTTGACTTCTCTCAGGAACTCAGGAGAAAGGTTCTCTATATTGTCTAAGTAAGTCGTATGGATATGAAGTACATTCGGATGAGTTGAGACTTGAACCGGTACACCGTCAATCTCCACCAGCCGGTGAGTCTTCTCAATGTATTTCTTGTAGATGAAGTGATTGGAGTCACAGGGATTCATTATGATGATAATCCGGTTCTGAATCCCCTTCTTACGGATGGAGAGCATAATCTTGTCAAACTCTTCCTCACTGGTCCATTCCTCCGCTTCATCGCATACAAAGGTGGTGATACCCTGAATTGATTTCAACTTGGCCGTCTGATTCCCGGAAGATGTCTTGATACCACGGAACATGATACGGCTGCCGGTCATCCGGTTTACTATATCGGTTTTGGTGGTCTTGAAATACTTCGTTGTTCCGTCCAAATCTATCTTTTCCATCATCTCTGGAATGATAGACATCCCGGCAGATACCATCGTGTAACGGGTATAAAGAATCTGATGGACAATCTTCTCTACGGGGGTCATTTCAAATGTCAGCCGCTCTATGAAGGTAGAAGCGTTGAAAGACTTCCCCGATCCACGACCACCGGTAATGAGAATGATAAACTTCTCGCTGTCGGTGTATAACGGATGATATATCGCTTGGGGTACAATCATTTCAGGTTATTTTTAATCCATGAGTCAATAGAAATTCCGTGGTCAATATCCTTTGGAATATCTGCATCTTCGTCCTGATGGCGTTCAACCTTCCTCCATTCATCGTCATGGTGATACAGCCAGACAGACATTGCCTGAAGGTTGGGAGCCAGTTCGCTTTCACTTACCTGAAGCTCTTCTTCGCCGGTCAGGTTTCCGTCCTGGTCTTTCAGCTTCCTTACTACAGTGCTTTTTGTCTTGATACCGCCCAAAGCCACAGCAAGGAACTTGGCACGTACAGCTGCAGTGATGGTCGCACGCCCGCGCGCTAATACTTCGCATAATTCAGAGTGCTCATTCTTCTTCTCACAGAACGTTTGGGGAGCCAGGCCTAACGCAAAAGCGATTTCTCTGTCCGTGAATCCCTTTTTGGCATACGTCTCCACCTGAGAGAGGAATTCCTCACTCTTGTAATCGAATTTGGGCTTTCGTCCTGTATGTTTGCTTTTTTGAGATTCACTTTTCATAATCAATCACCCGTTATTGTTACCCATATAAATGCGGCGAGATACAGGCTTATCGCCATAAATATCAATTCCTCTCTTTGAGAAATAGCTGTCTATCCTTGCCGCATATCTTTCCATTATCGACTTCGTTCTGTCTCTTATACTTCTTTGTCTGTCTGTACCAAGCCCGTATTGCCTTCCGGCGTTGTACATTATTCGTCTTGACTGTTGATACAACTGGCTATATGTTTTTCTTCTGACTCGGCTTTCCTCCTAAAATTTCATGTTGTCATTCAATTCTTTCTATCTGTTCATCGAATACCTCACCCTTGATAAACTTGGAGTAGGGGTCGTAACCGAACCTTTCACAGAAAGCTACCTTAGCTTCGAACGTGTCAAAGGAAAGCATCAGATAAGCATCCATATCCTGTGCCTGTTTCTGGGCTGCATTCTTCACCTGCTGCTTTACTTCTTTCATGTGAGCTACCTTTTCAGCTCTTTCCATCTGCTTGGCGGCTTTCTCAGCTTCTTTCTGTTCAGTAACAGGTGCCATCATATCCTCCAAAGCATCGGCAATAGAACTTTCTTCTTCTGTCTGCAAAAGGAAGTCACATCCAATCATATTCAGATCTGCTTCGGTCAGTCCGGCGTCCTTGTAGTCGATATCAGGGACCAACTGGGCTAAAGCGTCATAATCCCATGAGCCTTGTGCGTTTGGGTTATTCATCAGGATGTTCAATTCCTTTTCCTGCTTTTCGTCCACGTCAATCACATCGACACGGATTCTGTAGTCGTATTCCGGAAACTTCTGCAGTTCGTCCATCACGCTCAGACGCTGGTGGCCGGATACGACAGTAAGGCCAGTCCGCTTGTTGACTACGATTCCACCAACTAAGCCGAACTTCTTAATGCCCCGCTTCAATGTCTTACGAGATTCATCAGACAATTTGCGGGGGTTATAATCTGCAAAGTGAATGGCGGAACGATTAAGTTCCACCGATTCACTCTTTATGTATTTGCTCAGTTCCATATCATCCGTTTACATTAGCGAATCGGCCTGTACCAATCCGAGTCGTTCTATCCCTCAATTTCCCTGATGAATCTCTTGCTCCAAGAAGTCCCATTCCTCGAACCCTTCTTGCTTGTGCGGCTGCTTGTGAAATTCTTGCAGCTCTATTACTTCCATCTGCATACCGTTGTGCTCCTTGTAGCTGGGCTCTTAATCTTGCAGCTTGGGCATTAATATCATTTAAACTTTTTCTTCTAACTCAGCATTCCTCCTAAAATTTAATTATCCATTACTTAAACCTTTTGCAACTGTTGTAAAACCACGTCTATCTCTAAAATTTGGATAAGAAAGAAGTGAAACATCTACTCTTAAATTTCTTGCAAGATTTTGAGTAGCACTTCTTCCTGCATTGGTTATACGCTGATTGTTGGTCATATTTCTTGAAATGTTACCTCCTGAGGCATATGTGTTTCTTAATCTTCTTGTTGTTGCAAGAATTTCACGATAACTTCTTTGTCTCCTTCCGACTCTGCGTTCCTCCTATTAATTTTGTTTGTTTTTATGTTCCCAAAGGATTCTTTCTGCCATCGGAAACACTTTATAAATTCTCTGTAAATCCTGTGGATAGTTCTTCTCCAGCCATAACATGCAATCCAGATTAAAGCCTACACCCGAACTGGCCTTCAGTGAATATCTCACCGGCTTCGGCAGCCCGTTCTGCTTCATGTATGACAGAACATCCTTTTGTGTCCAGTCAGCCAAGGGATAGCACATACCGTTGTTCTCGTATCCGCTTGCCTCATAGCCTTTCAGCATCAAACGGCGGTTCATGCCGTCAGCCTTCTTCATACCGAGAAAGGTGTAATACAGCTCGTATCTGAGCTGCATGGCCTTAACCACATCGGCGAGTTTAAGCAACTTCACTTTCGGATTCGGTACACAATACAGACCACCGCGAAGAATGTAGGTAAGGTTCCAGTGGGGTACCTGAACAAACTCTATCTTCGGATATTTGGCTTTTACCCATCCAATCCATCTTTCGATGTGCTCTAAACCTTTGACAAAGTACATGAACACGCAGACTATTCTATCAAACTTCGGGTAGATCATGTCCAGTAATACCAAAGAATCCTTACCCAGCGATAGAAACAGTAAAACCCCGTCAGTCTTCTGTCTGACGAGGTCAATATGACTGTATGTCCTTTCTTGTAGTGACATTATCCACCTGACATGCCAAGTCCTGTGCGGACGTTATAATACTGCTGTCTTCGGGTGATAAATCTACCACCCTGAGACAAACCACCATTCTCTGTGGTCAAACCTCTACGGCCACCACGGTAGCCACCAGTTGAAAATGTGCTTCTATTTGTTCTGACTCAACAAAAATTTAAAGGATTAAACATGTCTTTCAATCACTCTGCCAAGATCATAAACGACCTGTGCGGCCAAGTATATTTCGCCCTGATAGGTGTATTCAATCAGATTGTGATTCTCATCTTCAAACAGTTCTATTTTTGCGTCTTTGACTTCTACCAGTGCGCTGGATCTGTCTTTGTTGTAGCCTACAAAGAACTGGATAGCATCGTAGCGCCTAGGCTGCAAAACACCGTCTTTTTCGACACAATAACCGTCAGCGTCCAACTGGCAGTATTTCTTCTGAGTTGTAGGTCTGATTTCTCTGAACTCTTGTGTTTTCTTGCCTGACAAGATTTCGTCAAAGAATTTCTGTTTAATGATAAGAGTAAGTATTTCCATAATCGTGCTATTTTGAAAATTATTATTTAGTTGCGGGTGATGGATTCGAACCACCGGCCTTCACCAAGTCAAAGTGACGAGCTGTCCACTGCTCTAACCCGCGATAGTACCTTTATCACAAAGGTACCCCATTATGAAGACAATTTTAAATAACGATTCAACACATACGAAACAATTGGCTAATTGTTTGCTAATAAATCAGGGTCGTGTTTATTGATGATGCTTTCAACAATTTCTTTTGCACATTCTATACCGGATTTATACCCTCTGGCATAATCAGTTCTTGTAGACAAGTAGCTGGTATCATTACCCAGCCACTCGATTATTTCTTGCAGGATTTCTTTCTCTTTCATAACCATCTTAAATTAGAATAATAGATACCGTTTAACTTGGTATAATCACCATATAGCTTTACTTTGCCTTTATACATCATTGCAAACTTAGAAATACCAGCATAGTTAGAAATAAGTCTTTCAGTTACTTCTGACTCATATCCATATTGAGCAATAATGGGATAAACTTGGCCTCTAAAGAAGATTTCGCTGTCTGTCATATCATTTACTGACTGAATAGGCAAAACGCCATTATGGGCAAAATAAACGCCATTCTCTACAAACGGGTGACAGTTCTTTCTACACTTAGAACCATGAGTAGCCCATCTCATGTGAATGATACACTCTTCATTTACACCTACCTTAGAAAGATGATCCAAAAATCTCTGATAGTTCATTGTCTTGTATCTATGCTTTGAAGAGACAAAGCCGTACCCATGATGATTGATTCTCTGTACTTTATTTAAAGTGTCCAGAGTTGGCATCTGAACACCCTTTGGCTTATAGATAATACAACACATATCAAACAAATTTTAATTGTGTGAGGCTCATGCAAGAACCTCAGCACGTGATTTAAAGAATGACTTTTCTTTAGCTGTCAAGAAAGGTATTTCTTCGATTGAAGAAACCTCTGAACTTAGTACGTTCTTCTTAGACCAAGCAACCAGTTTAGCGCAGAAGTTAACCCAGTTAGAAATCTTTTCGAAGTCTGTAGAACCTTGATGCTGTCTGAACTCGATGGTATTATGACGAGCATAAGAACAAGCGTTTACCTTGAAGTATCTGTTACCTCTCATGATGCTTAATACATCATGTTTTGTAATGCAACATTCAAAACTTATACCTTGCAGTGTTCTGCACCACTGGCTGTTGTTAGCCCGTCTTGATCGTGCCATGAAAGTATCAATCACTCTCTCTAATTTCTGATAGTTTTTGAATACATTCACATAGGCTTCGTCAGACAGATTTGCAGCCCCGATATGAACGTGTAAGCCTGTTGATATATTCACCTGCGCATTTGCTTCATTCAACGCCTTACAGCAAGTTTCTAGACTTTTCATACCTGCCTTACCTGAAAGAACCGGTGAAACACATTCGATAGGATTCTCACCTCTGATAGAAGAATCAGAAACGAACTTATAATAGTGGTTATTGTCAACGTGGTTATAACCCTCATACTGAAAAGGCATTTCGTTTCTTGTTGCACATTCTCTCATAAGGCTGGCAGCTACCAGGCATTCAATCTCAACACCAAAAGTGAACTTGTGAGTTTCTCTGGTAGTCTTAGGCATTTCAGACATAAGAAGTTCAACTTCGTATTTTCTCAAACCTAATTTGACGAAAGCTGCTTTCTTTGCTGCTCTTGAACCTTTCATGTTCTTAATTTCTTCTACCTGTTCTTTTAAAGTCTTCATAATCGTGTGTGTTTAGAATTAATAATCGTGTTAAGGTGCAGGGCGAAAGCCCTGCTGGTTAAACTTATTTGTGTGATTCTCTAAAATCAAGTTCTGCAATCTTGTGATACTTGTTGATGTCATACAGACCTGTAGCACAACCCATAGCTGATGCAAGTCTTACAGCTTCTTCTAAAGCTGCCATCACATTCGCACTTGCATCTATAGCTTCATTCTTAGCTTTCTCATACTCTCGTGCATTAACTGTTGTTTCTTGAACCTTCTCAGCTTCTTGAATTCTTTTAAGAGCTTCGTTGATAACTCTGATTTGTTCTTTAATCTCTTTGATGTAATCACTACTAATAGTCTTCATAATCGTATGTATTTAAATTGTTATTACTTCTTGTTTGACGATGCAAAGTTAAAGCAAACACTTTAATAAAACAAGCATAAATAAAAGAATATACTTATATTTTACAAAGATTAACAAAGCATTTACTTATATGTAAATAAAAGTATTTACTTTTGTATTAAAATTGACTTTTATGATAAATAGGACAAGAGAAATTATAGAGCAATTAAACCTTAAAAAGGTGGATATTGCAGAAAAATTAGGTATTACACCAGTAGGACTCAATCAGTTACTTAATACAGAGAAACCCAAACTTGAAACATTAGAAAAATTGTCAAAAGCTATTGGTGTACCTGTATGGAAATTAATTCTTAGTGATGATGAAATCAGAGAGGTTAATATATTGGAAGAAAAAGATTTAAGCGAAGTAAATGGTTACGTGAAAGTAAAAGGAATACTTTACGAGGTTCACTCGTTTGAGGATTTGGAGAAATTATTAAAACTAAAAGGTTAACCTATGAAAAAAAACATCTTTTTTATTGTTCTATTATTGGCTAATAATGCTTACTGTCAGATAACAATAATGAATACTGAAGCAAAGAAGCTCCAATATGATAATTTTGTTTATGATAGTTTGAGAAATATGGTTCCTGAAAAATATGAAGGGAAATATACATACCATCATTTAATTGGTCAAACATTAATGTACTGTGGAGATCCCTATTCTTATAATCAAAAAAGCTATTTTAAAATTGGCGATTATTATCGTGTTGATGGTATTTTGCCTGATAATACAGATAAAGGGTTGTATCATAGATTATCTTTAACAAATATAAAAACAGGAGAAAAAGGGGAAGAAGGCGATATTTTTACAAATGAATACAATTTCAAATGGGTAGTATTAGGTCATTATGAGAAAATGAAAGAATTATACCTTAATAAAGAATTTGTATATGTTGGTACTGATGATGTTTTTATTTATAGTTATGGAAAAAAAGCAGACGGACTTATAAATTTAGAATCTGATACAGTATCAAGAAATATTCCAAAGGAATCAGTTTGGAAATGTATAGATGTCCAAGTTAAGCCAAGAAAAAAAGACGATGGCATGAATTTAGACAAAAGAAGCCCCATTGTTCTAATTTTCGACAATCCTAATTATGGAAAACATTACTGCTATTTAGAAAGTGATCAAGGTTCTCCGTACCAAGTCTTAGTCAATAAGTCTTTATCTTATATTTGTGGTAGATTTCAGCTAAAATCCGATTACGAACAAGTAATATTGGCTAAAAATAAACGAAAAGCAAATCTAATTCGTAAATATGGCACAGCTACTGCAAATCTAATCATACAAGGAAAAGTTAGAATAGGAATGACAAAGCAAATGTGCTTAGAATCATGGGGAGAACCTGATGATATAAATACAACAACTGGAAGTTATGGAACGCATGAACAATGGGTATATGGTAATGAGAATTATCTATACTTTGAAAATGGGAAACTAACTGATATTCAAAACTAACTATTCCAGCCTCATTCCTTATGGTTCGGGGCTTATCGTATAAAATAAAAATAGAGAAAGGAAAATAATTATGGAGCTTAAAGAATTTATTACTGAAACTATCAGCCAAATTATAGATGGAGTGTTAGAAGTGCAAAAGAAATACAAAGACCAGAATGTCTTAATTAATCCTGATTGCTATAGAGGCTCTGATAATGAATATGCATTACCTCCTAAATCAGGTTATTATATTCCAGCTCCACGAGTTCAGCATATAGATATGGATATAGCTCTATCTGTTACTGAAAATTCAGGTGAAAAGTCAGGAATTGGAATTGCTAAAATTATAAATGCAGGAGTTTCATCAGAATCTACTGCACAGAATTCCACCATATCTAAAGTTCGTTTTAACATTCCGATCTGTTTACCAACAGAATCTTCAGATACATACCTTGAAAGAATTGGACGCGGTAAAAATTTTAGAATGTAAACAAAAAGCCGGAAGCATAACGCTCCGGCTTTGTTACTTGATTAGTTCTTTTATTCGTTATCCATCATTAAGCCCCATATAAGTACGTCTGGTAGCTTTATAATTACGAGCCTGCTCAAATCCTTGACGATATGCATTACTTCCACCTTTTGAATTGAGAATATTCTCTGCATATTGAATTTGGCTTCGCTTAGCTCTTTGATAACGGGATTCCGTTATTCTCGGATTTGCCGCAATTCGATCTAATTGTGCAATCAAATCATTCCAACTTTTTCTTCTGACTCGGCATTAAAATTTAAATTTGTTAGACATAAAAATTCAAATAAAGGGACTTTATCCCCATTAAATCATTCTGTTACTTGATTAGTCCTTTGTTTTTCAACCGTTCTAAAATCTGATTGTAAAGATACTCTATATCCTGTCGGAAATCTTTATACTGCTGGTAGATAAAGGAAACATCGGCGATATTGTTTGATATTACACACGGGGAAACATCTGGGCACACACCGGAAATCTCTGTCCGGATACCATTCGGAAGTCGGCCACCGGCCAAAACACTTGGAGCGAACAGAAATAGGACAATAAAGAGGAACTTCTTACGCTGAGTGACGCTTTCTGGATTGGACGGATAATCCATCCCGGAAAGGACCTCCTTAAACCAATCGTAAATCTCCGGGATAAGCGACAGATCAGTCAGTATCGGCAATGAAAGTTCCTGCTCGCGTTCTGATAATCTTGATTTTTGTTCACGTATTGATTTCAACTCCATTATAGACGAAAATTCTTTTGTCATAGCACGATTATTTTAGTTAGAATTTGTACTTTTGTTCTAAATCGTGCAATGGGAGTTGGCTTGGTCGTGCGGGCTGGCTCCCTTTTTTTAATAGTTTTTATCTCCGTGTCTATATGAACGTAGTTCGTTATACTTCATCTTCTGATTGATGTGCCAGAGCAAGTCAAAATTCTTTATCTTTGCGATGCAGCATAATTCTTGCAAAACTCCTATAAATAAATATCCTATCGGATAATTATCTTTATTGTATCTTGCTATTACTCGTGTTACATCGTAACACCATTCAGTAAAAGTTAATTTGCTCCGGTTTTCAATATGATCTTTACTGTTCTCAATAGGAAATGGTATGCTGGAAAGATTTATATTCCTTAATCCTGCCAAATCAAAAATACGGATGCAGGCATCTGCAAGTTCTTCCTCGACAGTTCCTTTGATATATGCTTCAAAATCCTCCTTGAATCTTCTCGACCTTGTTTCTTCGGTTAATGGAATACTGTTCCCTTGCCATTCCTTGAATTTTGCTACATCGGAATGTTTTCCTTTCCGATCGGCTTCCACTGCTTCCATCAGTTCGGATATTACCAAGCAAAGCCAGTGTTCATTACTCAGGTTTTCTTCATGCCAACCATGTGCTACTGCGCACTGGTAGGCTTTATCTCTTAATTCGTTTAGGTTCATTACTCTATTCTTTTATGACGTTTTGACTCGTTTCTTTTAGCACACATTTTGTAAGCCAATAATAAAATTTAATTATATGTATGGATTTGAATCTTATAAAAAAGATATGGGTTTTGAAATAGGTTCTGGTTTCTCTGGTAACTCTGAATATATGAGAAAACAAGACGAAAAAAATAAACGTATTCTCATGGAAGAACAATATAATCTTCTTCAAATACAAAAAGCTGAAATACTCGCTCAACAAAATTATCGTGAATTTCATCGTAACGAAATTATTGCACAACAAAAATACCGTGAGGAACAACATAAAGGGGCAATATTTGAAAAACGCCTCCTAATTTTCAATACCATTATTACAACTTTTGCATTACTAATATCTATTATTGCGCTATTCAAATAATTCATACTCCCAAAAACTAAGTTTCCCTTTCACATTCTCAATAGGCTTGTCAAAGAGTATAGCATCCTTCAGTACCCAATTCCAAACACCTTTCTCAGCCCAGACTGAAGGATGGTTCTGTACACAGTCTGCAATTACTACACTGCCAATGATGGCACCATGCGGAAGATCCTCATTATCTCCGTAAAGTTTATTCTTGTGAGGAAATACTTTCTCTAACTGCATTTCTGTTAGTGCGCTCCATCCATCCTTGACTGAAGTCTTTGCTGCATGAATAAGTACCCTCTGACCTAAGTATTTCTTAGGGCAGCTCCAAGTTCTGTTCTCGATGTCCTTTATACCGTGAGCGATAAGGCTCGCCCACGGCTGTTTGATGGATATTGCTTTCATTTGTCTTTCTTATAATATTCCACAATCGTTTTATTCAATGCATCAACAAGGGCAAATGTAAGCGTTGCCGGCATTTCGTTTGTGTTCATCTTCTTGATGAATACCTCACCATCCTTGTACTCAAGAATGGTGTCAAGTTCTATTATTTTACCTTCGCCTTTGGGCTGAACCATTTTCTTACTCATTATCTTCCTCCTTCTTTGAACTGTTCGGAATTTCCGAACAGTTGTCGGTAATATGATTGCATATCTCATTCATGGCTTTATCCCAGGGAATATCACCAAGATATTTCAGGCAAGCATCCCAGCCGGATAGGAATCCTTCACTAAATTCATCAGCAAAACAATCTTCATCGCAATCATGTGCGATATTTTCTCCATCACAAAAGCGACAGTATGCACGTTCTACACAAGCATATTCCCCGTTACACTGGTAATGCTGGTGAACGGCTTCTCTTAGCATTTCTTCTTTCTTATCCATTATCATTCCTCCAATACATCTTTGTTGTCGTAGATGTTGCCGATGATTTCAAAGATGACATTTTTAAGTGGTACATATCCACATCCTTTGATTCCAATGGCAAACATCCCCTTAACGTAAACGACCTCATATATTTGTCCATTAACTAAAACCAAGTCATTTTCATACACATCTTTTCCATTTTTGTCATGTAATCCGGTGAACTGACCGATAGTTTCCTTATCTACTTTTGTTCTATTGCTTATTTGTGTAGCTTCGTAACCATATCTAGTTATTTTCTTTTCAAAAATAGCTGTGTCTCCGTTTTCGTACTGAATCAAGTCACCAAAAATAAATTGATTGCTTTCAGTTTTTCCTCTGAATTTTATTTCTCTGTCCATAATTATTCCTCCGTATTAGGTATTAAATCTTCTTTATATGCCCATTTTAGAAATCCTCCATCCGCTATTACGGCTTCTTTATAATACATATATTAGGGCCATATATTAGTATAGTTCCATATTTTCCCAATAGCACTATGATTCTACCATCTTCAGGCATTTCATTCACATCATGCCAAACGCTGTTTACTCTCCATTTTGCACCAGCAATAAAGTCTACCATACAAACCTGCTCGTTACCAGCTCTCCATAGCGGGCGACAAGCTTCTTTAGCATATTCGGCTGCTGCCTTTTTTATATCTTCTTTTGTCATAATTTTTTCTTCTTTAAGTGTTTTCTGTATTTCATTGGTATAAATCGTTTGAGTTCCGGAAGCGAAGTGGAAACAAGGTACACCATGTATCCCATCTCTTTCCCTCATGTTCACGAAATGGCTGAGAACAAGCTTGGCCAGAACAACCATCATTCTTATTCTCAGCCTTGCATTTAACACAGCATCCCGTACACTCAGAGGAAAGATGACAAAGGATACAAGCCTGTTCCTTGCTGATGCCGTATTCCATATTCAAGGATAATTGCCTACTCATAACTCAATTTCATATTGTATATTGTTAATCTTTGGCATACGGTCAAGTAAGGAAGAGGGAATCTCAATCCCATATCTGCCTTCACGTTTTATGGGGATCCAATTATAGTAAACCCCGCTTTCCTCGTGATATACCGGTATTCCATACTCTGCAAGAGCAGTTCCATCAATACCTTTAAACTTTTCTTTCCACTTCTTTATAAAGTCCTTTGATGCTTTGAGCCTTTTATTCGGCTTAAAGTATGTACGACCATTTGCTGTGTATGGGACTACATTTTGAGGACTTAACAAATCTGCAAACCTCCATGTATCTTCTGCCCACACACAAGTAATACCAAAATACCAATAGTAGCCAAAATTTATAGGCTTAACTCCAGTAAATTCTTCAACCATTTTAAATACCTCTTTCTTCTCTGATTCTGCCTGTTCGTAGAAGTCTTGACATATTTTTTCAAGCTGTGTATCTGGTTTCGCAATAAGTTTCATATCCTTCTCCTTTCTACCTACCCCAGCAGCCACCACATGACTGCCAAGAATAGGTAATATAGTTTTGTTTTACTCATTCAAATTTTAATTCAAGTTGTCCGTTAGGTTCTTTATATCCGGGATTTGCCAGCATGAAGGCATTTCGTAATGCTTCCGAAATCCTATCTCGTATAGCTCGTGATACATGGTTCTTGTCTGCTTCGTTGTTTATTTGGAGTATCTTTTCAAGACTGCCGTTTATCGGCTTTTCATCGAGGAACAAGGAGTATTCGGTAAAGATCCGGTTCTGCCGCTTACCATCTGCCATCTCTCCATCCGATTGGTATCTTTCAATTACGGTATTCTGCATCGTAGATAATACTCTCATACCCCTATCACTCCGACAGCCTTGTTTCTCGTTCTCAAATATGATGGATAGAGCACGTTTCTTGCGGACATTTCCTATCTTGGACCAACCGTAATAGACTTTTAATGCTTGTCTTTTATCTATAGTCATGATGCTGCCCTCCTTATGACTTCCATATTACGATTTACCAGATTTATAATTTGGTTGTGGTACTCGCTTGTCTTATTACAAACGGCCCTACTCTGAATGATTTTAAATGTTTTCAAGTTTACTTCCACAGTTTCTAACCTTTCTCCATTTTTCTGAGCTGTCAGAATAAGACAATCTTTACGTTTGTAATACTCATTCTGGTAGACACAATGATGCATGGCCTTACCTTCCTGATAGAACTGGGTTATACTTTCCAATGGCCTGATAACAATATCATCATCTTCAATCACCAGCCCTAAGAACGGTTGAATCTTGCGGATGAAAGAAAGGATATCTACTTTCATGCGCTTCATTCTTGCTATCCGAGCTTTACGATCTGCTTCAGCACGCTCTTTGGCTTCTATCTTTCTCTTCCGTTCCAGAAGCTTATCATGAGCCTTCTTCAAGTTCTTCGGACAAACATAGTGAGCATTATGGGTATCGAGATGGAAATAATCAAGCAGACGCAAGTAATCATCATACATTGAGCCATCCTTAACGATATAGCCGTTACGATTGCAGATGTTCACTGTCCACGGATGAGATAAACAGCCACGATACATATAGAACTCCAGTAAGCTGTACTGCTTTGTCTTCAGAAGCATTTCTGCATATTTACTTTCACCAAGCAAAGCGCGTATCAATATGGCTGGAGTAACACCATGAAACGAAGTTCGAAGCCCATTTCTGTGAAGAATAGGAAGAACCTTGACTTTTGGATATACATAACCGTTTATGTCATACGAATGTGGACAGTATATATTCCCGCTCTGCTTGATACTCATGTCTGAAGTATGCATCCAACCTCTACTTCCCATGTTCATAGCTTTGGCTATAACCGTTTCTTTGCAATCAGCCGTTATCCACTGTTGGCATACTTCATCGATGAAATAATGGGTATCACGTTCTTTTCTCGCATACTTGGCTATGAAGAAATGGCGAAGCACTTGAAAGTCTTTTGAAATTGTGGCTATGGTCAGATAGCTCTCAGAATTATCCTTCTTTTTGCGACTTACCTTTACTTCCAATTTTTCACCACAATAAGGACAACGTATGCTTCCATCTTTCTGACCGGTAATATCTACCCACATCTTGCCACAGTCTCCGCACCACATTTCATCCTTACATCGGTAGGCTACATGAGGGAAACAATGCTTCTTCCCCCATCGTATCTGCGCTTCTGTAATAGCTGGCAGCTTACTGCTCAATTCGGCCACCAGCCTTTCGCGTTTTGTTCTTGGTCTCATGCATCAAAATTGAATAGTGATAACTGTCGTTCATCGAAGAGCTCCTGTTTATTTTTCTTTTTGGCAGGTTTCTGCTGTATTGACTTTTCTGACGGAGCTGGAGTAGTAACCGGAGTGGCAACCTCTACCTGTTCCTTCACTTCTTCCACCTCAATATTATCCTCATCGTAGTAGTGAACAGCCCAGCCATATACTGTTGCATCATCAATACCTACCGAATTAGAGCCTTTGGCCAGCTTACGGGCTTGTGAGTAAATGTACTTGCAGCATTCCTTGATGCTCTTGTTTGCTTTCTTATAGGTTTCAGCAAAGAGAGAATCTTCCTTTGCCCGGTTATCGAGATATTTTTTAATAGTTGTTTCAAAACTTGACATAACAGTATATTTTAATTCCATCTTTGAGGTCTGTTGTTAATTCTCTCCAAGTACGCAGCAATCTTCTTCTCGCTATCCTCACCATCACGAACGAATATCCACGTACGTATTTTATCTCCGGGTATGGCTACATATCGCCCTGTTTTTTCACGCTCACGCTGCAGAGCAACTTTCAATTCAGTACCTGCCGGATTTTTTTCCAAGTCCACCTTTCGTGGTACAATAGGATCTTCTGAGTCTATCATAATTAAGCAGATATAGCCTTTGCAATTATTTCTGCGCTGGCGAGTTTAACGGATAAGATATTGATTGCTCTCGTAGTATCTTCAGTATTAAGATTGACGATAGATGGTATCTCCATCGTCCTCATCACTTCATTAAGCATTTTCAGTAACTCTGTCTGACGCAAATAGTCTATCTTGATTTTCCGGAAACGCTTATCCTTTTCCTGAAGTTCCTCTTCCCTCTTGTCGAGCTGGGCGCATCCAAACTCACACATAGTTCTTGCCAGTTCCAATTTCGAAATGACATCAGAGTGTTTAAGATTATGCTTATCAAAAACTCTCTTTATTGACCAGTACAGAACATCAAGATGCTTTTGTATATCTTCCAGAAAGATGTCATTTGCGTCTGCGAAGAATGTACACCTATCCCCTATCACTTCGTTCACCATTCTTTCGTACTTTCTTCGTACTATCTCAACTTTGTTAATCAGTTGCTTTGTTTTCATTCGATATAGAGGTGATCTTTTTATAGTTTCTACAGCTTCAACCACTTGCCCTATTACTATATCATTGGTGAATAGCACATTGTAGGTACAGCCTATTACCATAGCTTCATTTTCTTCTATGATTTTATTTACTTCTTCCTTTGTCATTTTTTTATTTTTCTGATGATTAAATACTCTGGTTCACCTTTGCGAAGATTATTCAAGGTTTCTTCGTTTACTTCTGCTTCGGTTAACCCATTGACTGTTGTATATTGGGGTATTTTGTATTTGTCACGCAGCTTCCGGATTAACTCCCAATCCCGCGTTACCCAATAGATTGTGATTTTCATTTTCTAAGGCTTTCTCCACTAAAGAGGACGGTTCTTGTGATTGCTCTCAAACGGTCGATGGTTCTCTCACCGTACTTTTCTCTCAGCTCATCAATCGACAGATTAGTTGTCAGGATAAGAAGTTTCCCTTTCTTCTCGGCTTCGTCTGCCAGCTCAGCGAAGGCAAGCCTTCTTTCGCCGTATTTCACACTTAAACTTTCCGTTCCTATATCATCCACGTAGATGATGTGTTTTTGCTTCACAGCGTCCAGATCGGCGTTCATTTGCTGCGCATCGTAGCAGCTTACCACCTTTCGGCAATAATGATTTAAGACCAGAGGAAGAATCTTTCCGCAAATTAGAGTTTTTCCACGCCCACAATTGCCGAAACACAAAAGGCCACGTCCCTCATTTCCGGTTAGCCAGCCTGCCACCTCTTCGTACTCAGGAAGCCATCTGGCATCTTCTCCAGTGAAATACTTGATACCGGACCACAAAATATTTTTTGCATTTGGGATAGAGAATATTACAGCATCAGGTATAGGCGAGAAGCCTGTATCCTTTAGCCGTTCAATTGTTCTTTGAAAATTTATCTGTTCCATGTTACCAACCTTTATCTTTGTACTTTTCTCTAGAGTTGTCTTTCAGAACTATTCCAATATCATTTTGAGGACAAGCCTTTTTCTTGGCTTGGGAAACGATTTCGTTGAACTTTGAATTTATGTTTGTTACACTGAAATTTTCAAATATCCACCCCTCTCTGATGGATGAAAGCAGATATTGAAGGGCATATAGGATTGACTCGTCAGCAATATCCATCTGTTTTTGTTCCCGTTGGAATTTCAACTTTTGAAGTAACTGGGACATTGCCCCTGCATCCTTGGCCATCCAATAGTAGTCGCTACCGAACAGTTGTCTGTAGTGGGTTTCAAAAAGGGAACGGGCTTTTATATTAAGCCCCTCCCCCTTGGGGGGTGTGGGGGGAATATTATCATTAATAGTTTCTTTATCTTTCTTTTTCTTATTGCCCCTACCTTGCCCCAAATCTTCAACCTTTTCAGCCATTTTTTGTGACATTGCCCTTAGCTCTGCCCTTAGCTTGCCCATAGCTACCTTTAAGTCACTGATTTCTTTATCGTTATCTATGCCCTTATCGTTGCCCTTTGGCTTGTCCTTGACAGGATTGTAGTCGTCATAATTGCATAAGGTTATAACTGTCATTCCCTGTTGATTACAAGTTGTAATCATTCCCTTTTTCTTCAATTTAGAAAGGAAATATCTGACCTTCTTTTCAGACCATTTCCAACGCTTCATCAAAAACGATATGGATGCCGGATATTGACCTCTTGAATAAGAGATTTCTCGACCTCCGATGAGTTCGCTGTGCGCCTCGCCGGTTGCATCAAATCGTGCTGACTGAATCAAGTCAAGCCACGCTTCGCATTCCGAAAACTCACGGGCAACTTTCCACATTTCATTCGAGAAAAACCTGCGGCTTAGCCTCAAAAATCCTTCTTCCATAGTTTTAGAATCTTACGTTAGTCAACTGCCTGTTATTAGAGTATACAGCCCATTTACCATTTCCACTATCAACAAGGCGAAGATCCTTCACTTCTCCAAATCGCTTTTTGTTTCCGCAAAGGTCTACAATCCATCCGGCCTCTTTACTCGGATGCGGACGGATGGCGCGGCCAACTATCTGATACCATAGGGCCAAAGACATCGTAGGACGTGCCATAACAATGGTGTCTAACTCAGGATAGTCAAACCCGGTTGTTAGTACACCTACATTGGCCACCACTGGAATTTCTCCAGCCTTGAACGCCTCAAGAATACGCTCACGTTCTTTCTTGGGAGTTTCCCCCGAAACGATGGCCGTTCCGGGAATGGACCAGGTAAGGCGTTCAGCTTCCTTTAGAAAACGGGTAAACACCAATATACCTTTACGCTTAACCCCGTTTTTCGGATTCATAAGCCTTTGCACAATACTTACCAGAAACCCGTAAAAGTCGATGCGCTCATACTCCTTTACAACAGACTTATCCGTGTAGTCGGCTCCGGTCGTGTTCACCTTCAGGTTAAGTTCGTTCCATCCTAAAGGGTTCATTTCATAATAGCTCAGCTTTGAAAGATACCCCATATCCAAAAGAGTGGAAATCTGTACCTGATAAATTACCTCAGAGAACACACATGGGCGTGTTCGGGTGATAAACTTTAGCATACTTCCAAAATCCCTGCTTGATGAAAGACGGTAAGGCGTAGCCGTGAGTCCAAGCACCTTACACTTTAGCATTGAGAGAAATCCCTTATACATTCCTTCTTTCGGGTTAACCAAATGGCATTCGTCTATAATAATATTCCTGAAATGCTGAAAGAGTTCTGGATGATTAACCACACTGCCAATCGTAGCGAAAGTTATTCTTGAAATCTCTTTCCTTCCAAATGATGCGGAATATATGGAACAGTCCAGAATACCATACGAACAGAGCTTCAGATAGTTCTGTTCGAGTATTTCCTTGCTGGGTTGAAATACCAGTGTATGCCCTTCAAGGCGACTGGCGATGTCGGCTATTACCAGACTCTTCCCTGCTCCTGTAGGCAGCACCATGATGGCATTGTTCTTCTTGGCTTTGTTAGCAAAGAAACTAACTGCTGCATCACTGGCCTTCTGCTGATATTCCCGTAACTTATACATGTCTTTTCATCTTTTTTGTCATTACTTGAGTTGTGGCTGCTCTTTCTATCTCTGCCATTGTCGCCACTCTATTTTGTTTCATCCATTCCTCAACTTCAGAACGATCGAAATAGATTTGCTTGCCTGTAGGTTTATAGTGAGGTATCTGATGGCTACAGGTTAATTTGTAAAGATGACTTTTACTTAATCCTGTAAGCAAAACCACATCAGCAAAACTTAACACATTTTTTGCAGCTAACAGAGTATAAGTTTCAATTCTGTTCAACTGTTCCTTTAGTATGTTCAACTCGCTCATAAGCCTTTCTCCTTACTAAATTTATCCCCCAAAGCCTTGTAATACTTTGTGAGTTCGATTAATTCAAAATCAGTCCATTTCTTCGCCTGGCTTGCTCTCCATGCCAGCTTATCGAATCGTAGCTGGCCGATTTTAGTTTTCAGGTTCTTTTCATATTGTATCAGATGGTCGGCACTAAAACGGTTACACGCCCGGCATTCTGCATGGGCGTTGTCCTCGTCAAACCGTGTAGCCATGTGGCGGCGCGAATGGAAGTGTCCGCAATCGGCCTGTTCGTATGGCTTTATCTGGCCGCATGAGATACAGCGGAAATATCCGTTCGGCATACAATCACGAAGCCGGATATAGCGGCTGAAAACTTTGTCGAGTTTGGCCACTAAATCCGGCTTCTTCTTAATCTTGATACCTGCCTTGTCAAATAACGGCAAAGGCTTTTCTTTCTTCTTTTTAGGTTTCTTGATGTAATACGGCATAATACATAATTTTAGTTTGTGATACCGGCAGGATTCGAACCTGCAAGGACTTACAAAGGCTTTAACATGGCCACTCTCAACCTTATGCCATCTCATTTTGAGACGCGTCTACCAGTTCCGCCACGGTACCAGATGCCCGTCTTTCCGGGCTGTCAATTATACTTCGATGATTACGATGTCAGGTGCAACACCTTTGATTGCTTCAATTTGTTCGTCAATCACCTTATTCTTGTATTCTTCAATGGCCTCATTCGCACCGGCAGAAACCAAAGAAAGGGAAACTTCCCGCCCATCCACATCGGCGTAGATTTCAACTTCGATTTCTTCACAGGCAAAACCTTTGAAAAGAGGGATATTCAGTTTGAACGATTTTGGCAGATTGGAATCAACCACTTGAGAATAGTTATCCGTCTTGTTCCCGTTTTCCTCTTTGCTACGTTCTATATCCTGATTCACTTTCGCCTTGAAGTTCTTCAAAGTGGAAACCAGCATCATGTTCTCAGACTTATCCTTGAAGAAGGCACGGTGCATCTTGAAGAACTGGGACAATTTGATAGGTTCCCATTTCCTTTCCGCATTGATACCGAACTCCTGCATTTCCTTTGAAGCCAGCAAAATTCCTCCAATTACCGTCTGGTAATAATTGGTTTCATCAATAGTCAAAGACAGATACATTTTATCACGGTTCACAATGATATTGGCCGATTTCTGATTAATCAGTTCGACACGCTTTTCCAGCCATCTGAAGGGTGCTTCTATCGTTCCATTGATAACTACTCTCTCCGGTTCTTTCGGGTCAAGGGCTACGGATGCTTTACCTTCTCTCAATACTACTTCGATGGGGGGTACCATTGTACTCTTTCGGTACTACCAAATTGATTTTGTTTTCACTCATGATTCTGTTCCAGTTTTACGGTTAATACTAAATACTGTCTTCTGCATTTCTTGTGGCATGATTGGGCGGCTATAAACCAGTTCACCTAACTTGTTGTAGAATCCTACCATCTTTTCTTTATGGTATAGGAATTTTGCACATTCTTCATTCTCGACGAACTCCGAACCTCTTTTGATGTGGTCCAAAAGTTCCTGTTTTTCTTCATTCAAAGGCTTTAGGCGTTCTTTGAAACTCTCCATAGCCTCTTTCTTCTCCATCTCGACATCGTTGATGGTGATAGATACCTCAGCCAATGTTTCTTTCTTCTGAGCCAGTTCTTCGGGGGTGAATCTGTGGGTGTAGCCGATTTTCTCCACTGCATCGGCGTTGTCCTGAAGGAACTGCCATCGTTCCTGCTCAGGAATGTCTTGTCCTAAAAATTTGTCCATAATTATCTATAACTTTTTACACCGAACCTATTATAAATCTTTCTAGCGGTACCCATACCATTATAAACCGGGATGCAACTTCTTTGTAAGGCCTTCTCTCTTTGATGAATGCCGCTTGAATTAGGATTAATTGACTTCTCTGGATTAAAGAATCTTGCTACATCTTGGGGAAATTTTCTTTTCTTCATAATCTCAAAATTTTAGATAAACTCTTTATTACGTTCGATTTCTTGTTGTGCAAAAATTAGCATCTGTTGTTCGTTGGCTGAAGGCAGATAGATGCCGGCCACAGATGCGCTCCAGTTACGAAAGCGGTCAATGCTCAAAGTCATTTCACCTGTTGTCAGTTCTGCAGAACTTCGCAGATAGGTTACTTCCTTACCTTTCTTGTTGACCGTCTTTCTTTCAAACAAATCACGGTTGCAAGTCCTTTTGTAGAAGTCTATCTTTGCTTCATCAAGGCTGCAACCGTATTCACTACCGAAATACCCTAAAAGCAGATGCAAATAGCTGTTTTGGGCAAGCGTGCGGTTAGGTAGCTTCTTTCTTACTTCCACAACAGCACGCTCTTGAAACAGCTTGTTTACATAAGCCTTGAATTTAGGTACATCGTACTCATTCTTTAGATTAAATAAACTCATAGGCTAAAATGGTAAATCATCTTTTGGATTTCCGTTTGCATCTACTTGCGGTGGAAACTGCTGATATGTAGGTGTAGGTTGTGGTGATGGCTGCTGCACAGGCTGAACTGTTTGTTGTTGCTGTACTGGTTTCCTTGCCTCCAGTTTGTAGCAACGGACGGATACCATACGTTTGACTTGTCCGTCTTGGTTAGTCCATTCTCGGCCTTGCAAGGCGAATGATACAGTAATTACGTCACCAACCCTAAAGTTATCAAGTTCAGCGCATTTATCACCACTTACTTCGAGAGGTAGAATGTTCTCATACTGGCTTCGTTCACCCGTATATGGATCGTGAGTTGTCGCATCAAGCAAAAACTCACGTTTTAAGAACGGGGCTCCACCGTTCTTGGAGGGAATTTGTTGGATCTGGCCAACAGCGACCAGTCGTCCGGTTACTTGGTTACTCATCTTCTGCAAAAATTTTCTTATCGGTTATCAAATCTCTGTTGTCATTCAAGAACCGGATAAAGTCCTCACAATGATTTATTAGGATAGGTATATCCCGTTCGGGAACGAAAGTATAGCTTTCGGTATAGGTCGCACGAAAGTCCGTAATGTTATACTCGAACAGCCTTACATCACTTCCGTTCTGCATCAGACAATACGGATAAACCATGTGCTGCCAGTGGTCTTTGAACTTACCTACATAATAACTGCCGGTGGTCTTGATGTCATGTACTGACATCGGCATCAGTTCGTCGATTACTCCGTAGACAAGCACGTCACCGAAACATGTAGGCAAAACTGCTTCAACCCGTTGCTGGGTTAAGGCTCCTTTGTAATAGTCTGCAAACTCACGGCAGATTGAGATAGGGAAATCGAACTGACGGCATTTATAGGTGGCTCTCAGTCCGACCAATGTTTGTCTGCCATCCTGCATGTCTGACAGTAGTCTTTCCACCTGTACCTTTTCTGATCTCCTGTTTTCAATCATACAGTCTATCACCTCATTGAAAGCCGTTCCCTTGTCGGCTGCTTCACTATCAAACGGAATACGGTTTATAGTGTCAATCAGACTCTGAAACTGCTGCTGTCTGAACTCTTCGGGGGTATGTGGGGGATTCTCACTGAATCCCCAATACCTTTCCCAAATGGCATCACTTTTCAGATAGCTTGTAAAGGCATCCAAAAGTGTAGCATAGAACTTGAATTTAGGCTGCTTTGTCTGCATAGGTCTTTGTCTCTTTGTCGAATACCAGCCCGAGAGCTTTTACTTTTGCTGAAAACAGATTTCTGGCCATATTCAAGGAACTGCCTACATGCTCAAACTCATTAATTCTTGACGCAAACTCATTTGCAGAACTGGCATCAGTAATAAGTTCGATGTTCTCTTTGATTTCTGCTATGACCTTATCGTACTTTGCAGCTTCTTCTTTCTTTACCTGCAACATGCTCAGGTAGGGCATGATAACCTTTGCAGTGATAAAATCGTTCTTGGCAGTGGGATTTCCATTCTTGTCAAGAATTGTAGGCACCTGCATCAGTCCCGGCAAATTGCAGGTGTTTTTCCCGTCATTTCTTGATGTGGGGTCAAATGTGATTGTACGCTTCTGTACACCGTTCTCATTGCGCATTTCCAGATAACCCAGCAAATCAAGTTCCGTAACAATAGAGTTATACGATTTTTCTCTTAAAGCAGGTATGAACACGGTATCGTCACCTTCTTTCCGGGTATCACGATGGGCTACAAACACCACATTCTTGTTCAGTGATGAAAGGGTTCGTGTCATCCATGAAAACTCAGCGTTAATACCGCCCCAATCCTTAATTTGTGGCTGGCGTGTACCGCATTTATAAGAAATGATAAAGTCCATCATCTTGCCGATAGTGTCCACTACGATTGTTTGGTAAGCCGAAAGGTCTTCCTGCAACACCTGTTGTACATCCTGCCATGAGCTTACCTGTACGATGTCTATGCCATCAAGATGTGCCATATTCACACGTTTCACGCCATTGTCAAAGTCGAGCAGCAGCGGTTTTGGTGCGCTCAATGCTACTGTTGTCTTACCCATACCTGCCTGACCGTAAATCATCATCTTAACGGTGGAAGGAATTACTAATTCATTGGATTTCTTAATCAAACTCATAACGCTATATTTTTAGTTAATCAATACTTCAATTGTGCATATTTAATCATATCCCTGGCATTGCAGAACCACTTGCCGTCTTGCTTGTTGAATACATCTTCGTTTATCATAACACCCCCTACTTTAAGCAGATTATCGCTGAGAATCCGGGATATTCTGTTGCTGACACCCGGTATTTTACGTCCATTTTGTTTTTCAGCACTCCGGTCAGGCGAAGATCACGATTTCGGCGTGAAGCTTCCAGTTTGATTCCGTTATGCCGTTTCTTGTCATACGGGACTTTGTAAATATCCCCTTTCTTCATTGCGTCAAACAGCCGTACTGTCTGGTAGTTTTCGTCTACTATAATTTCTCTTACCATATTATTATGAATTAAAATTTGCAGTACCGGCAGGATTCGAACCTGCATTTCTTCATTTGGAAGTGGCCTTGCCATTAAGCCCACGATACCAAACGTACCGAACTTCACAGCCCGGCACGTCCATAACCATTTTATAGGGTGTCCAGTTTAACGTTCCCAATTTAGCCTACATTTTTAAGCTGTTTGGTA
>ERZ835880.365-NODE-365-length-52202-cov-3.566207_pt1 | contig 52202 bp, 28 predicted proteins | sample MGYA00519944_ERZ835880 | MGnify/ENA primary metagenome ERZ835880 (study PRJEB31850, sample SAMEA3708787) | human gut metagenome | biome: human gut; feature: human-associated habitat; material: faeces | place: China | collected 2014 ... | reverse complement strand
TACTGCTATTTATGGTTCTAAAGGTGCAAATGGTGTAGTATTGATTACAACAAAACGTGGTAAAGCTGGAAAAATCAATATTGATGCCAAGGTAGAAACTTCTTATAATACGCGTACTATCACTCCGGAATTTGTAGACGGTCTTTCGTATGCCAGTCTGATGAACGAAGCATTAGTGACTCGCAATTTAGGAATGGCCTATCAACCGGAAGAATTAGAGTTATTTCGTACACAAATGGATCCGGATTTCTATCCGAATGTGGACTGGATGGATTTGATCCTAAAAAACGGAGCATGGAGTTATCGCGCTAACTTGAACATGAATGGTGGTGGTAACACTGCTCGTTATTTTGTTTCTGCAAGTTATACGGAAGATCAAGGTATGTATAACACAGACCAAACGTTACGTGATGATTACGATACAAATGCCAACTATAAAAAGTGGAATTATCGTATGAATGTTGATATAGATATCACCAAATCGACTTTATTGAAACTAGGTATAGCAGGTTCATTAGCCAAACGTAATAGTCCAGGACTGGCTGATAACGAGATGTTATGGGGCATGCTTTTCGGATACAATCCTATTGCAACGCCTGTATACTATTCCAATGGATATGCGCCTATTTCCCACCGGGATAACGTAAACAAACTTAATCCCTGGGTTGCATCTACGCAAACTGGATACAATGAAGATTGGCAGAATAATGTACAAACTAATGTTACATTAGAACAAAATTTTGATTTCATTACCAAGGGATTGAAGTTTGTAGGACGTTTTGGCTATGATACAGACAACAGTAACTGGATTAATCGTCATCGTCAACCAGATTTGTATAAAGCGAACGGACGTAGACAAGAAACGGGAGAGATTATTTATGAGAAAATGTTCTCCGCATATGACATGACACAATCAAGTGGTAGCTCTGGCAAACGTCGTGAATTCCTTGATTTACTGTTAAGCTGGGAACGTGCTTTCGGAAATCATCATGGAGGAGTTACTTTCCGTTACACACAAGATAGTGAGAAGCGGACAGTAGACATTGGTACGGATATTAAGAATGGAGTATCAAAACGTAATCAAGGGTTAGCAGGACGATTTACTTATAACTGGAACTATCGTTACTTTGTTGATTTTAATTTTGGTTATACCGGATCGGAAAATTTTGCACCAGGAAATCAATTCGGTTTCTTCCCGGCTTTTTCTCTTGCATGGAACGTTGCCGAAGAGTCATTTGTTAAGAATAACTTGAAGTGGATGAATATGTTTAAAATACGTTATTCTCATGGTAAGGTAGGTAATGATAATATTGGGGATAACAACCGTTTCCCATACTTATATACTATAGCCACTACAGGATATAACAGCGAAGGCAAGCCTAATTATGTATATAACTGGGGATTTGGTGATTATGGAAAATCATTCATAGGAACTCATTACACACAGATGGCTTCTAATGGCATTACTTGGGAAGTTGCGACTAAGGATGACCTGGGGATTGATCTTTCTTTGTTTAATGACAAATTTACAGCGACAGTTGACTATTTCCACGAAAAACGTACAGGTATTTTTTTAACACGTGAGTTCTTGCCTGACATTACAGGTCTTGAGAGCAAACCTAAAGCGAATGTAGGTGAAGTGAAATCTCAAGGTTTTGATGGCAATTTTGCTCTTAAGCAGAAACTGGGTGAGGTGGATATGACTATTCGTGGGAATATAACTTATAGTAAGAATGAAGTGCTCGAAAAGGATGAAGAGAATCAAGTCTATTCTTATTTATATCAAAAAGGGTATCGTGTAGATCAAGTTAAAGGATTGATAGCTGAAGGATTGTTTGCTGATTACGATGATATTCGTACCAGCCCGAAACAAGAGTTCGGTACAGTGCAGCCTGGAGATATCAAATATAAAGATGTAAATGGTGATGGTGTTGTAAACGATAATGATAAAGTTGCTATTGGCGCTACTACCACTCCAAACTTAGTATATGGTATAGGAGCATCTTTCGCATGGAAAGGAATTGATGTAAATGTTCACTTCCAAGGTGCCGGTAAATCCACTTTCCCTATTTATGGTAAGTGTGTATATGCATTCAGCGAAAGTGACTGGGGAAATATCTTTAAAGATATGATAAGTGATCGTTGGGTAGATTCAGAGACTGCTGCCAAACTGGGATTGCATGCTAATGAGAACCCCAATGCAACATATCCGCGTTTAACTTATGGGGAAAATAAAAACAACCAACAAACCTCTACTTATTGGATGCGTGATGGTCGATATATTCGTTTGAAGAATCTGGATATCGGTTATACTTTGCCAAAAAGCATAGTCAATAAACTGCACTTCAATAATATTCGTATCTATATTGCAGGATCAAACCTGATTACATGGTCTAAGTTCAAAACATGGGACCCGGAAACTGGCAATCCGCGGGGTGAAGCCTATCCGCTAACAAAATCAGTTACTATGGGTTTATCTGTTAACTTATAAAAATACTAAGAGATTATGATAAAGAAGATTTATATATTATTATTAACCGTATTAGGGATGGGAGTAATTTCTTCTTGCTCTGATTACCTGAATTCGGAGAAATATTTTAAGGATCGTCTGACACTGGAGAAAACTTTCGAAAGTAAGGATCATGTGGAAGAATGGTTAGCTTATGCTTTTTCATTTATAAAAAATGAAAACTATGAGGTGACGACTAAAGGACCAAGTGAGAATTCGTTTTGTTTTTCAGACGATATGTATTATGGTGACCGCGATAAGACAATCGATGCAACAAAGAATGAATTGTCATATAATATGTTCAAGTTAGGAGAATATGATGAGAATACTTATAATGTTGGGGCATGGGGGGCATGTTATAAAGGAATTTTCCAAGCATCAGTATTTATCCATAATGTTGACCGGTGTCAAGAGATGGCTGATTGGGAAATACTAGATTATAAGGGGCAGGCTCGTTTTGTTCGTGCTTACTATTACTGGTTGCTCTTACGTCGTTATGGTCCAGTGCCTATTATGCCGGACGAAGGAGTGGATTATACTCAAAGTTATGATCAAATAGCTACTCCACGTAGCTCATACGAAGAAGTGGCACAATATATCAGTGACGAAATGGTACAGGCTACTAAAGAGTTACAATATGATCGTCGTACTGATAATTATGCTATAGGCCGACCTACTCGTGGAGCTGCATTGGCAGTTCGTGCTTATGCACTGATTTTTGCAGCTAGTCCGTTTGCTAATGGAAATAATGATGAATATGCGCAGCAATTGGTAGATGATGAAGGGCGTCGTTTGCTTTCTTCCGAATATAGTGAAGAAAAATGGGCAAAAGCTGCTGCCGCTTGCCGTGATGTCATCGATTTAGATGTTTATGAGTTGAATATTGTAAATAAATCCACATCTGATAATGGACCTTCTGAACGTCCGACTGTTACTCCACCGGCTGATGGCGAGTTTTCCAATCAACCCTGGCCAAAAGGATGGACAAATATTGACCCGCTCAGATCATATCGTACTATCTTTGATGGTACTATATTACCTGCAAACAATAAAGAACTGATATTTACACGCGGGGCAACAAATATAGATATGTTGGTACTTCATCAGATGCCCAAAGATGATGGCGGCTGGAACTGTCATGGTATGACACAGAAAATGCTGGATGCATATTATATGAATAATGGTAGTAATGAGCCGGGTATGAACTCTATGTATCAAGGAGTAGCTAATTATCAAGGTATTGTAGATACTCGTGAACGTAGAACCGGATTTACTGATTTGCAAGACTTGAAGGATAATAAATATCCGGAATTAGGTTGGAAATATGATCCGAAGAAAGGAGATAACGATCAGGCCAAAACTGGGATGAATGTTTCTTTGCAATATGTAGAACGCGAACCACGATTCTATGCTTCTGTTGCTTATAATGGCTGTACCTGGTATTATTTGAGCCAGACTGAAAGCAAACCTGCCGATGTAAATCAACAAGTTTGGTACTACTTTGGAAGTTCCGATGGTTATCGTAATGACGGTTTCTACTTGCGTACAGGTATAGGAATCAAAAAGTTTGTTCATCCAAACGACTATCCAGGCAATTATGTTGCGAAAGCTGAAACAGCAATTCGCTATGCGGATATTCTACTGCTTTATGCTGAAGCATTGAATGAGTTGACTGGAACATACAATATACCTTCTTGGAATGAGGCGACAACCTACACTATCAGCCGTGATAAAGAACAAATGGAAAGAGGTATTCATCCGGTACGTATTCGTGCCGGGTTGCCTGACTATCCAGACGAATTTTATCTGCAGAGTGGGGTTGATGATATGCGTAAAGCATTAAAACGTGAACGTATGATAGAGTTAATGGGCGAAGGAAAACGTTACTTTGACATTCGCCGTTGGAAAGATGCGCCAGTAGAAGAATCTCTGCAAATATACGGTTGTAATGTCTTTGTTGGTGAAGCTAAGAGAGACGAATTCCATTCGGCAATTCCTGTTTACAATCTCCCGTCTACTTTCTCGGAAAAGCTATGGTTATGGCCTATCAAACATAGTGAGTTGAAACGTAATTCACGTTTAACACAGAACCCAGGATGGACAATGTATGATTAATTCTAAACATAAAGACTTATATATGAAGAAAATATATACTTTGGCAGCTTTGGCTGCAATGACAATGTTGGGAACTTCCTGCAATTCGGAATGGGAAGATGAACAATATGAGCACTACATTTCTTTCAGTTCACAACTGGATAGTAAGGGAGTGACGAATATATATGTACCTTATAGCCGCCATGATGCAGAAGGAAATTATGCAGAAGGAGGAGAAGGGAGGTCCAATTATCAGTTACCGATACTTGTTAGTGGTTCTACCGATAATCCAAGTAATGTCACTGTACACGTAGCACATGATGCTGATACATTGAATATTTTGAATTACGCTCGTTACGCTACACGTACAGAACTATATTATGAGGATATGGGAGCAGAAGGATTGGCATACGCTTCATATCCAGAATCTCTACAGATAAAAGCAGGAGAAAATAAAGGTTTACTGGATCTTAAATTTGATTTTCGCAACATTGATATGTCAGAAAAATGGGTACTCCCATTGCAGATTGTAGACGACGCGTCTTACAACTACGTAGCTCATCCACGTAAAGACTATGCTAAGGCGATATTGAGAATCTTCCCATTTAATGATTACTCTGGCGATTATTCTGGTACAGGAATAACCAACAAGGTGGTGACGGGATATGATGGAGATGGTAAACCGATAGAAACAGCAGAATCTATCACAAAATCGTCAATAAGAGGGTATGTGATAGATGAACAGACTATTTTTACGTATGCAGGAATAGTAGATGAGGATTATACAGACCGTAGAAAGTATAAAATCAAATTTGCTTTTAATGGTGAGACGAATGGTTCGGTTACTATTTCCTGTGATAATGCAGAAGAGATTGGATTTGAATTAAACAAGGACGTGACTCCTTCATTTCGTATTTCTTCATCAATGGATGACGCGAAGCCTTATCTGGAACACCGTTATGTAATAATTAATAATGTTGATTATTATTTCAATTATATACCAGTGGAAGGTACCATCATTCGCTATCATGTAAAAGGTACATTGACATTATCACGTGATATCAATACTCAGATTCCAGACGAAGATCAAGCAATTGAATGGTAGTTTCTATTAATCGCTAATCTAATGATTCAAGAAGAGGGTGAAGTTCAAGTTATTGAATTCACCCTCTTCTCTTATTTTGAAAAGTTATTTTAGGACTGATTGTGTGCCGTTTATTGTCAAATATCCTAAAGCATACTATTTCGTTTCTGCAACTGTAGAATACGTCACGCTCCCTAGCTTCCCGTCATTACTCAGTGTCTCAGCTTGAATAATCAATGGCGTGGAATACTGATTATTGTAACATTCGATCACTGCCTTTCCATTTTCATCCGTCTGCACAGTCGGATTCCAGTAAAGAGTTCGTCTTTTGTCTGCTTTATCCATGTATAATTCTTTATCTATATAAGCAGGAGAATAATACTCCAATGCCGGTGTATATCCCTGCATAACAGTCTGCCGGGTACCAAGAGCCGCAGTCTCGTGTTTATTCAGAACATCATGTCTGGGCAATGGAATGAGGTAGAAAATACTATATTTGTCCAGTTTCGATACATCTACATCATTGGAATTAGACATTTTGGTATTCTGGATAATTTCATCATCTACTCCTCCTGTGCCTTTACTGATGATAATAGAAGCCAAACCGTCTATTTCAGTCAGCATCATGTTTACTTCTGTTGACGATAGAATTTTGTTATCCATAATATAACAGATCGGTTTCTGGCGGTAAGTACAGTTATCATTGGAACGGTCCCAGTAAAAGAGTGGATTTAATTTTTCCATCACCTCCGGGATAGTGGTGACAACTTTGCCATTATCGCGAAGCTGATCGACAGCCTGGCGTATATCATAGTAGGCATCAATACTTTGCTCATTAATTTTAGTCGCCATATTCGTACTTTGACGGCGCCGCTTACTTTTGATTTCAACTTCGTCCAAAAGATAAAGCCCGTCTACCCGACGGATGGAATCTATATATAAAGAGTCGAATTTTTCAGCTTCCTGTTGCCAGTGGGCAATGTTGCTCCACTCCGGATGCAACTCTCTGTAACCGTATGCACGCGTAGCAGGCGAGAAATGCCGGTCGATGAGAATAGAAGCGTCCTTATTTCGTTCTTTTCCCACTTTGCGAGTCTGGATCACAGCTTCCATTGATCCCTCGAAATCTTCCAGCGGAATGCTGAAATGTCCGTTCTCATCCGTAACGGTCTGACCGGTAATAATCTCTGCATCTCTCTTCACCATTACGCTGAGAGCTATATCCTTCAGCTTGTTTTTGAGAATCGTAGATTTGACTTGTCCATAAAGTACCAGTTGGCTTTCTGGCAACTGAAGTGGGGTGAATGGGCTGATACCGATCTGTTGTGTCATATCATATTTACGCCATCCGTGTACCATTAACAGTATATCCAGTTCCTTCTGTTTCCGGAGAGAACTCTCTGTGAAGTAGTAGCCGGGTTGATGAATGTAGCCTTTCAAGTCCGATGTAAGTAGAAGGTCGGTGAAGATATTGTTATCATATTCCATATAATCAGAGCGGACGGCGTCACGGATACTGACTGATAATTTGCCGGGTATCGGTTCTCCTATGGCGTTGTTCAACTGCAGTTCGCAGCGGATGGGAGCATAAGGAGCGTAAATCTCTTTTAAACCTTTGGGCGAGATTTGTAAAGGAGCCCGTGGAGAAGCAAAGATAAAGCGGTCGCATAAAGTATTTCCGGCACGATTGAGCAGACTGATTTGTAAGACTCCTGCCGGTAACTTGCGCGACAATACTGTAAATTGCTGAGGCTTATTTGCCTGACAGTGGATAAGCTGATAGGCATGGGGACGTCCCTGATGGCTTATAAAAACGGCTAATGTATCCTGCGGGGTCGCTGCATTACATGATACCGTCACAGAAATAGCCCCTGCATTATTGCCTACTTTCAGAATATACCCGCTTGGCAGTGCTTTAGGGAGGGTAAATTCATACTGTTTTCCTTGAAAGTTTACTTTAGCGATTGCCGGCAGAGCAGAAGGCGTATACTCAAAAGCTCCCATTCCATCGTGTAAAGTTTCAAAAGACGTGATTTCTTGCCCTTCTTTGGTATAAAGTGTGCCTGATAATTGAATATTTCCTTCATTTTTGCTTTCTGCTTTGAAAGCAACCTGCGAAGTTACCCCTTCGACTAACTGTCCTCCTTCCGGAAAGAAACGCAGACTCAGCTTCTCTCTTGTTTCTTCCGGCCTTTTCTCCATAGACGGACTCAACTCATAGGTGCTGATACTACGCTCCAACTGGTCGCTATGAGAAAGCTGATAGACAGGGAAAGTACGTGAAAAGTACTGCGGATCACTGAATGCAAGCATCCAGCGGGTGTAAGCACGTACTTCGTAATAACCGGATAGCATTGACTGGGGGAGTACAAACTGCCCGTTGCCTTCTCCTTGTGATAGTTTAATGATCTGTTTATCAGTAACGTGCCCTGCCTGATCTACCAGTTCCACATACAAAGGACGGCTGATTGAACTGAAAACTTGTTTTTCGGCAAGAGTGACATATGCTTTGAACCATATCGTGTCGCCCACATAATAGCTTGTATTATCAAAATGCAGATATGCTTTTTCACGCGGATAGTTATCGGCAAAAGTTTGAGCTTGATTCATGTACTGTTCGAATATCACTTTAGCGGGTGGATTTTCTCCACGTGCAGATATTGCTAAAAGTCCGCATACTGAGAGTAAAAATAATAACGGTTTGTTTTTCATATTAGTGCTGTCTATTTTTAGTTGTCTATTTTATTGTATGATTTTTATGTTCAGCACTTTCTCTGTGCTATTTTAGTATCATGTGAACTACTACAAAGATAGCGGTTTCGATGAATAAAGAAGGAAAAAAAACGTTCAATCTAAGAAAGAAACTGTTCATTACTCTATAAATACTAATCGGATTGCTGTTTCATGTTGATAATTCTTTTTATCAAAATTCGTTTGTACTGAATGAGAAAGGCTGCCTTATTTTTATTGTTGAATAGATTTTATCATTTTTTGAATAGAAAATGTTCGTGTTTCTATTGTTTTTTGTCGTTCTTTGGGTATCACATTAAACAAAATCTAATCAATGATAATAAATAGAATTATGAGAACACTTATTATTTTGCTTTTATGCACGAACACGAGTTTTGCGATAGCTCAGATTTCTCCCAAAGCAGTTGAGAAGAATAACCAATCTGTGAAAACTGCGGGTTTCTTTAATGATTCCGATTCTTTAAATAAGGCTATTCATCTTTCAGATGAGGCGATAGCTTTGGAGCCTTCATACAAACTGGCATATGCAAATAAGATTAAATACTTAATGGCGTTGGGACAGAAGGAGAAAGCACTGCAAACCAAGTTGCAAATGGAGAAATTCTCTCCGGATGATCCTTACTATATTTTAGGTAAGGGAATGATGCTGGAAGAGAATGCTAAAAAGAGCCTGGCTATGGATACTTACAAACAAGCTGCCTCTCTTTTCGAAAAACGCTTGAAGGAGAAACCAACTGAAGCAGACCTGATGAATTATGTATTCGTACTCTTTTTGAGGGATAACAAGAATTATTCTTTGGATGAAATCGAAAAGGAGTATCTCCAAATCTTCAGTCCAGCAATAAGACAACACACGAAAAAGTTGATAGATGAACTTAGCAATAAAAGAGAGGATGTAATTCATGAGATGCTAGGTGGTAAATGAAAACATAGGGATTGCGGGTGGTTTACTTCATTCCTATTTTGTTGATGGAGCTATTCTGAATGATTCTTGCACGCTGTTTGTTCCGGATGGTGTTTCTCCGTCAGAATATCGTCAGTCTGATGCTTATCAACAAGCATCCAAGAATCAGCAGTAGTATGGTGGCTCTCTTAGCCTTGTTGCCGATTCACTACAATATGCGTATATGAAAGCTCAGGTTGAGTCTATAATTTTGCCGTTTAAGAAACGGTTGGATGGCTTCACATATTGGCAAAGAGAATTGGAACCGGCCATTCATCCGGCCTTGAAAGCGTATGTCAAAGCGGAAAATGCGACAGGAGGAGTTTCTTCGGTTATGATATTTGAGGAAATTGCCAGGAACACGGATCATTTTTGCAGTGATTTTAAAACAGATCGTGATGTGCGAATGTTCCTGACGCTTTATTTCTGGAAATATTTGTGTTATTTTGCAAATATAGATTTTTATACCGGTCAGGATAAAACTGAAGAGATTCTGAAGGGGGAGGCTGATTAGTTTGGAAATCTGATTATTAGTTTAAAACAAGAACCATTAATGTTATGAAATTGAGAATTGTACATTTGTTATTATTGCAGTCCGTAATGCTTCTTCTTTCCTGTTCCAATCAGAGCCGGAAGAATATGGATACATCGGCAGAACCAGCTGACGTACAGGCGAATGTGTCGGACAGTAGTAGAATTGAACAAGAAGCCATCGGCATGATTGAAGACTTTTATGAGGCTTATGCTGCCAGTTTCATGTCCACCGGTAAAGAAGCTCTCGCACTTGGGGATTCAATTAAGCAAAAGTTTCTGACCAAAGAGCTGATAGAGAAAGTTGATAGGCTGATAGAGGCGACAGATGCCGATCCGATCATTCGTGCGCAAGATTTAGGTGAAAATGACATGAAAACATTGTCGGTGAAACATCTGAATGATAATTGGTATGAGGTTAACTATACTTCGGCTAAAGGCAGCCAGTATGAACGTGCCGTGAGTATCCCGGTCAGAGTGGTTAACGTTGACGGACAATATCTGATTGATGATATAACTCCGGAAAACTGATCGTATCATTAAATGATATGAAAAAAGACAAACAGCATCTTTTACGCTAGGCAAAAGGGCTGTTTGTCTATATTCAACGAGGAAAAGAGTATTCGTTTTATTTCTGTTCTTTGACTTTTTCCATCAGTAGCTTCATGTAGTAGCCACCTACTACGGAACGTGCCTTGAAATTCATCATCTTTCCTGTATTCGTATCATGCCAGTCGCTGATAGGCACACGGGAAGTTGTTTCGTTCGCATAAGTATAGATCGGGTCGATGAACTTTTGGAACGTAGCATCGTCTGGAGACATACAGGCACTCCATAGTACCCAGTCGGATTTGGTATATTGTGCGCGGGAGTCCAATAGCAAACCATATTTATTTTGCTTGGTCAGATAGAAAGGAATTTCCGTATCAAATACTTTCTGCGGGAAAATGTTCATGTTAAACACTTTGTCCCATATCAGATTGTATTTCTGACTCCACGTTCCCGGTTTGTCAAATGCCAGTTTGTAGTGATCGTCGTCAAATGCCATCTTCTCCCATTCTATCGCCAGTCTTTTGGCGGTTTCGATGTATTTGTTCGCAGTTGTTTCTTTGCCCAGCATACGTGCCATTTCTCCGTATCCGGCGATTGCCATGATCGCTTTGGCGGAAAGATTGGCATTGTGTGCCAGATGTCCGGCAAAGTCATCTGTACAAAGTTGGTTTTCAGGGTCCAGACCGTTCTCAATCAGATAGTTTGCCCATGTTGATAATGTTTCCCAGTATTTGGAAGCATAGTTGGCATTGCCTTCCATCATAGAGATGGCTGTAGTTACCAGAATCATGTTTCCGGCTTCTTCGATAGGCATATCTTCACCATAAAGTTGCCCGTTGGCTATTGGATAAGTTCCTAAGTCATGAGCGGGGTAAGGCTTGTTCCAGCGTCCGCTTTCGCTGTAGTAGAAGATAGAGTTGAGCATTCCCTTCATCAGTTCCGTATTGTAAATAAGGTATAGTGGAGCGGATGGATAAGTTAGGTCTACTGTGTTGATACAGCCGTTACTATGGTTCTCTTTGGATAAGAAAAGCAGGTTGCCTTCCTTGTCGGTAAGGAGTTTATGGGCGGTAATGGAGTGGCGGTAAGTCAATGCGAGTAGTTCGGCATATTTCCTGCCTCCGGCTTTTTCCGCATCAGCCATCAGTTGCTGGTCGAAGGCACGGCAACGTTTCATCAATGAGGGATAAGAAGCCTGCGCACGTTCGAAAGCATCAAAGATGCTGACTTGACCGTTGTGTTTCCAGTATGCCATGCGGCGTTCGTAGAAATATTCGATCGAGTAGATATCGTCGTAGCCTAACATCACATATCCGCTTTTCCCTTGATTGTCTACCTTGCCTAAGTTTTCGGTATAAGCCATGGCGGGCATATCGCTTTCGCTGCGGGTGATGAAATCCTGGGAGTTTGGCAATAGTTTGCCGTTGGTGATGAAGGCTTGCTTCATGTCATAGTAGTTACCTATGCTTAAGTCCTTGTTGGGTGCGCTGTTGCTTCCCAGATAAGCATATCCCCAGTCGATGCGTACACCGTCTCCTTTACGTTTTACGTAAGGCTGGTCGATGGTACCTGCCTTGAGGTAATCCATTCCGTTTTTGCTGATCTTTTCTGAGATGGTTGGTTGTGACGGTTCGTGTACGGCAAGTTGCGGGGTTGTTTCGATATACACTTGCACATCATGTTGTTTCTTGTCGAGTGAACGTACCCGATAGGAGATGTAGTTGATAGGGGTCGAGATAAGATCAAGATCTTCCATCAGCAGAGGTGCTGTGAATACAAGATCCAGTTCTACCGGACCGCAGGTGAATGTATAGTAGGTCTGTGTCGGTAATACATCGACAGACTTCTGGATAGCAGCTTCCTTGAAGTTGCTGAGCTGTTTGTTCTCACGGAACAGGCCGAAATCAACGTATGCTCCGCCGGTTGTGTTGTGACAGTGTGCTGCAATAATGTTTGTTCCTTTACGGAGCTTGGCTTTAGCTGATGCGGATAGTTCGATGGTAACATCGTCATTCCAGGAATAATCGGTTGCCACCAGTTTTTCTCCGTTCAGATAGAGCTCGAATACATCGTCGTGTGAATAACGTAAGTAGATAATGTCGTTTGTCAGGTCTTGATTGAGGTTGAAACTACGGCGTACCCAGATGTCTTCGGTGTTCCACTCTGTGCCGATGCGTTTCATGTCTTTGGTGCCGAAAGCGGCTTTGCCCTTGGTCCATCCGGGATCATCGAACTGGGGCTGTATCCAGTTGGCCGCCGGTTGGCTCATGGTGAACTTTGCTTCCCAACGTTCGGTGTTTGTCATCGGAAGGATTGTTTCGAGGTTTAGCTTGTCCTTGCCCATGAAACGATATACTTTCCCGTCCACCCGGAGCGCGCCCAGTAAAGGATGGGTGGCGGCTGTCCAGTGTTCGGTGTTCCCTTCGTTCAGTTCGTTGTAGGGAGACCAGATAGCAAGATAAGTGTCGGAAGTGATCAGAGGTACGGACGGTGCACGCAAAGCGATATCCTGACTCGTTTTAAACAGGTCAGTTGCCTGCACATTGCATGCGAGGCAAACTGACATGATTGTAGAGAATAGTTTATTCATTAATATGAAACTTTTATTTATTTAGCGAGTTACAAATTTTCTGGTTGATGGCTTTGATTTTAGGCTCGTCTACTTTGATCACTTTCCGGTCGTAAGTAACCAGACCGTTCACTTCTTCTTCCACATCTGTGATTTGTGTGTATACGGCAGCCGAGAAGCCTTTCTCGATCAATTCCAATAAATGGTCTGCATATTTTATGTATTCATTAGTCACTTCTTCTGGCGTGTTGAACTTCACGTAGCCCCAGTTCTTGTCTGCCAGCCACAGATGTCCTTTCAGTGCCATACCTATACCGCCATATTCGCCCAGTACGGTAGCGCGTATCGGATCGTAGAGATAGAGGTTCGGTCCGGGATAGTTATGAAGGTCGAGAATATCTCCGCACGTGTAGTGGTTACCTCCACTGGCAGGGTTTACCAGACGGCTGGGGTCGTATTCTTTCGTCCATTTAGTGATTTCAGGAGTCTTGAATTGTCCCCATGCTTCGTTGAAAGGTACCCATACGCCGATGCTCGGATAAGAATACAGGTAGTCGATAATTTCTTTCCATTCTTTGCGATAGTTAGCTTCTGATGCTGCGGAGCGGATGGCGTCTGCGCCGTCATAGTACTTGTGCATCTGCCATTCGGCAGGACCGCGGCCACCGTTCGGCATATCTTGCCATACGATCAGTCCGAGTTGGTCGCAATAAGTATACCAACGTGCCGGTTCTACTTTTACGTGTTTGCGCACCATGTTGTAGCCGAAGTCTTTGATCTTCTTCAAGTCATATACCAATGCTTCGTCTGTTGGCGCTGTGTATAAGCCGTCCGGCCACCAACCTTGGTCGAGCGGACCAAACTGGAAATAATCTTTGTTGTTGAGTTGCAGGCGTGTAATGCCATTCTTGTCTTTATGAGTTGAGAATTTGCGGAGAGCGGTGTAACTCTTCACTTGGTCTATAGCCTTACCGTCTTTATAAAGAGTGACTTCCATATCATAAAGTGAAGGAGACTCGGGTGTCCATAATTTAACGTCTTCCGGCATTGTTAATTCTACCGGTACGCCATTGAGCGCTGCTCCTTTGGCTACGAGGTTTTTGCCGTCGAATACTTTCACTTCCACTTTGTCCGGAGAACATACGTTGGTAGCTACTTCCACTTTGACGGTCTTCTTGTCGATATCCGGAGTTGTTTTCAGTTGGGCGATATGCTGGGCAGCTACCGGTTCCAGCCATACAGTCTGCCAGATACCTGTGACTGGTGTATACCAGATTCCTCCCGGTCTTTCTACTTGCTTTCCTCTCGGCTGTTCGCCACGGTCAGAGGGGTCCCACACTTTCACAACCAGCTGGTTATTGCCTTTATTCAATGCGGAAGTAATATCAAAGTAGAATGGAGTGAAGCCTCCTGTATGTTGTCCTACTTTTACGTCATTTACCCAGACGTCGGCTTTCCAGTCCACAGCTCCGAAATGCAGTAGTATTTGTTTGCCTTTCCAGGCTGACGGTACATCAAAAGTACGCTGATACCATAATTCCTGATGCTCGTTAATGGTTTTACCTACTCCTGACAGGGAAGATTCGACTGCAAAAGGTACTAAAATCTCTCCTTGGTAATTGTTTGGTGCCGGTTCTCCTTTTTTAGTAATTGCATAATTCCAGCTACCATTCAGATTTTTCCAATCCTGGCGTTCCATAATGGGGCGTGGGTACTCTGGTAATACGTTTTTAGGATTCAACTGCTCACCCCACGGAGTCTTTATCTTATCACCGGCGGGCTTCCATTGAGCGAATGTCGGGCTACAAAGAGCCAATGCGAATAGCACTGCTAGAAAATTCTTTTTCATGGTAATTATCTTTATATATGTTAAATAGAAGAAGTAAATCTCCTTAAAAGGAATATTGCAAAGAAAAGCCAATCAGAGAAGAATGAAGGAAATTTGCTGTTCAATAAATGATAAATGCTCGTCATTTTATAGTGAATGACAGCTTTTCATGCGATAATGGTTATTTTTTATCCTTAATTGAATAATAAGTAGCTTATATTACCGGAGATAATTATGACTTTTGGAGGGAGAACAATCGTATGTTTCCGCGGATAGTAGTAAATAAACTGAAAAACAACTATAATAAACTTTATCAATGAGAATCCTTTTTTTATTAATAGTATTGTCGGTTACTTCTGCCCTACAGTCGCAGGTAGTCATTAAAGAGAATGCTATTCAGAGTAAGTATGCTTTTCCCTTGGTTACTTCGAAAGCGAAAGCTGTAGTAGTTTATGATACTGATGACTATCTGGTGGTACATAAGACTGCGGAGCTTTTTGTTTCGGATGTCGAATCAGTGACCGGACAACAATTACGGTTGACGGACAAACTGAAAGGCGACAAAGAGATTATTATTGTGGGTACAGTTGAGAAAAATCGGCTGATCCGCCAGTTAGCTGAGAAGGGCAAGCTAGATATCTCTTCTTTGGAAGGGGCATGGGAACGATTCCTGATTCAGACGGTTTCCCGTCCATTCCCCGGAGTCAGCAAAGCGCTGGTAGTAGCGGGAAGCGACAGGCGGGGAGCTGCGTACGGACTTTTCTCTCTTTCGGAAATGATGGGAGTGTCTCCTTGGTACTGGTGGGCTGATGTTCCGGTGAAGAAACATAAGACGCTTTATGTCGATGCTCCCGCCACTCTGTCCAAGACTCCTTCGGTGAAGTACAGGGGGATTTTCTTAAATGACGAAGACTGGGGATTGAAACCTTGGGCTGCCAAGACATTCGAGAAAGAAAGAGGAAATATCGGCCCTCGTACCTATGCCAAAATATGCGAGCTGTTGCTGCGACTGAAAGCTAATCATCTGGCACCGGCCATGCACCCCGTTTCTACCGCATTTTATAAGATACCGGAAAATAAACTGGTAGCTGATACCTTTGCCATTGTTATGGGGTCCAGTCACTGCGAACCGTTATTGCTGAACACTGCCAGCGAATGGGACAGCAAGACGATGGGACCATGGGATTATAACAAGAACAAAGATAAGATCAACGAGGTATTGAGTAATCGTGTGAAGGAAAACTGTGCGTATGAAAATGTATATACGCTGGCTTTAAGAGGCTTGCATGATGCAGCTATGGGTGGCGGAGATGTGCCGATGCGGGAAAAGGTTAAGATGCTGGAAAGTGCACTGAATGCTCAGAGAGAGATCATTGCCCGGCATATCGACAAACCTGTTGAAACAATCCCACAGGCATTTACGCCTTATAAGGAAGTGCTGGAAATCTATTCGAACGGACTGGAATTGCCGGATGATGTTACAATTATCTGGGCGGATGATAATTTCGGTTATATGAAACGTCTGAGTGGTCCGCAGGAGCAAAAGCGCTCCGGACGTGCAGGCGTTTACTATCATATATCTTATTTGGGTGTTCCTCATAGCTATTTGTGGTATAGTACTACCCCTCCGGCATTGATGTATGAAGAACTTCGTAAGGCGTATGATACCACTGCCGATCGTGTCTGGCTGGCGAATTGCGGAGACTTGAAAGGGGCTGAAACACAAATCTCCCTTTTCCTTGATATGGCTTATGATATAGACAGCTTCAATGCGGATAATGTCGCCACTTATCCGGCACGTTGGCTGGCAAAGATGTTTGGTGAGGAGTACTACGATACATTGGAAGATATAACTTGTTCTCATATAAATCTGGCTTTTTCCAGAAAGCCGGAGTACATGGGCTGGGGATATTGGAATAACTATTGGGGAGGCGGAGAGAAACGTACGGATACGGAGTTCTCTTTTGCTAACTATAATGAAGCGGAAAGACGCTTGACTGAGTATAGCCGTATTGGGAAAAAAACGGAGGATTTGTTAGCTTCATTGGACGAAAAGAGTAAACCGGCTTTCTATCAATTATTATACTATCCGGTGAAAGGGGCCGAACTGATGAATCATATGACCATCAAAGGACAGTTTTACCGTCAGTATGTCCGTCAGCAACGTGCTGCCGCCAATCGGCTTAAGGCTCAGGTGAAGTGCTATCATGATAGTCTCGAAATCATAACCGATGGATACAACTCTCTGCTGGATGGAAAATGGAAGCACATGATGTCTTTAAAACAGAACTATGATGGTACGAGTTCCTATTTCATGATCCCATTGATGGAAGAGGAATACACACCTGTTGGCTTTCCTAAGCTGGGGCTTCAGGCAGAAAGCGAAAATTTGGATAAAGGAGGAATGAGTTTTCATACATTGCCCGCCTACAGCACTTATTCACGTAAAAGTCATTGGATAGATATATATAATCAGGGGACCGGAGAGCTAAGCTGGAGTATCACGCCTTCGGAAGACTGGATACTGATCTCTCAGAAAAGTGGTAAGACGTCTGCGGAAAACCGTATCTATATTTCTGTTGACTGGGATAAGGTGCCGGCAGGAGAAAAGGTGAAAGGACAAATTGATGTAACTTCCGGCAGTCAGAAGGAGAGTGTACTGGTTTCAGTATTCAATCCGGAGTCTCCTGCACGTACAGAAGTACAAGGATTGTATGTAGAGGAGAATGGTTACATTTCTATTCCGGCAGCCGACTTCCACCGGAAGTTTGAGAGTAATGATATTCGGATGAGTATCCTTCCGGGACTTGGTTTTGAGGGTCGCTCTTTGCAGTTGGGGAATCCGACAGCTCCCTTGCAAATGTATCGTGCAGGTGATGTCCCCAGGGTGGAATATGATTTCTATACATTTAATGCCGGGATTTATGATGTATATACGTATGTTTTGCCGACATTTCCCTTGCATGCTGAGCGGGACTACAAATTGCCGGAACATACTAACTCGGATACAAAGTATAGTGTCCGTATAGATGATGGTTCCATTTCTACTCCTTCTACTTCAGCTATCGAATATTCTCAAATCTGGTATGATAGCGTATTGAAGAATTGCAGAGTGAATAAGTCTACTTTGTATGTAAAGAAGCCCGGTAAGCACACTTTGCAGATACGCTGTGGTGATCCGGGCGTCGTTATTCAAAAGATTGTCATTGACTTGGGAGGAATGAAGCGTTCTTATCTCGGCCCTCAGAGTACAATCTGTAATTAGTTCTGTTTTTTATGAATAGGGGAACCGGATGGCCTTGCCATTGGTTCCTCTTCTTTTTGAGGGGTTCCCAGCACGGGCATTCCGTCTTTGTCCCAGTCTATCTTCTGTAAACGGGGAGAACGGGAATCGGATGCGCCAGGAGCGTCATTCGGTATCTGGCGGGCATGATATAGCATATACCATTCTTTCCCATCCGGAGACGGAGTGAAAGATATTCCGCCGGGACCGTATACATTGTTTTCAGGGTCTTGTTGTAGTACCGGAACCGGAGACTTCTTCCAAGAAGCCGGATTGAGTAAGTTAGCTTTTGCGTCTGCAGTCAGTAATCCGACACAATAATAAGGAGTCCAGCTACCACTGGCTGAATAGAAGATGCATGCTTTGTCTTTATTCTTTGATTCAAAATATTGGGGTGCTTCGTTTACATGTATCGGATAGGCTGTTTTGCTGCCATCCGGATTTACCCATTGGCATTCCCATTCATATTCAGGTTTGGAGATGAGAATCCTGTCAGAAGATAGTGTCCATGGATTTTCCATAGTAGCGATGTAGATACATTGGGTTTCACTGTCTATCCTTCGTTTTTGCCAGCCGCACCATATCATATAGCGTTGGCCATCATGTTCAAAGGTGCTGGCATGGATTGCCCAGTTGTTGTCTTTATCTGTCTGTATGCGTCCTTTCATCACAAATGTTCCTTCCATGGGGTTGGCGGCTTCATTCTCGACAACATAAATCTGGTGATTATCCATATTGCCGTCGTCTGCGGCAAAGTAAATATACCATTTGTTATTTATACGATGAATTTCGGGTGCCCACAGATGATAGGAGTTGCTGGGGTCGGTGGGTATCCATACATCTTTTTGAGTAGCATGTGAGAGGTCTGTTATATCATCGGTTTCCCAAAGTATGACTCTGTTTTCTGAGCCCTGTGTATAATAATATTTGCCTTCATGAAAAATAGCCCATGGCTCTGCTCCACGTTCAAGTAACGGGTTCGTATAGGTATTTCCTGCGGCTACAGTTTCTTTCTCTGTTGTAGCCTTCTTATGCTGGCAAGAGACACCGATTAATAAGATAATGGATAATAAAAACAATCTGCTTCTCATGGTACTTCTCATTTGATAATGACAATGCAAAGTAAGCATAAAATATTGATAAATCATGCAAATGGAAGTAGAATGGTCAGTTTTTGTTGTTAAATGAACTGTAATTTCTGAAACTTTTCTTTGTTTTTTCTCATCTTTGCGAAGTGAACTTTTAAATAAATAATATATGAAACTTAGACATCTTTTTCTTTTCTGTGTAATTTGCTGTTCTGTATCTATATCTGCCCAAAACAAAAGTAAGCTTCCGAAAACGAGTGGTAATCCTATTTTCCCTGGTTGGTATGCCGATCCGGAAGGGATTGTGTTTGGAGACGAATACTGGATTTATCCTACCTATTCTGCCGCTTATGATGATCAGATATTCATGGATGCTTTCTCATCAAAAGATTTGGTAAACTGGACCAAGCATCCGAAAGTACTTTCCAAAGAAAATATCAGCTGGCTCAGACGTGCATTGTGGGCCCCGGCAGTAATCCATGCTAATGATAAATATTATTTCTTCTTCGGAGCCAATGATATCCAAAATAATAATGAGTTAGGCGGAATTGGAGTTGCTGTAGCAGACAATCCTGCAGGACCTTTTAAAGATGCGTTGGGAAAACCGTTGATTGATAAGATTGTAAATGGTGCTCAGCCGATTGATCAGTTTGTATTTAAGGATGATGATGGACAATATTATATGTATTATGGTGGTTGGGGACATTGTAATATGGTGAAGATGGCACCGGATTTATTGAGTATTGTACCTTTTGAGGATGGTACTATCTATAAGGAAGTGACTCCCCAAAATTATGTGGAAGGGCCGTTTATGCTGAAACATAATGGAAAATATTATTTTATGTGGTCGGAAGGTGGCTGGGGAGGTCCGGATTATAGTGTAGCCTATGCCATTGCGGATTCACCGTTCGGTCCGTTTGAAAGAGTCGGAAAAATTCTGCAGCAAGATACTAATATAGCAACCGGTGCTGGTCATCATTCGGTAGTTAAAGGTCCCGGATCAGATGAATGGTATATCATTTATCACCGTCGTCCGTTGGGCGAAACTGCAGCGAACAGCCGTGCAACTTGTATAGACCGTATGTATTTTAATAAAGACGGAAAAATAGAGCCTGTCCGTATGACTTTTGAAGGAGTAGGAGCTAGCCCTTTGGCAACCCCTGTTCGCGCTAAAACATATGCTAATCCTGTAATAAACTTTAGTTTGCCCGATCCTACTATTATAAAAGGAGACGATGAATATTACTATCTATACGCAACTGAAAGTATTAAAAATGTACCTATTCATCGATCAAGAGACTTGGTAAACTGGTATTATGTAGGTACTGCTTTTACAGATGCTACCCGTCCAAACTTCGAACCTAAAGGGAGAATATGGGCACCGGATATTAATAAAATCGGTGATAAATACGTAATGTATTATTCTATGTCCACTTGGGGAGGTGAGTGGACATGTGGTATTGGTATTGCTACTGCTGATAAGCCGGAAGGACCATTTACTGATTTGGGTAAGTTATTCCGGAGCAATGAAATCAATATACAGAATTGCATTGATCCTTTTTATATTGAAGATAATGGAAAGAAATACCTTTTTTGGGGGAGCTTCCACGGAATATATGGTACGGAACTGACAGATGATGGTCTCTCTTTGAAGAAAGGTGCTCCAATAGAGCAAATAGCCGGTACTGCTTATGAAGGTACGTATATTCATAAACGGGATGGTTATTATTATTTGTTTGCTTCCATCGGCCGCTGCTGTGAAGGTTTGAAGAGCACATATACTACAGTTGTGGGGCGTTCGAAGAATCTGTTCGGCCCTTATGTTGACAAGAAAGGGCGTTCAATGTCAGATAATCATCATGAGATATTGATTCAGAAGAATAAGGCATTTGTCGGTCCGGGGCATAATTCTGAACTGGTGACAGATAAGAAAGGAAACGATTGGATGTTCTATCATGCGGTCAGTGTTGCTAATCCGGAGGGCCGTGTATTGATGATGGATCGTGTGCAGTGGAAAGGTGGCTGGCCGTTTGTGAAAGGCGCTGTACCTTCCTTGGAGACTGCTGCTCCGGACTTCAGATAAGTTTTTTCATATGGCTATTCATTTCTTTACAATGAAAAATGAGCATATAAAATGTAGTTGAAGTTTAAACAAATAAATTTTATCCAGACACTTTATCCAGAATAGAAAAAGTATTGGGGAAATTGCAAAGAGAAAACTATTTATCTATAGGAAATGATGGCTTTTCTCTTTGCAATTAACTTTTTCTATAAAGGTGGGCTTTTTTTTGATTTATTGTTTTATTTTTGTCCTTGTAAACTCATAAACTTGTTATAGATGGCCTCAGATATACACACTCTCTCTGATTCTCTTTTATGGAAGAGGTTTCTCGAAGGAGATTCGAGTGCGTATTCTCAAATATATAATCAGACTGTACAAGAGCTGTTCCGATATGGTTTACTGTATACTTCGGACAGGGAGTTGGTCAAAGATTGTATTCATGATGTGTTTGTGAAGATTTACACCAACCGTGCCAAATTAACCCCTACTGATAACATTATAGCTTATTTGATGGTGGCACTGAAAAATACACTCTTTAATGCGTTAAAGAAAACATCTGATTCTTTTTCATTGGACGAAGCTGATGAGAAAGAAGACCAGTCCGAAGAGCATTTTTCTACTCCGGAAACTATTTATATAAATAAGGAACAAGAGAAGAATACTCATATGAAGGTGCATGCTATGATGTCCTCCTTAACCACCAGGCAACGTGAAATTGTTTATTATCGGTATATTAAGGATATGAGTATTGATGAAATTAGTAAAATCACGGACATGAATTATCAGTCTGTATCTAACTCTATCCAGCGGGCTTTGGGGCGTGTACGGAATCTATTCAAGCGAGAATAGGAGAGAAGAATATTCAGCTTTTTCCTGCCCATCAAAAAAATATCGAAAATAGTTTGAGAAAAGTGAGTATAAAATCAAAGTAGAACTGTTATCCTAATGTAAAGACAATAAAAATGATTAATTCAGAACTGAAACATACTGATTTTTCTAGATATACTTTTGAAGAATTCCTTCAAAATGATTTTTTTATTTCTTCTGTTAAATATCCAACAGAAGAGATACAAGAGTTTTGGGATCGTTTTGAGAAATCTACTCCTTCTAATATAGATGATTATTTTGCGGCAAGAGAATATATAGAAACGATTTCTACTTCAGAAGGTGATTTGCTTTCGGATCAGGAACTGGGAGAGTTGTGGGCTGATATCCAGACAACAAATATTAAAAATGATAAGATTAAACATAAAAACTTTTTTCTGATAGGGTTGACTGCCGCAGCCAGTGTAGCTATTTTGGTTGGTAGTTTCTTTTTATTAAAGAATTATCAGGCGGTTTTGGCTCCTGATATTGCGACATTTGCAGTTCAGACTAAGACCGAATTACCGGCTACAGAGGAAACATTGTTGATTCTGGCAGAAGATAAAGTCGTAAGTCTGAAAGAAAAAGAGACTACAATTACCTATGATTCTGTAGCAATTAAAGCTAACGAAGAAAATATATCCAAAAAAGAACTGGCGGTTTATAATCAGTTGGTTATCCCACGTGGAAAGCGTTCTGTACTGACATTTTCTGATGGCTCTAAAGTATGGGTGAATGCAGGTACCAGAGTCATTTATCCTACAGAATTTGAAAAGGATAAACGCGAAATCTATGTTGACGGAGAAATCTATATTGAAGTAGCTAGAGATGAAGAACGTCCTTTTTATGTACGTACTAAAGATATGAACGTTAGGGTGCTGGGTACTAAATTCAATGTGACAGCTTATGAATCTGAGCCAATTCGCAGTGTGGTGCTGGCTCAAGGGTGTGTGCAGGTTGAGACGACGCAAACCCCAAAAGCTATTTTAGCTCCTAACCAGATGTTCAGTTCTGTAGAAGGGAAGGAAAATATTTCACAGGTAGATGTGGAACAAATGATTTCATGGGTAAATGGTCTCTATTGTTTCAATAGTGCCGATTTGGGAATTGTATTGAAACGTCTGTCCACTTACTATGGAATAAATGTCGAATTTGACTCAGCGCTAAGTAAGATAAAATGTTCCGGAAAAATTGATTTGAAAGACAACTTTGAGACAGTAATTAATGGATTAACCTTTGTAGCACCAATATCTTATGCCTATGATGGACAGTATAAAACTTATCGGGTCGTGAAAAAATAGACACAGAAAAATATAGTAATTAATAAAATAAATCTCAAGAATTTATGGCGATTTTTATAAAGAGTGGATAATACTGCTGTATTATCCAGATGGGGCTCATATGCCTGTAAGTATTAAGTTATAAAATAATAATATTATGAGAAATTTGGACATTGTTAATATGAAAAATTCAATTAAGGGAAGAAAGAGCAAAATACTCAAGCTATTTCTTTGCTTCTTACTTTTGGGAGTAAGTTATTCTTTCGCTAATAACAATAATTATTCCCAGCTCAAAACTCTCTCGGTGAACGTGAACAATAAGACGTTGAGAGAAGTCTTTCAAACAATAGAGAAAACCAGCCAGTTTGTCTTTTTCTATTTGGATGATGCAATAAATCTGGATCGTAAGGTATCCATTGATAGCAAAGACAAGAAGATAGACGAAATCCTTACTGAACTCTTTGAAGGTACGTCCTGTACTTATAGAATCTCTGACAGACAAGTTTTTATCTCAGGAAAGTCAGCTGCCGTTTCTGCCGCGCAACAACAGAATGCTCGAAAAATCACAGGTCGTGTAACGGACACCAAAGGAGAGCCACTTATTGGTGTGAATGTTACTGTGGATGGAGATACCAATGGTTCAATAACCAATATGGATGGGTTATTTGAATTGCGTGTCAGCAAGAAGAATGCTGTTCTTAAGTTTACTTATATCGGATTTAAACCTTCGGAGGTAAGAATAAACTCATCTACAAATATCTATGATGTTGTACTGGAAGAACAGGTAAACGAACTGGAAGAAACTGTGATTGTCGGTTACGGTACACAACGTAAAATCAGTAATATCGGTGCACAATCCAGTATGAAGCTGGAAGATATAAAAACTCCTTCGGCTAGTTTGACTACCACCTTGGCCGGTCGTCTGGCTGGTGTAGTTGCTGTACAACGTACAGGTGAGCCTGGAAAAGATGCAGCAGATATCTGGATTCGTGGTATTGCTACTCCCAATACGGCTACTCCCTTGATTTTGGTGGACGGAGTAGAACGTGCATTCAACGATATTGATCCTGAAGATATCGAATCATTGACTACTTTGAAAGATGCATCAGCAACTGCTGTTTATGGTGTACGTGGTGCGAATGGTGTAATCATAATCAAAACAAAGCCGGGTAAAATAGGTAAACCGACAATTAGTGCTGATTATTATGAATCATTTACCCGTTTCACTAAAATGGTGGATTTGACAGATGGTGTCTCTTATATGAAGGCGGCTAATGAAGCGTTAAGAAATGATGGACTGGCAACTAAATTTACAGATTCACAAATCCAGAATACAATCTTAGGTAAAGACCAGTATCTGTATCCGAATGTGGACTGGCTGAATGAGATATTTAATGATTGGGGACACAATCGTCGTGTTAACGTGAATGTACGTGGTGGTAGTGAGAAAGTTTCATACTACGCTTCGGTCAGCTACTTCAATGAGACTGGTATGACAGTGACAGATAAGAGCATCAATACCTTTGATTCAAAGATGAAGTATAGCCGCTATAACTTTACTACCAATCTGAGTATCGATGTGACTCCGACAACTAAAGTGGAAATTGGTGCTCAGGGTTATCTGGGTGAAGGTAATTATCCGGCCATATCTTCCAAAGACTTGTATAATGCTGCTATGTCCATTTCTCCGGTAGAATATCCGAAAATGTTCTTTATTAACGGTGAGGCATATATTCCGGGGCGTTCCACCAATAACAACTTCAACAACCCTTATTCACAAGCTACACGTCGTGGATATGATAATCTGACCAAGAATCAGATTTATTCTAATTTACGCATTACGCAAGACCTGGATATGCTTACTAAGGGATTGAAATTGACAGCTATGTACGCATTCGATGTATATAATGAAATACATGTTCATCAGGATCGTGCAGAGTCTACTTATTATTTCTTGGATACGAATGTTCCTTATGACTTGGACGGACAGCCGATTCTGCAAAGAATCTATACGGGCACCAATGTCTTGAGTTATAAGCAGGAAACGAGTGGTAATAAGAAAACATATCTGGAAGCTTCTTTAAATTACGACCGCGCATTTGGCGATCATCGTGTAAGCGGATTATTCCTCTTTAATCAGCAACAGAAACTTCTTTATCCCAAAGGAACACTGGAAGATGCCATCCCTTATCGTATGATGGGTATTGCCGGACGTGCTACTTATTCATGGAAAGACCGCTATTTTGCAGAGTTCAATATTGGTTATAATGGTGCGGAGAACTTCTCTCCTAAAAATCGTTATGGTACTTTCCCTGCGTATGGTGTTGGTTGGGTGATTTCAAATGAAAAGTTCTGGGAACCGCTGTCAAAGGTAGTATCATTCCTGAAGATCCGCTATACGGACGGTAAAGTCGGTAATAGTGATGTTTCCGACCGTCGTTTCATGTATTTGAATCAGATGAAAGAAAATGGAGACTATGGTTATAAACTGGGACCTAACGGGACGAAATATTCAGGATATGAAACATTGAATATGGCTGTGGACTTGATTTGGGAAGAAGCACGCAAACAAGACTTAGGTATTGACTTGAAACTGTTTAATGATGATCTTTCAATAATCTTCGATATCTTCAAAGAGCGCCGTGAAAATATCTTGTTAAAACGTGAAAACTCTATTCCGTCATTCTTAGGATATAATACATCTGCTCCTTATGGAAATATTGGTATTGTTGAAAATAAAGGTTTCGATGCTACAGTAGAATACAATAAAAGATTTAATAAAGACTGGACGCTTGCTATTCGCGGTAATATTACCTATAATAAGGATAAATGGATTGAAGGTGAATTACCGGAACAACGCTATGATTGGATGAATCAATATGGACAGAATATTCTAGGAAAAAAAGGATATATCGCAGAAGGTTTGTTTACACAGGCTGAAATTGATGATATGGCACGTTGGGAGTCTTTGTCCCAGGCAAATAAAGCTACTACTCCGAAGCCGTTTGCTTCTCAGTTTGGTACGGTAAAAGCGGGTGATATCAAGTATAAAGACCTTAATAATGATGGTCAGATTGACGCTTATGATAAAACTTATATCTGCCGTGGTGATGTACCTACTATGGTATACGGTTTTGGCTTCACGCTGGGTTGGAAGAACCTTTCATTAGGTATGATGTTTCAGGGTACTCATGATGCAGAACGTATAATGAGCGGTAGCAGTATTCAACCGTTTAACGGCGGTGGCGGTTCCGGTAATCTGTATAGCAATATTGATGACCGCTGGACTGAAGATAACCCGAATCAGAATGCTTTTTACCCGCGTTTGTCCTATGGAGCTGAAACTTCCAGTAACATTAACAATTTCCAGCCGAGTACATGGTGGGTTCGTGATTTTAGTTTCCTGCGCTTAAAAACAATGCAGATCTCCTATAACTTACCGAAAGACTGGGTGAATAAAGTACGTTTGAAAAATGCGGCAGTCTATGTGATGGGAACAAACTTGTTTACTCTTAGCAAATTCAAATTATGGGATCCGGAGTTGAATACAGATAACGGTGCTTCTTATCCGAATACAACCTCTTATTCTGTAGGCGTTAATTTCACATTCTAAAAACCAATAACAATGAAAAAATATAACTATATACTATTGGGTATGTTATCACTCTTTTTTGTGACAACACTTACTTCCTGTTCAGATTATTTTGATCAAGTGCCCGATGACCGATTATCTTTGGAAGAAATTTTTAAGACCAGAGATGGAGCATTGAAATATCTTTCGAATGTTTATACCTTCTTGCCGGATGAGTTTAATCAGCGCCAGGTACATGAAACCAGCTTGTATCGTACACCGGGACCATGGACCGGAGCGAGTGATGAAACCGAATGGACTTCATCAGGCAATAAAGCCAAACTGATCAATAATAACTCTATTGATGCAACCGAAAACACAATGGTATTGTATCGTTGGAAAAGCTGGTATTCGGGTATTCATGAATCTGCTGTATTTACCAAATATGTAGATCAGGCTCCGCTTACGGCATCGGAAAGAGCACAATGGAAAGCTGAGGCTAAAGCTCTGCGTGCTATTTATTACTTCTATTTGGTTCGTACATATGGTCCTGTGCCTGTTTTGGAAGACGATTATGCTTTGGATACTCCCAGTAATGAATTGCAATTGTCTCGTAGCACTGTAGACAGATGTTTTGATTTTATTGTGTCCGAATTGAAAGAAGCACAGAATGCTGGTCTGCTGGAAGATGCTTCGTCAGATAAAACAACAGGTGTGGGACGTATAGACAAGGCTATAGCCCAGGCATTTATAATTGAAGCATTGACTTATCGTGCCAGCTGGTTGTTTAATGGAGAGTGCACTTATTATGCCGATATGGCAAATCCGGATGGAACGAGATTATTCCCCAGTCAACCGGATGCAGCCACTATCAAGGCTGACTGGCAGAAGGTAGTTACTGAATGTCAAAAATTCTTCGCTGATTATGGCAATCGTTTCCAATTGATGTATACAGATAAATCAGGAAAATCGGTAGCAGGCCCTGATGCTGAGGGATTCAATCCTTATGAGTCTTATCGCCGTGCTATCAGAACGTTATTCTCAGAAATGGGTAATAACAAAGAAATGATTTTTTATCGTATGGATAATGCAGCAGGTACTATGCAGTATGATCGTATGCCCAATAAGTCAGGTAATACAAATGATTACAGAGGTGGCAGCTTGTTGGGAGCTACACAAGAGATGGTTGATGCCTATTTTATGGCCAATGGTATGTCACCTGTTACAGGCTATGCAGCTGATGGTGTCACTCCGATTATCAATGAGGCTTCGGGCTATAAAGAGGACGGCACTTCTTCATCAGACTATAAATCGGCAGATGGTACTCTTTATGCACCGGCTGGAACACGCAATATGTATGTTAACCGCGAACCGCGTTTCTATGCTGATATCACTTTCAGTAATTCTAAATGGTTCTCAGGTACAGAAGGCGATTATACAGTTGACTTCACTTATAGTGGAAACTGTGGTAAGGCTCAGGGTAACAATGACTTTACCAGTACAGGCTATCTGGTACGTAAGAATATGGATTCGGGTGACCGTAATCAAAACTTGGTTTGTGTGTTGCTCCGCTTGACGAATATTTACTTTGATTATATCGAAGCATTAGCATATGTAGATCCAAGTCATGCAGATATTTGGAAATACATGAATCTGATCCGTGAACGTGCAGGTATTCCGGGATATGGTACTGCCAGTTTGCCGAAAGCAACCACTACCAGTGAAATCATGAAACTGATCCAGAAAGAGAAGCGCATTGAGTTAAGCTTTGAGAACTGTCGCTATTTTGATGTGCGTCGTTGGGGACTGACGAATGAGTTCTTTAACAAACCAGTGCATGGTATGAACGTGAACTATGATGGAAATGAGTTCTACAAACGTACAGAAATCACTTCCCGTAATTTTGATCGTCAATACTTCTTCCCGATTCCGCAGAGTGAAATTGATATTGATAAAAATCTGGTTCAAAATGAAGGCTTTTAATTAATTGATTAATAAATCGCAATATATGATGAAACAATATATATTTTCTGCATTATGCTTAGTCTCAGGTGCGTTTTGTTTGTCGTCTTGTAATGATGATAAAGAAGCTAGACCTTATACTCCGGATTACGAGATTGTGCCTGAATATACAAACGCAGATACATGGAAAGCTTATGAGGCATTTAATGAACATCTGTTAGATCAGAATAAGTTTATATATAAAAGTAGCACTGCTGACAAGGCAGCTGTAGACCGTTGGAATGGTGCTGCCGCAATTTGGTGTCAGCCGACTTACTGGGATATGGCAATGAATGCTTATAAGCGTGCAAAGGCTGAGGGTGATACTCAGAAAGAACAAAAATTTAAACAGCTTTGTGATGATCTGTTTGCCGGCAATAAAGCTCATTATGCGAATTTTGATTTTGATGATAATAACGAGAATACCGGCTGGTTTATTTATGATGACATTATGTGGTGGACAGTTACATTGGCACGTGCCTATGAGCTATTCGGAGTTGAGGAATATCTGAGCCTTTCTGAAGAAAGCTTTGGCCGTGTATGGTATGGCTCAGAGAAGGTAGGTGATACCGGTTCTTATGCAGACCCTGAAAAAGGGCTGGGAGGTGGTATGTTCTGGCAATGGCAACCTATCAAGAATCCGAATCCTAACGAAGCTGACCACGGTAAGATGGCCTGTATCAACTTTCCGACTGTGGTGGCAGCTCTGACATTATACAACAACGTACCGACCGGAAGGACAGAATCGACAGACTCCCATCCGAGCTATCAAACGAAGGAACAGTATTTGGCTAAAGGTAAAGAAATTTATGCCTGGGCAGTGGAGAACCTCGTTGATGTTACTACCGGACAGGTAGCGGACAGCAGACATGGTAATGGTAATCCTGCATGGAAAGATCATGTATACAATCAGGCTTCATATATTGGCGCTTCGGTGCTGCTTTATAAAGCGACTGGTGAAAAACAGTATCTGGATAATGCAGTAATGGCTGCGGATTATACGATGAATACGATTTCGGGAACATTCGACCTCTTGCCTTTTGAGACAGGTGCTGAGCAAGGTATTTATACTGCGGTCTTTGCACAATATATCGCAATGCTGGTATATGATTGTGATCAGACGCAATATATACCTTTTGTGAAACGCAACATTAATTACGGCTGGGCTAACAGAGACAAAACGCGTGATATATGCGGAGGCGACTATACCAAGCTACAGGTAGAAGGTGATGCTGTTGAAAGTTATTCGGCCTCGGGTATCCCTGCTCTGATGTTATTGTTTCCAACCGATAAATAAGTATAACCTATAAATGAAAAGAATAATGAATACAAAATATTCTATTAAGAAAGTATGGTACTATCTGCTTTGTATGATAATGACTCTTCAGCTAATAGCTTGTACGGAAGAGACTCACGAGTCATATACTGCAGCACCGGAGGTCGAAGATATCTATATTGACCAGCTGGAAGAACTGATTAATAAGATGAAGGATTTGCAGAAGAACTCGGAATATGGAGAAAAGAAAGGGCAATATCCTACAGAGAGTCGTGCCATCCTGACAGATGCTATCGATGATGCCAATCGTTCAGTTCTGTTGATCAAATATCAGAATCCTGTTCCGTCGGAGCAGGAAAAGCAGCGTTACGTTGCCAGTGCAAAATCTGCAATTGATAAGTTTAAGGGTACTATTCGTACGGAAGATGCTGAAACAACACCTGCAGAACTGTTTGTTGATGGTAAAGGCGGCAATTCATATATTGATTTCGGACGTAGTGAAGAATATGTTAAGTTTGGAGAACAAGGTCATCAATCATTTACCGTAGAGTTGTGGGTAAAGGTTACGGAGCGCGGCAGATGGGATAATTGCCTGTTCCTGTGCTCATACATGTCAGACAGTAGCTGGCGTAATGGCTGGATGATGTACTGGCGTAAAGATGATAATGGTGTTTACCGTACTACTTGGGGTGGATTGAATACGACCAATGGTGACAGGGATCTTTGGGAACCGAAATTCCAGATTTCTGATGATTTGAATAAATGGCAGCATTTTGTAGCAGTATATAGCGATGAAGGTTTGGACGGCAATTCTACATTACGTGCAAAATTATACTTAAATGGTGAGTTGAAGAAAGAAGAAACAGTTTCTCCTACAACGAGAGTTTATCAGTCAGGACATTATTCAGATTACTCAAAACCGATGACTGCATTTGGTCGTTACATGAGAGTGAGCGATGATTTGTATGAAGAAGGATTCTCCGGATATATGAAGAAAATCCGTATCTGGAAAACGGCAAAAGGGGCAGATTATGTAAAGCAGTCTTATGAAGGAACAGCAGAAGTAACCGGAAAAGAAACGGATTTGGCAGCCGGATGGGACTTTACATCTAAACCATCGGGAACAGATAACGAGATTATTGACTTGACTGGTCGTCATACAGCGAAAATTATAGGTACCTATAAGTGGGAACGTATTCTAGAATAATAAAGAGAGAAATAATGAAAGACATGAAACAATTAATTAATAAATGGGGAGAGAGTATGCTCCTTTCTCTTCTGATGGCGCTTTGCCTCACATGGACTTTTACAGCTTGTTCGGATGATAAAGATAATGAATATATATCTGATACGCAACTTAGCATATTAGAGGACAATCGGACTTCTTTATCATATTTGTTGAAAAACTCTACCTTTGGAACAGCGCCGGGAACTTTTCCGGAAGCCAGCAAGGAGATACTGAATAATGCAATAGCGGAACTGGACCAGTTGATTACCAAGGTAAAGGGCGGTGAGATGTTTGATGAGGCGACCTTTGAGGCTACAATAGCTAAGGTAAATCAGGCAATAGATGAGTTCAAAAACTCTAAATACTATAACCTTTCTCCGGAAGCCCAGAAGTTCATTAGTGATCTGATGGCAAAAGCAGATGAGTTAAGAGAAATGATAGCTAATGAAGCATTGTGGGGAAATCATCAGGGACAATATCCGGTAGAAGGTAAGGCTACACTGGAAAGTGCAGCGGAAGATTTGGAGAGTTTGGCAGACAGAATCAAAACCAGTGCCATCACAGATATGACGCAGGAGATATATGATGATGCCATTGCGGCTGCTGATAAGAAACTGCAAGAAGTGGAAAATTCTGCATGGCCGGAAGATAATCTTGTCTGGAATTTATTTGTGGATGGTAATAAGGGTGGTTACATCGACTTTGGATATAGCGAGGATTTTGTGAAATTTGGTGATGATAATAATCAGAATTTTACGATTGAGCTTTGGATAAATATCAAAGAATTCTGTTCTAAGTCAGGGGAAGACAATAGTACCTTCCTTGCTGCATTTGTTAATTCTCCCCGAAGCGGCTGGCGTGTTCAGTATCGTAAAGTGAATGGTGGCAATGAACACTGGCTGAGAGGTTCTATGGCACATTGGCAGAATGAAGGTCCAAAAGATCCGGAATGGTGGGAGCCGAGAGCCATCGTAAACAATCCCAAAGATAAATGGACACACTTTGCTTTTGCTGTAGCGGATAATGGTGTTCCGGGATTTGATCCACCTCAGGAACATACTAAATCCTGTGTATTTGTGAATGGTTCGCAATCCGGCGAGGTGATTCGTGTAGGTGAGGCTTGGAGAACTTATATTAACAATGGTTGTATTGAAGAGAAAATGCCTATGACTGCCTTCTGCCGTTTGAATACAGATAAAACGACTCGTGAAGAATACTTCTCCGGTTATATCAAATATATGCGTATATGGAAAGGTATCAGAAGTCGCGATGATCTTCGCTTATCTGCTATGGGGCAGGTTGACGTAGATCCGAATGATCCGAATCTGGTTGCAGCCTGGGACTTTGAAGTCTTGGGAGCACAACCTACCGGAACGACAATCATTGATATTACAGGACGTCATGTCGCTACTCTAAAAGGTCCGGAAGGAACATATCAATGGGTGGAAAGTACGACTATCGCACAGTGATTAATGCAGATTTTTCAATAGTGTATTAAATTATATCAGTGCTTCCCTTTGCTTTGCATAATGCAGGGCAAGGGGATTTTTTTAAGTCATTATCTGCGTTTGCAAATAGCAAAAGGGTGTTTTGGTCTGTATTTGTTCTTTATTGAATAGAGATTATCGTTCTTTTTCGTCTATTTCTGCAATCTTTGTAACAGGAAAAATATTAAAACTTATCAACTATCATGAAAAGCAAAATTCTTTTGGCGGTAGCTTTACTGCTGGCGATATCAACTACTAGTGTATGGGCGGCTGATAGCTCAGAAAAAACGAACCAGAAGACAGGGTCTTACACCAATGAAGACGTGTGGGCGGCATACGAAGGATTTAATAATACGCTGCTCGACCCGGATAAATATATCTATAAAACGACTTCGGCCTATGAACAGGCGGTAGACCGTGGTCATGGCGCAGCTGCTATCTGGTGTCAGCCTATTTACTGGGATATGTCAATGAACGCCTATAAACTGGCGAAGGCTCAGAAAGATAAAAAGAAAAGAGCCTATTACAAAGAGCTCTGCGAAAAGATATTCGCTGGAAATAAAGCCCAATATTGTCACTTTGATTTCGATAATAATAATGAAAATACCGGATGGTTTATCTATGATGATATCATGTGGTGGACGATCTCTTTGGCACGTGCATACGAACTGTTTGGTGTGGATGAATATCTGAAACTGTCTGAAGAGAGCTTCAGCCGTGTATGGTACGGTTCTAAAAAAGTAGGCGATACAGGATCATATGACAAAGAGAACGGAGGGATGTTCTGGCAATGGCAGCCGATCCATAATCCCAAGCCGAACAGACCGGGGGACGGAAAGATGGCTTGTATCAATTTCCCTACCGTGGTAGCAGCACTTACACTGTACAATAATGTTCCGAAGAAGAGAAAAGAATCAACCGAAGAATCACCCAAGTATCAGACAAGAGAACAGTATTTGGCTAAAGGCAAAGAGATTTATGAATGGGGAGTAGAAAACCTGTTGGACAAGAAGACGGGCCGGATAGCTGATAGTCGTCATGGCAACGGTAATCCTGCCTGGAAAGCGCATGTATATAATCAAGCTACCTTTATCGGTGCTTCCGTATTGCTTTACAAAGCGACTAAAGAAAAACGCTACCTGGATAATGCAATCCTTGCAGCAGACTATACAGTCAATGAAATGTCTGCGAAGCATAACCTGCTGCCCTTTGAAAGAGGAATCGAGCAAGGTATCTATACGGCTATTTTTGCAGAATACATAGCTATGCTGGTATACGATTGCGGACAAACACAATATATCCCGTTCCTGAAACGTAATATCGAGTCCGGTTGGGCAAACAGGGATAAGACACGTAATGTATGTGGCGGAGAATATGAGAAAGCATTACCGGCCGGTGCTGAGATAGACAGCTACTCGGCTTCCGGTATACCGGCATTGATGCTTCTGTTTCCGGCAGAAAAATAATCCGAAGAGAAACGGGGCAACGACCAGATATAAAAATGAAAATACACCTGAATATCATGAACAATAAACATTTACTGATTGCTCTCGGCTTGCTTCTTGCCTGCAATCATGCTACTTATGCGCAAAAAGGAAAAAGCAAAGAAGCAAAGACCACGTTTCAGACTTCTGAACCCTGGAAACCCGAAACAGACGTACGTGCTGATGCCACGATGGTATATGGTACACTGGATAAGCCCGGAGTAACTTTTGAACAACGCATTCAGTCATGGAGAGACAAAGGTTATCTGACGGAATTTATGACCGGAGTTGCCTGGGGAGACTACAAGGACTACTTTCTGGGGAAATGGGATGGAGTAGACGGGCATCTGAAAGAAGGACAGCGCGACCGTAATGGAAATGAAATAGCTCATGGTCATCTGATCCCTTATATCGTACCTACCGAAAGTTTTATCCGCTATATGCAGGAAACACAGATCAAACGGGTGATTGACGCCGGGATAACATCCATATATCTGGAAGAACCGGAGTTTTGGATGCGTGGCGGATATAGCGAAGCTTTTAAATCCGAATGGCAGAAATATTATAATTTCCCCTGGAGAGCTCAGCACGAATCTCCCGAAAACACATACCTTTCCAACAAACTGAAATATCATCTGTACTATAATGCGCTGGATAAGATATTCACTTATGCCAAAGAATACGGAAAATCGAAAGGACTGGATATCAAATGTTATGTGCCGACGCATTCTTTGATTAATTATACTTCCTGGCAGATTGTAAGTCCGGAAGCCAGCCTGGCTTCATTGGATTGTGTAGACGGCTACATTGCCCAGGTATGGACAGGGACTGCCCGCGAACCGAATTTCTATAACGGCGTGCAGAAAGAACGTGTATTCGAGAATGCGTTTCTGGAATACGGGTGTATGAAGTCGATGACTGCACCGCTGAACCGGAAAATGTATTTCCTGACAGACCCGATCGAAGACCGTGCGAAAGACTGGCTGGACTATAAAATCAATTATCAGGCCACTTTTGCAGCACAGTTGATGTATCCTATGGTAGATACCTACGAAGTAATGCCCTGGCCGGACCGTATCTATCAGGGACTGTACCGGATAGCGGGAACGGATCAGAAAGAACGCATTCCCCGCTCTTATTCCACCCAGATGCAGACAATGGTTAATACACTGAATGATATCCGTACTTCCGATAAAAAGATTACAGGTACACAGGGCATCGGTGTACTGATGGCAAACTCACTGATGTTTCAACGTTTTCCGAATCATAACGGTTACGATGATCCGCAATTTTCCAGTTTCTACGGACAAACTTTGCCTCTGTTGAAGCGTGGTATTCCGGTAGAGCTGGTACACATGGAAAATACCCCTTTCAAAGAAACTTTCAAAGGACTCCACATACTTGTCATGTCTTATTCAAACATGAAACCGATGAAACTGGAATATCACAACTATTTGGCTGATTGGGTGAAGAAGGGCGGAATACTTATCTATTGTGGAGAAGATATCGACCCTTATCAAACGGTACTGGAATGGTGGAATACAGATGGAAATGAATATAAAGCGCCTTCGGAACACCTGTTCGAGAAGATGAATCTATCCCGTAATCCGGGTGAAGGAACTTACCGCTATGGTAAAGGAACGGTGATTGTGATGCGTGAAGACCCCAAACATTTTGTTTTGAAAGCCGGAAACGATCAGAAATATTTTGAAACGATCGCATCCGCTTATCAGAAAAAGATTGGCAAAGAGATAGAAACCAAGAACAGCTTCATTGTAGAACGTGGTCCATATATCATTGCTGCTGTCATGGACGAAAGCGTTTCCAAAGAGCCACTGACGTTATCCGGATTATATATCGACCTGTTCGACAAAGACCTGCCGGTACTGACTACCAAACAAATCCAACCGGGTGAACAGGGGTATCTTTATGATCTGAATAAAGTATCCAATAAAATAAAAGCAAAAGTACTCTGTGGAGCTTCTCGTATCTATGATGAGAAAGTCAGTAAACAAAGTTACTCTTTTGTAGCCAAAAGCCCGATCAATACAACGAATGTATCAAGGGTCCTCTTGCCTCGTAAACCAGAGAAAATACGTGTGAATGGAAAAGAGGAACAACCGGAATGGGATGAATCATCAAAAACTCTTCTGTTGAGTTTCGAGAACGATCCTGCCGGTGTGAATGTGTCAATAGAATGGTAAATAGATTAAATAAAACAGGTAATTAAATTATGAAACAACAACTGATGACGCTGTTGCTGGGAGCAGCCTCTGTATTTTGTAGCTGTGAGACCCAGCTGGAACAGCATGTGAAGAGCGAGTTGCGTGCTCCGGCTTATCCGCTGGTGAGCATAGACCCGTATACCAGTGCATGGTCTTTCACGGACAACTTATACGACGGTTCGGTCAAACATTGGAGCGGTAAAGATTTCCCTTTAATCGGTGTAGCTAAAGTCGACGGACAGACTTACCGCTTTATGGGAACGGAGGAACTGGAGTTGAGACCTCTGGTGAAAACTTCGGAACAAGGTAACTGGACAGGAAAATATACAATTCAGCAACCTGCCGACGGATGGCAGAATGTCGGCTTCAATGATGCTGCCTGGAAAGAAGGTGAAGGTGCCTTCGGAACCATGGAGAACGAACATGTAGCCAAGACCCAGTGGGGTGAAGAATTTATCTGGGTACGCCGTGTCGCTGATATTCAGGAAGACCTGACAGGTAAGAATGTATATCTGGAATATTCTCATGATGATGATGTAATTATCTATATCAACGGAATAAAGGTTGTAGACACAGGAAACGCTTGTAAGAAGCACGTACAGGTGAAGTTATCGGAAGAAGTGGTAGCGTCCCTGAAACAGGGAGAAAACCTGATTGCCGCTTATTGTCACAACCGCGGAGCGAATGGCTTGCTGGATTTTGGTTTGCTGGTAGAATTGGATAATAACCGTTACTTCAATCAGACTGCACAGCAGACTTCTGCCGATGTACAACCTATGCAGACTTATTATAACTTCACTTGTGGTCCGGTAGACTTGAATTTGACATTTACCGCGCCCCTGTTTATGGACAATCTGGACTTGATGGCACGCCCTGTCAACTATATTTCTTATGAAGTCATTTCTAACGACGGACAGGCGCACCAAGTTGAACTCTATTTTGAAGCTGCTCCTCAATGGGCACTCGATCTGCCTCATCAGGAATCCGTAGCCGACAGCTTTACTGACGGTGATCTGTTGTTCCTGCGTACCGGCAGCCGTAATCAGGACATCCTGAAAAAGAAAGGTGACGATGTACGTATTGACTGGGGACACTTCTACCTGGCTGCTGAAAAAGAGAACAGCACCTATGCTATCGGTGACGGAAAGAAACTTCGCCAAAGCTTTACAGAGAACAAACTGGAAGCTCCTACCACCAATGGTTATGACAAACTAGCTTTAGTACGCTCACTGGGTGAAACAAAGAAAGCGAACGGACACCTGCTGATCGGTTACGATGATATTTACTCTATCCAGTACTTTGGTGAAAACCTCCGTCCTTACTGGAATCGTACAGGCAGTGAAACAATCGTATCACAATTCCAGAAAGCAGAACAGGAATATAAGACTCAAATGAAAAATTGTGCAGCTTTCGATAAGAAACTGATGGCGGAGGCTGAAGCGGCCGGCGGACGCAAGTATGCCGAACTTTGCGCTCTGGCTTATCGTCAGGCATTAGCTGCCCATAAACTGGTACAAGCTCCGAATGGTGACCTGGTATTCCTTTCCAAAGAGAATTTCAGTAATGGTTCCATCGGAACAGTCGATCTGACTTATCCGGGAGCTCCGTTGCTTCTGCTTTACAATCCGGAACTGGTCAAAGCTACCATGAACCATATCTTCTATTATAGTGAAAGCGGAAAATGGACCAAACCGTTTGCTGCTCACGACGTAGGTACATATCCGCTGGCTAACGGCCAGACTTACGGAGGCGATATGCCGATCGAAGAATCTGGCAATATGGTAGTCCTTGCTGCAGCGATTGCTGCTGTAGAAGGAAATGCCGACTACGCACAAAAGCATTGGGAAACTCTGACAACCTGGACGGATTATCTGGTAGAGTACGGTCTTGATCCGGAGAACCAACTTTGTACGGATGACTTTGCCGGACACTTTGCGCACAATGCCAATCTTTCTATCAAGGCTATCATGGGTATTGCTTCTTACGGCTACATGGCAGATATGCTGGGCAAAAAAGACATTGCTGAAAAGTACACGAAGAAGGCGAAAGAAATGGCTGCCGAATGGGTGAAGATGGCGGATGACGGCGACCACTACCGTCTGACATTCGATAAACCGGGAACCTGGAGCCAGAAGTATAATCTGGTGTGGGACAAATTGCTGAAACTACAGATTTTCCCGGAAAAAGTTGCTGAGACAGAAATTGCTTATTATCTTACGAAGCAAAATAAATACGGCCTTCCGCTGGATAACCGTGAAACTTATACCAAGACTGACTGGATCATGTGGACAGCTACCATGGCACAGGACAAAGCTACTTTCGAGAAGTTTATTGAACCGGTATATCTGTTTATGGATGAAACGACTACCCGCGTTCCGATGTCCGACTGGGTATTTACGGACAATCCGATTCAGAGAGGTTTCCAGGCGCGTTCCGTAGTTGGCGGCTATTTTATAAAGATGCTTGAAGAAAAACTAACTAAATAAAACAAGAACACCATGAAAAAACTCGCTCTATTAGCTTTTACTTTATTTAGTGCGTGGAATATGGATGCTAAAACGATTACCGGACCAGTGGACTATGTTAGTCCGCTGGTAGGTACTCAGTCCAAGCACGCCTTATCTACCGGAAACACTTATCCCGCTATCGCCCTTCCCTGGGGAATGAACTTTTGGGTTCCCCAGACCGGAAAAATGGGGGATGGCTGGGCATATACCTATGATGCCGATAAAATCAGAGGTTTTAAACAAACCCACCAGCCCAGCCCCTGGATCAATGATTACGGTCAGTTCTCCATCATGCCGATTACCGGTAAAGCCGTTTTCGATCAGGATCAGCGTGCCAGCTGGTTCTCGCATAAAGCAGAAACGGCTACTCCTTACTATTACAAAGTATACCTTGCCGACCATGATGTAGTAACCGAGATTGCTCCGACAGAAAGAGCGGCAGCATTCCGCTTCACTTTCCCTGAGAACGATCACTCTTATGTAGTTGTAGATGCTTTCGACAACGGTTCGTTTGTGAAAGTCATCCCTTCGGAAAACAAGATTATCGGTTATACGACCAAGAACAGCGGCGGTGTTCCTGCAAACTTCAAGAATTACTTCGTACTGGAGTTTGACAAGCCTTTTACTTATACGGCAGCTGTTGCCAATGGTAACATCGATACCAATAAACTGGAAGCCAACGATAAGCATGCCGGCGCATTGATCGGCTTTAAAACCCGTAAAGGCGAACAGGTAAATGTACGTGTAGCTTCTTCTTTCATCAGCCCCGAACAGGCGGAACTGAACTTGAAAGAGTTGGGCAAAGATAACATAGACCAGATTGCGGCAAAAGGCCGTAAGGTATGGAACGACGTTTTGGGACGCATCGAAGTGGAAGATGATGATATCGACCATTTGCGTACTTTCTACTCCTGCCTGTATCGTTCGGTACTTTTCCCCAGAAGCTTCTACGAAATAGACGCGAAAGGAGATATCGTTCACTACAGTCCTTATAATGGTGAAGTACTTCCCGGCTATATGTTTACCGATACCGGTTTTTGGGATACGTTCCGTTGTCTTTTCCCTTTCCTGAACCTGATGTATCCGTCTATGAACATGAAGATGCAGGAAGGATTGGTAAATACCTACAAAGAAAGCGGCTTCCTGCCGGAATGGGCAAGCCCGGGACACAGAGGCTGTATGGTTGGCAACAATTCGGCTTCAGTAGTTGCCGATGCTTACCTGAAAGGTCTGAAAGGATATGATATCGAAACCCTTTGGGAAGCTGTAAAGCACGGAGCTAATGCGGTACATCCGCAGGTTTCTTCTACCGGACGTCTGGGCTATGACTACTACAATAAGCTCGGTTATGTTCCTTACAACGTAGGCATCAATGAAAATGCAGCCCGCACACTGGAGTATGCTTATAATGACTGGTGTATCTATCAGCTGGGTAAGGCCTTGAACAAGCCTAAAAAGGAAATTGAGATCTTTGCAAAGAGAGCCATGAACTATAAGAATCTGTATGATCCCGAACATAAACTGATGCGCGGCAAGAATGAGGATGGCAAATTCCAGTCTCCGTTCAACCCGTTGAAGTGGGGAGACGCTTTCACCGAAGGAAACAGCTGGCATTATACCTGGTCCGTATTCCATGATCCTCAGGGATTGATCGACCTGATGGGCGGAAAAGACGGCTTCAACCAGATGATGGACTCTGTATTTATCCTGCCTCCTGTCTTTGACGACAGCTATTATGGCGGTGTCATCCACGAAATCCGTGAGATGCAGATTATGAATATGGGTAACTATGCACACGGTAACCAGCCTATCCAGCATATGCTGTATATGTACAACTACTCCGGTCAGCCGTGGAAAGCGCAGCACTGGATTCGTGAAGTGATGGATAAGCTTTATACTCCTGCTCCCGACGGTTATTGTGGTGATGAGGACAACGGCCAGACTTCTGCGTGGTATGTGTTCTCTGCTATGGGCTTCTATCCGGTATGTCCGGGTACGGATGAGTATATTCTCGGTACTCCTTACTTCAAACAGATGAAGCTGCATCTTGAAAATGGAAAGACAGTAACCATCTCCGCTCCAAATAACGGAGACGACAAACGTTATATCTCTTCCATGACCTTGAACGGCAAAGACCATACAAAGAACTACGTGACTCACGAGGACCTTATGAACGGTGCTTCCATCACTTTCAAGATGGATTCCAAACCCAATGAGCAGCGTGGTACCAAAGAAACCGATTTCCCTTATTCTTTCTCCAACGAATTTAAAAAGAAAAAGTAATTTATGAAGAAGCAAGTAAAATATATCAGTGCGGGTATGCTGGCAGGCATGCTCCTTTGTGGCGGTCAGATGCAGGCTGCAAATACGATGTCCGGAATGCATGTATGTGTGACGGACGCTATTCAGAAAGACAATCGTCCGGAAGTTTCCAAACGTCTTTTCCGTTCGAATGCGGTAGAAAAGGAAATCATCCGTGTGCAGAAACTTCTGAAAAACGAGAAACTGGCATGGATGTTCGCAAACTGTTTCCCCAATACCATCGATACTACCGTACACTTCCGCAAAGGCGCGGATGGCAAACCGGATACATTCGTTTATACGGGCGACATTCACGCAATGTGGCTTCGTGACTCGGGTGCGCAGGTATGGCCGTATGTGCAGTTGGCAAACTCCGATCCCGAACTGAAAGAGATGCTGGCAGGTGTTATCCTCCGCCAGTTCAAATGTATCAATATCGATCCGTATGCAAACGCATTTAATGACGGTGCCGTTGAAGACAATCACTGGATGAGTGACCTGACCGATATGAAGCCGGAACTGCACGAGCGTAAATGGGAAATCGATTCACTTTGCTACCCGCTGCGTCTGGCTTATCACTACTGGAAAACAACCGGAGATGCCAGCATCTTCTCAGAAGAATGGATTCAGGCTATCACCAATGTGCTGAAAACATTCAAGGAACAACAACGCAAAGACGGAGTTGGCCCGTATAAATTCCAGCGTAAGACAGAACGTGCATTGGATACATTGAATAATGACGGACTCGGAGCACCTGTGAAACCGGTAGGTTTGATCGTCTCCTGCTTCCGTCCTTCGGATGATGCGACGACTCTTCAATATCTGGTACCTTCCAATTTCTTTGCCGTATCTTCACTGCGCAAAGCAGCCGAAATACTTGATAAGGTAAATAAGAAGACTGCTTTGGCTAAGGAATGCAAAGACCTGGCAAAGGAAGTAGAGACAGCATTGAAGAAATATGCGGTATACAACCACCCGAAATATGGTAAAATCTATGCTTTTGAGGTAGACGGCTTCGGAAATCACTTCCTGATGGATGATGCCAATGTACCGAGCCTGCTTGCCATGCCTTATCTAGGTGATGTAGATGTAAACGATCCTATCTATCAGAATACCCGTAAATTCGTGTGGAGCGAAGACAATCCTTACTTCTTCAAAGGCAAGGCAGGCGAAGGTATCGGCGGCCCGCATATCGGTTTCGGATATATCTGGCCGATGAGTATCATCATGCGCTGCAATACAACACACGACAACGAGGAAATCCGCAAATGCGTCAAGATGCTGCGCGACACGGATGCAGATACAGGATTTATGCACGAATCGTTCTATAAGGATGATCCGAGCAAGTTTACCCGTTCCTGGTTCGCCTGGGTCAACACGTTGTTCGGTGAAATGATCTACCGTTTGGTGAATGAAGGCAAAGTCGATATTCTGAACAATTTAGGATAACAGATAAATATCGCTTACGAACAGAACTGATCCGGGCATGGATTACATAAAATTCATGCCCGAACTATATATAAAAACATCCTAATACACCACTCCGCTACTTAAAATCAGAGAATGTTGGGAAACCGGAATAATTTTTCTTTTCTATATTTGTAAAAAATATAAAACAACAGCCTTATGAAAAAGAAATTAGTCGTACTGACCGGTGCCGGGATGAGCGCCGAAAGTGGTATTTCGACTTTCCGTGACTCGGACGGACTATGGGAAAAATATCGGGTGGAAGATGTGGCAACCCCAGAAGGTTTTGCTGCCGATCCGGAACTGGTACTCAACTTTTATAACCAACGACGTCGAACACGAAACCTAATGCCGGACATATCGGACTTGCCGACTTGGAACAAGAATTCGACGTCCATATCATTACACAAAACATCGACAACCTGCACGAACGGGCGGGAAGCAGCCATGTGATCCATCTGCACGGCGAACTGCTGAAAGCTTGCTCCATTCGTGACCTGAATACGACATACGATATTTCGCCAGAAAATCCAGACCTGCATATCGGGGACAAGGATCCTCATGGAGTACAACTCCGCCCCTTCATCGTCTGGTTCGGCGAGGCGGTTCCAATGATCGACCCTGCAATCCGACTAGTGGAAGATTGTGACATCTTTGTGGTGATCGGGACTTCGCTCAACGTATACCCGGCGGCAGGACTACTGAACTACGTACGCCACGGCCAGACAATCTACCTCATCGACCCGAAAGAGGTAAAAGCCTATCGTAACGATATCCGCTTCATACGGAAAGGAGCATCGGAAGGGGTGAAAGAATTGAAGGAGTTATTACTGCAAAATCATTAATACGTTCTTAAAATCACTTACATAATAGAAACACTTCAGAGCTTTTCTATTAAATTTGCAAAGTAAACACATAGAATTAAGTATTATTGAGAATGGAGCATAATCCGACGAAGATTCCTTCGCCCTTACTTTCCTTGGTTCCCATACTTGTATTGGTAACCCTTTTATTTGTGACAATACGCATATTCGGTAGCGATGCCCTTAGTGGCGGCAGCCAGATCGTGTTACTTACCGCTACCGCCATCTGCTGCCTGATCGCCATGACCTACAGCAAAGTACGCTGGAAGGCGCTGGAGCTGGCGATGATCAACAATATCACTGGCGTTGCGACAGCTCTGATCATCTTACTGATCATTGGAGCGTTGTCGGGCAGCTGGATGATAAGTGGTGTCGTCCCCACTTTGATTTATTACGGGATGCAGATCATTCATCCTAGTTTCTTCCTGGCATCGACCTGTATCATTTGTGCAGTCGTCTCAGTCATGACGGGAAGTTCATGGACTACCATTGCCACCATCGGGATCGCCCTCTTAGGTATCGGACAGGCACAAGGCTTCTCCGACGGATGGATTGCCGGGGCGATCATTTCGGGGGCCTATTTCGGGGACAAGATATCTCCACTTTCCGATACGACCATCCTTGCCTCATCGGTAACGGACACACCTCTTTTCAAACATATCCGCTACATGATGATCACAACAATTCCCTCTATGTTGATCACGCTCGTTATCTTCACGGTAGCCGGTCTTTCACACGAAGCGACGGCAACAGACCAGATCGAACAGTACTCGATCGCCCTGAACAATACGTTCCATATCACACCGTGGCTGCTGATCGTACCGGTCGTCACTGGCATCCTGATTGCGAAAAGAGTTCCATCGATCATCACGCTGTTCATTTCGGCAGCATTGGCTGGCATGTTCGCGCTGATTTTCCAGCCACACCTGTTGCTGGAAATTTCCGGTTTACCAGTAGGAAACATCCAATCCAATTTTAAGGGCCTATTAATGACATTTTACGGCAGTACAAGCATAAAAACCGGAAATCCGGAACTGAATAGCCTGGTTGCCACACGAGGCATGTCAGGCATGATGAATACGATTTGGCTGATCCTTTGTGCCATGTGCTTCGGCGGGGCGATGGCGGCAAGCGGAATGTTGGGCAGCATCACTTCCGTATTTCTGCGCTTTATGAAACGGACAGTCGGGCTGGTAACGTCGACTGTCGCATCGGGACTGTTCCTCAACATCTGTACGGCCGACCAATATATTTCCATCATCTTGACTGGAAATATGTTCAAGGATATTTATGAAAAGAAAGGATACGAAAGCCGTCTGCTGAGCCGTACGGTAGAAGACTCGGTCACCGTCACTTCCGTACTAATCCCGTGGAATACTTGCGGTATGACACAGGCAACGATCCTCGGAGTTGCGACATTCATCTACCTTCCTTATTGTTTCTTTAATCTAATCAGCCCGTTGATGAGCATCACGATTGCTGCGATCGGGTTCAAAATAAAAAGGAAAAATGAAAAAGCTAAAAGTGTCGTTGCTGGCTAAGGTTGTCATTGCCATCGCAGCCGGCGTTGTATTCGGGCAGTTCCTGCCCGGCGGGATCGCCCGCATCTTTGTTACATTTAATTCTTTGTTCGGCAACTTCCTGTCGTTTTCGATCCCACTCATTATTCTAGGGTTGGTGACACCAGCCATCGGGGAATTAGGCAAAGGGGCCGGCAGATTGCTGGCCTTGACCGCACTGATCGCATATGGCTCAACTATCTTCTCTGGTTTCTTCACCTATTTCAGCAGTTCGGCAATCTTCCCACATATCCTACCGGTCAACACGGAGTTAACAGCAATGGAAAATCCCGAAGACTTCATGTTGCAACCCTATTTTATAGTCGCCATGCCACCTTTGATGGATGTCATGACAGCTTTGCTTCTATCCTTCACCATCGGGCTTGGCTTGTCTTATATTAATGGGGAAACATTGCGCGAATCCTTTTCCGATTTCCAGAAAATCATTACGAAACTGATCGAGGCGGTTATCATCCCTTTATTGCCACTTCATATCTTCGGCATTTTCCTGAACATGACGGTGAGCGGGCAAGTCATGGGCGTGATTACCATGTTCTTGAAAGTGATAATCGTGATATTTGTCCTGCATGTGTTGCTATTACTTATCCAGTTTACGATTGCCGGCAGCATGAGTGGAAAAAATCCGTTGCGGCTACTGAAAAATATGCTTCCGGCTTACGCGACCGCACTGGGGACACAATCCTCAGCCGCCACCATCCCTGTAACATTGGCTCAGGCGGTCAAGAACGGGGTGCGGGAGAACATCGCAATCTTCGTCATTCCCCTTTGTGCTACTATCCATCTGGCAGGTAGCACGATGAAGATTACCGCCTGCGCGATGGCAATCATGTATATGTCAGGCGAACCTGTCACCTTCACTTCTCTTGCCGGATTCATCATGATGTTAGGGGTCACAATGATAGCAGCTCCCGGTGTACCGGGTGGCGCTATCATGGCAGCACTCGGATTACTGCAAAGCATGTTAGGGTTTAACGAGACATTACAGGCGCTGATGATCGCCCTTTACATCGCGATGGACAGTTTCGGGACTGCTTGCAACGTGACAGGCGACGGGGCGATTGCAGTTGTGGTAGACAAGATCGCCGGCAAGCAAAAGACTGGGACAAGTCAGCCGTAGGCTTCTCAAACATCTGCCTCGTCATAAATCACACAGCCTTTCGACTCCCTTTTCCCGCATCATGGTTGCCGCGATATGAGCACAGGCATAAGCATCAGCCATTGCATGGTGATGATAGGTCAGATCGTATCCGCAATGAGCGGCAACAGTCTGTAGTTGGTGGTTAGCCAGGAAAGGATACATGCGCCTCGACAAACGGCAGGTGCAATAAAACTGATATTTGGGATAGGCAAGGTCATAGGCTTCGTGAGCTGCCCGCAGGCAACCTTCGTCAAAAGAACTGTTATGGGCAACCAGTGGGATATCTTGCAATCTGCCGGCTATCCTGGTCCAGGCTTCCTCAAAGTCGGGAGAGTCGATTGTATCCTGCATGGTTATGCCATGAATGGCAGTAGTAAACCGAGTGTAGAAGTTCGGATAGGGACGGACCAGCATGTAAACAGAATCGATTACCTTATTGTCCTCAATAATAGCAACCCCGATACTGCAAATACTACTGCGCTTTCCATTAGCGATCTCAAAGTCAATTGCGGCAAAGCGTTCCATACTTTTCTAATTGATAATTGTCAATTGACAATTAATCCAACGGACAACTGACAATCAAGAAAAGCATTCATTGTCCTTTCTTTAATTGCCAATTGTCCATTGTTAATTGTCAATTATTTACTAAAGTCTCTCGGTGTCGGCACTCCCGGAAGCGGTTTGCGGTCCTGGAGTTCTTTCATGACCTCCTGAATGGCACGGTCGAGTTGCTGGTCTTCACCGTTCCATTCTTTGACGGGATCATTATCGATCAGGATATCAGGATCGACACCATGATTCTCAATAATCCAGCTACCGGTTTTCGGATCGAAACTTGTGAAGAAAGGTACACGGATGTCCGTCCCGTCCATATAAGGTAACGAGCCACTGATACCGACAATTCCACCCCACGTACGAGTCCCGATCAGTTTGCCCAATCCCAGCGCACGGAAGCCCCAAGGGAAGAGGTCGCCGTCGGAAGCCGAATATTTATTGATCAAGCATACTTTCGGACCTACTTGCACGGCATCGGGAACAGTTCCGATACGGGCTGAACCACGACGCATCGTCAACCGATACGGTTCACGGGAAAGGCGTTCGAGGATCATCGGCGAAACATTCCCCCCCCCATTGGCACGGTCGTCAATAATCAACCCTTCCTTGTTGAGCTGCGGATAGAAATAGCGGGAGAATTCATTCAGTCCTTCTGGTCCCATATCCGGAATATAGATATAGCCGATCTTGCCGTTCGATGCTTTATCGACTTTCTTAATATTATCCTGTACCCAGTTATAATGATACAAAGAATATTCTTCTTCCAGCGGACTGATCACGGTTTTGCGTGCTCCCTCCAGCTGCGGTTTACTGTTCAACAAAATCTCCGTCGGGACACCAGCCTTGCCGACCAACAACGAATACATGTCTTTCACACTGTTTGTCGGCACACCGTCGATCGCCACGATAAACTCGCCAGCCTTCGCCTCAATGCCCGGCTCCGTCAACGGAGAACGCAACGACTTGCTCCAGGAAGCGCCCGGCAAGATCTTTTCCAAACGGAAGAAACCACTCTTATCACGGGAGATCTCAGCGCCTAACAGCCCCGTCTTTATCCTGTTGGGACGTTCTACTTCACCCGGATTCACATATGCATGACCACAGTTCAGTTCGCCGATCATTTCACCGATGATGTAATTCAAATCCAGACGTGTCTTGGCATATGGGACAAGCACCTGATATTTTGCTTTGACCGCATTCCAATCTACCCCATGCATATTCTCTAGATAGAAACCATCGCGATAAGCCCGCCATGCCTCATCAAAAATCTGCGCCCATTCCTTCGGATAATCGACCGCAATCTTCATATTCGACAAGTTCACCGGATCACCCAAGTCTGCCTTTCCCGAAGGAATATCCGTCACATAAAGAGCATCACCTTTGAAGAAGAGCACTTTCTTGCTACCGGGTTCGACACCCATAGAAGCGCCATCGGCCACCACGTCTTCCTTCTGCTCTTTCAAGTCGAATACTCTCGTACCTCCACGTCCCCAGTAGTAAACCTTGTTTCCGTCTGAATAAAAATTCCCATAATAGGAAGGACTCACCGGCAACTTGACGACACGATCCGTAATCCCATCGAAATCGATCTTGACAGCAGAAGTGGCAAACTCGTCTTTCCTTGTCTCCTCCTTCTTAACCGATGTATTTTTCTTTGATTCCTCTTTGGCAACAGAGACTTCCGCATCCTTCTCAATGAAAGGCGAAGGAGTATCTTTGGACAACAACGTCAAATAAACCCCGTACATATTATTATAGACATGGTTCCATTCCAGCGATCCATAAGTCGGATTAAAATCACGGGCAGATGCAAAAACCAGATATTTACCGTCCGTACTGAATACCGGGGAAGAGGAATCATACCACTTGTCTGTCACCGGGTATTCTTTCTTTTCAGCCAGATTATAAACATAAACGATACTATATTCATTGTTCCCTGTACGGGTATAAGTCAGCCACTTGCTATCCGGCGAAAAAGTCACTCCCCGCGGCTCGCCCATCGGGTCCTGCAACAAGGTCGTCACCTTCTTTGTAGCAACGTCCAAGAGATTCATACGGTTCTTACGATCCGTATAAACAACCGCTTTGGAATCCGGGCTTAGTTCAAAACCGCGGATATAAGTGTCATTATCCTTTGTCAGCTGGACGTGTTCGCCTCCAATGGCATCCTGCATATAGAGTTCTGTCTCTCCGGTCGCATCCGAAATATAGACGATGAATTTGCCGTCGGGCGACCATTGCGCATTGCGGTCATGTGCTCCTGGCGAACGGGTGATATTCTTCGTTACGCCTTTCTCTACCGGCAAGTTGAACACTTCGCCACGGGCAGTCACCACTAAACGTTCACCGTCGGGCGACAGGCAGGCCTCGGTAATATAGTCAGCTCCATCCTTAATTTCGCTACGGGCGTAAATATTGTCGGAAGTCAAGGTGATGTTCACCTTTTCGGGCTTCTTACTCCCAGCATCCATCTTATAAATATAACCGCCATTTTCAAAAACGATCGTATTGCCATTTGCGCTTGGGAACTTTACGTCGTATTCGGTAAAGTCAGTGACTTTGTCCGTCTGTTTGGTCTTCGTATTATAAACAAAGATGTTCATTGTTCGGTCACGGTCGGAAAGAAAGAAGATTTCATCGCCGATCCACATCGGGATAATGTCCTGTGCAGGATTGTCCGTAATGTTTTCGACTGTCTTCTTATCGGAACTATAGATCCAGACATCATCCGCCATCCCGCCTTTGTAGTATTTCCAGGTACGGAACTCCCGCATGACACGGTTATAAGCCAACTGTTTACCATCGGGAGAATAGCTGCAGAATCCACCTTCAGGAAGAGGTATGGCTTCAGACAAGCCACCCTCCTTTTCCACCGTGAACAACTTTCCGCTAAAGCCATCGCTGATGCGGTTGCGATACACAATCCGACTGCCATCAGGCGTCCAGGTCATCACGATATTGTTCGGTCCCATACGATCACCCAAGTCATCCCGGCTGTTTGTTGCCGTATAGGTCACACGCAGCGGTTCTCCACCCGTCACCGGCATGGTATACACTTCTGTATTACCATCGTATTGCCCGGTGAATGCAATCGTTTTGCCGTCCGGTGAAAAACGAGGAAACATTTCGTACCCCACATGCGAAGTCAGGCGCCTGGCTTCGCCACCCGTAGCCGGAACCTTGTAGAGGTCGCCCGCATACGAGAAAACAATCTCATTGCCGTTCGTAGCCGGGAAACGCAACAAACGCGCTTCGTCCACCGCCATCGACAGTGAAGGGACACCAGCCAGAACCAATAAAGAAAAGATAAGTTTCTTCTTCATACCTAATTATCGTTTAGTCAACCGACAAAGGTAAAAAAAGTAAAGCTCAAAATATATTCCGATGCAGATATTCCTTTATTTTCCACCACAATAATTGCCGTTTCGCAACAAAAAGAGACCAGCCTCCCAACCTTCTTCCCGTTTGCTTATAAAATTCAGGATCACAAACCAATATGCACTGCCGGTCCCTACTTACTGCAGAAAACAAATAGAAACAGCCGTTCCTCAACAGAATACCCAAAGTATCATTCTTACGGACAAAACCGACAATATCTACAAAATTAATAATACCAACTGATGAAAAAGAAAACGAAGACTCCTTAAACTCCACATGATGCAAGACTACATAAGGCCGCAATTGCCAAAAAAGCTCAGTAATATTGGCAGGATCAAGTTTTTTCAAAAAAGATAGCAACCATTGCTCCTGAAGATTTGAAATAGATAAAGGTAATTCCATATTTACTTAAATTCGACCTGAAAAAATCCCATATATCCAACAATTCCCCAATTATATGGTTATTATAAAGAAACGTGGGAATTAGCAACATACACTCGATTAAGGACCTCGAATAACCTATAACTAGTTGTATGCAATAATTACCCACGTTTTTTATCTTGAATACGCAAGTGCATAAACACCCATCTTGCATGACAAGAAAAAACGCGAACAAAATTCACATACTATCCACTAGTTATCTAGAAATTTCGAGGTTTCAATCAAGAGATAATATATAAACTTTCGTGTTCACCACCAAAGTTGTACCAGCGATAACGCTTTATCCTGCTTACTGTACACGACAAAGATAAACAGAAGATTCAAAAATCCGATATTCCTCCTTCCTTTTTTCAAGGTTCTTTAGAAAAAACACAGAAAAAGCCGGCTACGGCGGAATATCATCTATTCCATTGTAGCCGGCCACTTTTAACTAATACCTACTTTTTATATCGCTTTATCTCTAAAGACAGACATCAATAATAACCTTCATTCTGTTCTTCACTGAGCTCACCAACAGGATTCAGACGGTCGATGTGTTTCTGCGGGATAGGACGAAGTTTGTGATACGGTTTAATGTAGATTGCATCCGGATTGTATTTCTTCACCCAATCATACAGCAGTTCACAACGAACCAAATCTTCCCAACGATTGGTTTCTCCCAGTAATTCACGTCCGCGTTCGTTCAGAATAAATTCGATAAAATCACCTTGTAGATCAGCCGGAGAAACTTTAAGTGCATCATACGTACTCTTCGTATCGTTCACTCCACCTTCGAAAAGCCAGATCTGCTGGTCTTTTTGCTCACCTTCGGCCCAAGCGGCACGCTTGCGGATCACATTGATATATTCAGCAGCCTTGTCGAAATCACCTTTACGACCGGCAGCTTCCGCTGCCAACAAATACGTTTCTCCCAAACGCATACGCACCCATTCGCGAGATCCCTTTTCTTCAGACACAGAAGGACGGCTCGGATCAAGGTATTTCACCAGTGACGGAAAATAACGGATCGAATGCATTTCGCGAGGGAAATAAGAATAAGTATAGTCTGCACGCAATTTCCGCATCTCGTCACTATTAGAAGCAAGCCCTGTTTCCTGCATCGTATAATAAATCGCCGTATCGCCATGCTGGAATTTCAACTCGCCCTCTATTTGCCCTTTAGAAGGATCCGGCGTAAAATAGACGTTTCCGTCATAAGAAAGCGACTCCCAAACAGGCAGCGTGCTTACATTATTTGCATAGTAGACCCATTTGAAACTCTT